>ERZ795059.1122-NODE-1122-length-30926-cov-7.371773_pt1 | contig 30926 bp, 26 predicted proteins | sample MGYA00375143_ERZ795059 | MGnify/ENA primary metagenome ERZ795059 (study PRJEB30188, sample SAMN05720168) | activated sludge metagenome | isolation source: Anaerobic digester | place: USA | collected 2015-01-07 ... | reverse complement strand
AACTGTTACAAATCTGTTTTCAGATTCTTGTCCAGTCTTATAGGGGGTTAGTACATTTATTGCTTTAAGTAATTGTCTTTTTTTTGCGATTGAGTTGTAATTTTTTAGAATTTCATTTTTTAGGGACTCAGCCATGTCGAGGTTTGACCTAATTGTATTAATAAGACAGAGTTCAAGCGCTGTCGCAGAGTCTAAAATTGACTTTCGAAGATTGTTCGTTATCAATGCCTGTTTTGCTTCACGAAGAAGTTCAAGTTCAAGTAGAGGATGTTTATTTTCATTTGTAAGGTTTAAAGCATCGCTTAATTGATTAAGAGTAACTCCTGATTTTTGGTCAACGATAACATTTACATTTTGTGGGGGGAAATATCTATCTATTAGTTTTGACTCTTTAGAAATGTATAATTCTCTTTTTTCTGTCCTTTCTAAAAGAACTTGAGAAATTCCAAATCGAGCCATACTAAGGTCTTGTCCGGAAAGGATACTTAAGTTGTCTTTAAGCAGCTCAATCCAATTACTTAATTCAGCATAAATCCGTTTTGCAGCTCCGCTAATCTGTTCTTCATTTTTTATATCGAACCAAAAGCCAAAAGCCTCTAAACTTGAGTCTCCCTTTGGCCATGAGAATGGAACTCCCCACTTTCCTTCCATCTTAATTTTTGAATTCAGTCCCTTTGGTGCTAATAATTCATAACGAGCAAATGACCGGTCTTTGTCCTTTGTCTTAAATTCCGGGTCAAGTGTTGGAGTTGCTAGTATCCCATCAAATCCTGAAACTGAAATCGAGAACTGCTCATCAAGACACTCTGCGTCAACTGTAATCGAATTTTTTAGATAAACTATTCCTTCGAGTCTCATGTGTCTTAAAAATAAATGGCCCACAACGTTTGTGCATAAGCAGTGGCGGGAATTCGAAGCGCGTCACTGTCCCACGACACCAAACGTAATTTGAAAAACTAAACTACAAATTTACACTGAACCCCGCCATTGATTATGCACTTTGTTGTGGGTAGTAGCCTCTTACACCAATCCTTTTTTAACAAGTCCAATGTTAGGATTCTTTTTCTTCTCTGTCGGAGTCAATACCTTTGTCAGTGCGTTTGCCAAAACCCATCTTAAATTCTTGTCCGGCTCCTTGTAAAAATGTTCTAGCAATTTGTCTTTGGCTAAATCTCTTGCGCCTTTTTCAGTCAATGCTCTAATAATTCCTTCTCTTATTCTTTCATGATGTGGCTTGTCCAAGTGGTCGACAAGAATGGGATACACCTGATTGTAAGTTCCTGTAAACTTGTTGTCCAGAAAGGGATGCTTTACATTATTTACCAAGTCCCAAACAGAATCTATATTAATACCTTTTTGCTTTATTTCATTGACGAGTCCTTCTTCGTCCTTGTCCAACTCCGCTTTAAAGATTCTCATCTTTTCATCCTTCTCACGCATCATCTTTGGATACTCGGGATTGGATTCAAGTTGTCGATGTAATTCTTCTGCAGTTATTAGTCCTTTCTTAGTAGTCATCTTTGTCCAGAGGCTATTACCCACAACATTAGTAATCAAGCAACCCGGTTGCGCCTATTTCGTCATTGGCCGAAACGAATATAGGCGTCTTTACTGGCTTATCAAAAACTGTCCTTGGATCCTATTTCTCCAATGCTTCTTCGTCAATCTCTCTATATGGTATGTCGATACTTTCAAAAGGTGTTGTAGTTGTTCAGCGATTTTGTTAATCACAATTCCTAATGGCGTTGAAACTTTAAACCAACAACCTAAAACAGTAAACTGAAACCCTTAACTTTACACCTTAATCTTTTTCGCTTTAATGAATTTAGCTGACTCGCTTAAACATCCCATATTTTCAGTAGTAGGTAAGGTAGCCGACAACCTCAACATAGAAGCATATGTGGTGGGTGGTTATGTTCGCGATCTGATTTTGAATCGACCGTCAAAGGATATTGACTTTGTTTGTGTGGGCAGTGGCATTGACCTGGCACGTGAAGTGGCAAAAGCTCTTGGGCCAGAGGTGCAAGTACATATCTATAAGAATTTCGGCACCGCTCAAATTCCGTTTCAGGGAAGGGACTTTGAATTTGTCGGAGCACGCAAAGAATCGTATCGGCAGGAATCGCGGAAGCCCATTGTTGAAGATGGTACTTTAGAAGATGACCAAAAGCGCAGGGATTTCACCATGAATGCCATGGCCATCAGTCTGAATGCAAAAACGTTTGGAGAGTTGATTGATCCGTTTAACGGGCAGGAAGATATGAAGCGAAAAATCATTCGTACTCCGCTTGATCCTGTTATTACCTTCTCAGATGATCCGCTTCGCATGATGCGTGCCATTCGTTTTGCCTCACAGTTGAATTACGATATTGAAGCCGATACCTATGAAGCAATTTGCAGTCAGACGGAGCGATTGAAAATTGTTTCGCAGGAAAGGATTACCGATGAGTTGAATAAAATTATTCTGAGTCCGGTTCCTTCGTATGGTTTCAAATTACTTTTTCAGAGTGAGTTGCTTAAACTTTTCTTTCCGGAATTGGTGGCACTCCATGGTGTTGAGTACATCGGTAATAAAGCACACAAGGATAATTTTTTCCATACCCTTCAGGTGTTGGATAATGTGGCGAAGGTATCAGACGATTTGTGGCTGCGTTGGGCCGCCATTCTTCATGATATTGCCAAGCCTGCTACCAAGCGATTTGATAAAGATCATGGCTGGACGTTTCATGGTCATGAAGACCGAGGCGCGCGCATGACACCCAATATTTTCAGACGGATGAAATTACCCATGAATGAAAAGATGGAGTATGTTCAAAATCTGGTGCGACTTCATTTGCGCCCAATACCTTTATCGAAAGAAGTAACAGACTCTGCCATTCGCAGATTACTGTTTGATGCGGGTGATGATATTGATGATCTGATGAAACTTTGTCGCGCAGACGTTACCTCAAAGAACATGGATAAGGTAGGTAAGTTCCTTAAGAATTTTGATTTGGTAGAACAGAAGATTGCCGAAGTAGAACAGAAAGATCACATCCGGAATTTTCAGCCACCCATTACTGGCGATGAGATTATGAAAATGTACGATTTGCCTCCGGGGAGAATTATTGGTGATATAAAAGAGCAAATCAAAGAAGCTATTATGGAGGGCGAGATTCGAAACGATAGAGAAGAGGCGATGGCGTTGCTAGCGAAGATTGCGAAGGAGAAGGGACTTCTTTAGTTTGAGGTTCAAAGTTCAAGGTTCCAAGTTCCAGGTTCAAAGTTTAAAAGGCTGATTGAAAAAATTGAGGGACGTGCTGTGAACTGAATAGGTATTCAATTTACAGCACGTCCCTTTTATTGTCTGGCTATATTGAAATGATCTCTGTTACTCCACACGACCACCCATTCTGTAAATAATACCAACTTGTAAGGACACCGTACTGAATGCTCTTCCCTCTCGTAACTCTTCCCTTGGTTTGTTTATATCAACCGGAGCGTTTAATGTAATCTCTCTTTTGTAAATTGTTTCCTTATAATAGGTTGAGTAATCTGGCAACTGGTCAACATCATCAAAGATGTCTTCTGTTACCGTCCTCTCCTTCGCATAATAGGTCATGCTGATAAAATTAATTTCAGTGAACAAATCAATGTTTCCACTCAACATCCAGTTCATACCAACCGCACCTTGAATTCCATAGGCCATGCCTTTATTCATCTCCCATTTCAATGAACCTGTGCTTGTTCCATCCAAATCGTTATAATAGGTCTGCTCACCCTTAATCTTAGGATTGCAAAGAATCGCGCCAAATCTTCCATACGGCATTTTTGAACCTGAACCAGTAGTGATAACAAAAGATGGATTGAAATAAATTGACCTCGAAAAAGTTTTTAAAATAGTTTCATCTCTTCCGGAGACACCATCATCCATGTAATCAAGGCTGTTGCTGGTTTCAAATTTTCTACCCATTGTATATTGAACGTTTAATTCAAAACCAATATGTTCCGTAATCATGTAACCCCCACCAAGGTTAAAATTAGCACCTGCTCCGTAGGATGCGGAAACACTTTTTACAGTGGTAACATTAATATTATTGTTTCCTGTGTAGTCCTGAGTGGTTAGAATTTCGTATCCGATTACCTGAGTAGCCACAGGTGTTGCGTATCCACCCCCTGCTCTAAAATAAAGCCCCTGCGCAAATGTTGTGCTGGTGATCGCCACACATAAAAGAATGAGGACGTGAATTTTTTTCATAACTGTATTCGGTTTAAGGTTAAAGCTTCTTTTTTTTCGAAGCATTAAAGGAAGTTACATAATTCAGCACAGCATTTCAAATGCAATTGGGTTTTAAGAAGGTTCGTGCAGTTCTTGCTGGTATGTTAAGCGTTGGGAAGGATAAAGGACTATTAAAGTTCCAGGTTCAAAGTTTTAGGTTCCAGGTTAAAAAAAAGCCGATTGAAAAATTTCAACCGGCTTCACCCTATAAACCAAACTCCACTATCTCCAAAATTTCAAAGTCTAACGTCTAGTGTCTAGCATCTAATGTCTATCTCTATCTACACAATACCAGTTACTGCATTAGAATGCCTGAATCGCCTCGATGATTCCATTAAGCACAGCTACACCACTAAAAAATATTCCAACACAAAATACCTTTTCGTAATAATTAGAATTGTTAATCGCCATAGGTAATGAACTTACCGAAAGGGCGGTGAACATAACGGTAAAGATGACAGTCATGATCAATACAATCACCGGAGACTGAATTGTAAAAATGAAGATCGTACTTATTATGATAATGGCTAAACTCCACCAAAATGATTTCTCTAAGCCAAGTTTGGTTACCAGGTTGCTAACAGGTATGGATAGTATAGCCGATAAAACCAATAAATCTACCAGCATGATTTTACCATCGATACCATTTAAAAGAACTCCCAGTTTATCACCCAACAGATCAGGAAATAATTTGAAGAGGATGGCAGTGGGAATACCCAATGCAAGACCCAGAAAGAAGATGTAGGGTTTGTTTGATCGCGTAGTATCAAATTGCATTGAAGCAATAGGTCGCGCTTCTTTGTTTTCACTGTGTTTAAAAAGACTTAACGATGTTTTCTTTAATGCATAACCCGAAAGAAACACAACCGCACCACCTGCCATGAAGGTAAGCGGAGCACCGAGGTAATCAATAATGTCTATGATCACCGGCTCTAATGAATAGATCAAATTGGCAACAATGGTTAAGATGGCCATCGCGCTGGGTAATTTATCAACAGGTGTAAAAAGTTCTAAAGTAGAGAGGGCAGGACTTGTAAAAATGCTCATCGCGATTAGCCAGAATACAATGAGAACCGGTAATACCCATTTAAAAATTTCTCCCGGGTTCCCCAATAAGGTAAAAGCAACTGCCATGAAGACCATGGCTGCGAAACTGATTCCGGTAGTAATAATAGGGATGCGATGACCTGCTTTGAAACGGTAACGGTCACCTAGTTTTCCGGCAATGGGTGGTGTTATAACCAGTATAATACCTTGAAAGACCAAGAGTATGAATGAAAAGTCTGTAAAGTTAAACTTTTCCAGAAGCTTGGGTTGGTAGTTTTGGTAGGCGATCCACCCAATGACGATTGAGCCATACAGGGCCGCCAGACTCCATAATTGTTTCCATTTTATCTGGGTTTCTCCGGATGAGAGGGATAAGGTTTGCATATACTTTTTGGTTTACGGGAGCATTTACGATATAACAGATTTAATTGGATTTCGGCTTTTTCAAAAATTCGGTATTCAGGCTGATTTCCTTATTTTTGAGCCCGCTTTGCGTTAATGGTTAATGATTAATTGTGACGCGGATTACTATTAACAATTAACGAATAACTGATTTAATGCTGTCAACTAAGTATAATCCTTCTGAAGTAGAAAATAAGTGGTATTCCTATTGGATGGAGAATGGATTTTTTAATTCGAACCCCGATCCTAAAAAAGAAGCCTACACCATTGTTATACCTCCCCCCAATGTTACGGGTGTTTTACACATGGGTCACATGCTCAACAATACCATTCAGGATATTTTAGTGCGCAGGGCACGGATGCAAGGAAAGGAAGCCTGCTGGGTTCCGGGTACGGATCATGCTTCTATTGCAACAGAAGCAAAGGTAGTGGCCATGCTGCGCGAACGCGGAATCAAGAAATCGGATTTAACGCGCGAAGAATTTTTGAAGTATGCGTGGGAGTGGAAGGAAAAATATGGTGGCATCATTCTCGAACAATTAAAGAAGTTAGGTGCTTCGTGTGATTGGAGTCGCACAAAGTTTACGATGGATCCTGATTATTACGAAGCGGTTATTGATGTCTTCATCGATCAATACAAAAAGGGAAACATCTATCGTGGCATGCGGATGGTGAACTGGGATCCGGTTGGCAAAACAGCTTTGTCGGATGATGAGGTAATTCATAAAGATGTTCAGTCGAAATTATACTACATCAAATATCCAATAGAAGGCAGCGATGAGTTTGTAACCATTGCTACGGTTCGTCCGGAAACCATCATGGCCGATGCTGCAATTTGTGTTAATCCAAATGATGAACGCTATAAACATCTGAAAGGTAAGAAGGCAATCATTCCACTGATCAATCGCGCTATACCGATTATTGAAGATGAATATGTAACCATGGATTTCGGAACGGGTTGTTTGAAAGTAACACCTGCTCACGATATGAACGATTGCGAGTTGGGTAAAAAACATAATCTCGAAATCATTGATATTTTAAATGAAGATGGAACGCTCAATGCTAAAGCACAAATCTTAGTCGGAGAGGATCGGTTCATCGCGCGAAAGAAAATCGCAAAAGAACTCGAAGAGAAAAATTATTTAAGCAAGGTTGAAGAATACAAAAGCAGTGTTGGTTTTTCTGAACGCACCGATGCAGTAATTGAACCGCGCTTTTCGCTGCAATGGTTTTTGAAAATGGAAACCATTACCAAGCCAGCGCTTGAACATGTAATGAATGATGACATCCAACTCATTCCTTCTAAGTTTAAGAATACCTATAACCATTGGATGTCGAACGTGCGCGATTGGTGTATCTCTCGTCAGCTGTGGTGGGGGCATCGTATTCCGGCATGGTATAATGAGGATGGAGAAATTGTTGTTGCGAAGACTGAAGCTGAAGCGGTTCAGCAGTTCAAGGTTCAAAGTTTAAAGTTCACCAACCTTAAGCAAGATCAGGATGTAATGGATACATGGTTTAGCAGTTGGCTGTGGCCCATTGCTGTGTTTGATACTTCTGTTTTTAAGGATGGAAATAAAGGCAACGCTGATCTGAATTATTTTTATCCAACGAATGACCTTGTTACAGCTCCTGAAATTTTGTTTTTCTGGGTGGCGCGCATGATCATAGCCGGCTATGAATACCGTGGCGAGATGCCATTCAAAAATGTTTACCTCACGGGAATTGTACGCGATAAGCTGGGCCGGAAAATGTCGAAGTCATTAGGTAATTCACCTGATCCGCTTGATCTGATTTCTAATTTTGGTGCGGATGCTGTTCGCACGGGTATGTTGTTCAGTTCACCTGCCGGTAATGATTTGCTCTATGATGAAAAGTTAATTGAGCAAGGGAGAAACTTCACCAATAAAATCTGGAACGCTTTCAGATTAGTAAAAGGATGGACGGTTGAACCGATCAGTCAACCTGAAGAGAATAAAATTTCTATTGCATGGTTTGAAGCGAAATACAATCAGTCATTAGTTGAATTAGAAGATCACTTCGTGAAGTTCAGAATGTCAGATGCATTGCACCTGGTTTACAAATTAATCTGGGATGATTTCTGCGCATGGTATTTAGAAATGATCAAACCCGAGTTTGGTAAACCCATTGATGTCAATACCTATAGCAAGACCATTCACTTTTTTGAAGATTTGTTAAAAGTATTGCATCCATTCATGCCTTTTATTACGGAAGAGCTTTGGCATGAGTTAGCAGAGCGAAAAGAGAAAGAGTGTATTCTTGTGGCAAGCTGGCCAACACCAAAATCTTTCGATGGTGCTATTCTTGAGCAAGGTAATTTTGCTTTTGAACTGATCACTGAAATCAGGAACACACGAAACGCAAAAGGACTTTCTCCAAAGGAAACCTTAAAACTTCTGGTTAATTCAACCGATTCATCTTTGTTAAAATCGTTTGGCGGTGTGGTTAAGAAACTTTCCAATCTAAGTGAGGTGTCCTTTCAGACAGGTATAGTATCTAATGCAACCAGTTTTATCATTAAGTCAACAGAGTTCTTTATTCCGATAGAAGGTAAGATTGATGCAGCAAAGGAACGCGAAGCAATTTTGAAAGATTTAGAATATCAGCGTGGATTCATGAATTCGGTAGATAAAAAGTTATCGAACGAAAAATTTGTTAACAGCGCGCCACCACAGGTAATTGAGATTGAACGCAAAAAGAAAGCAGATGCGGAGACAAAAATCAAAGCATTGGAAGAAAGTTTAGCACGGTTGTAAATTTGAAAAGAGAAATATGCACGCAACGAAACTCATCACGCCTGAAGTATTACTGGTGATGTGCATTGGGGGGATTGCATTTATATTAATATTCAAAGCTATCTTCAGTGATAAGCGGAAGAGGTAACAGTACACATGTTTTGGATTTTTATATTTTGACTTTAACGTTTCGAATTAAAACGCATGGATAAGGCAAAAGCGAAGGTAATCGGAAGGAAGGTACTCAAGGCTCTTAAGATATTTGCTATTTGCAGCTTAATCTTAACGATACTGGAAATTGGCATTGGCTTTTGGTTAGTCAGTACACGGTGGCAACTGTTTATTTCAAAGAGACAGATGAAGGAGTTTGCTGCGGAGTTAACCAATTCGGAGCCACTACCGGAGAATTTTCTCAGAATCTACAAAGTGATTTATCCAAAGCATATTGATACTTCGCTACGGGAAATGATTTTTTTTAATTATGTAGTTCGTTTCGTTTCCCGGGATCACGATTATGATTCAAAGCCACATTGCTTTTGCGATCTGGTGTATGATAAACAGGTAAAACACAATCAGGATCTTTTCGATATTGACTGGACAGGAAGACTGGTTGATCTGGAGTATGGCTTTGGATTAGAAAAATACACTACTCCTGACAAGTGTTTTCGATATTTTATAAATGATCATATTCGCATCTTATCAACAAAAATAGATCGAAATCTTTATCCGGATTTATCAAGGGAAGGTATTGCCGCCATGACGGATGATCAGGTAATTGAATTGATCCTATTGTTAAAATCTCCCGAAAAGTTTAATCGCTTTAAGAATCCCGAATTAGTTGAAAAGTATGTAACCGAATACAAGCTTAAACTGGAGATGGATAAGGTAAGTAAGAAGTAGTTTATAAGCCTCTGCTAAATATTCAAATCCTTCAGCACCAAAAGTGAAAGCAGAAGGATGATCAGAATAGAAGCCGCGTTTAGCAAAGCACCCGCACGCATCATGTCTTTCATTTTAATGTGCCCACTCGCAAATACAATGGCGTTAGGGGGTGTAGAAATAGGAAACATAAAAGCACAACTTGCCGCAAGTGTTACCGGTAATCCCAAAACATAAGGATCATAGTGTAATCCATCGGCAATCCCAAAAACAACCGGTATGATGATTGTCACCAGAGCCACATTACTCATGAACTCCGTGAGTACAACGGAAGTAACAATTAAGATCAGAAGCAATTGCCACAATGGCAAATTGTGTTGACTGGAAATGTAATCGCCAATGGCTTTAATAATTCCAGTGGTCTCCATTCCTTTTGCAAGACAAATTCCACCACCAAACAAAATTAAAATTCCCCAGGGTAATTTTTGAGTGTCTTCCCAAACCAATAAGAATTTGTTTTCAAGGAAATTAACAGGCACAAGAAACATGAGAAGCCCTCCGGTGACGGCAATGTTCGTATCATTAAAGAGTGCGTGTTCAAAGATATTGTTTAACACTTGCTGAAAGATCCAGAAGAAAGAAGTCAAGCAAAAAATAATCAACACAAGCTTTTCTTCTTTTTTTAGTTTGCCAAGACTGAGCAGTTTTGTTGTGATCAATTGTTTAGATCCTTCAACACTTTTGATGCGATTGGGAAATAAGATGCGGGTAATGAGAATGTAACACGTAAGCAACATCAACAGGGCAATGGGGATACCAAACATGGCCCATCCAAGAAATGAAATATCATGATTATAAATTTGCCTGGCATAACCCACAAACACCACATTGGGAGGTGTACCGATAATCGTTCCCATTCCTCCAATGTTTGCAGCGTAAGCAATGCTAAGCATTAGACCCAATGCAAAATTTCGTTCTCCTTTACTCAATGTTTCGCCACTCTCACTTGCAGGATTTCGAAGAAGCTGGATAACAGAAATTGCAATGGGCAACATCATTAACGCGGTGGCCGTATTGCTAATCCACATGCTGATCAGTCCGCTGGCAAGCGTAAACCCCAGTATGATACCATTACCTGATGTACCGGTAATACGAATGAGATTGATGGCGATGCGCTCATGAAGTTTGTGTTTTTCGAGTGCCAGTGCAATCATGAATCCACCCATAAAAAGAAAGACTACCGGATTAGCATAGGGTATTGATGCTTCTGTTATGGATAGGGTACCCAAAGCCGGAAAGATAGCGAGTGGCAATAATGCAGTGACCGCCACAGGCGCACACTCCAGAATCCACCAGGTAATCATCCATGCTGCTAACGCGATTACTTTGTTTGCACCGGGTGCGATGAGTTCGTCAGAGGTAAAGATCAGAATGAAGGTAAAAAGCAGAGGGCCAAGAAAGAAACCAATATGTTTTGCCTTTACGGTCTTGCTTACCTGCATGATGTTTGAAAATTATTATGCTGTAATTTCTACAACTTTGCTTTGAGTTCGCCTCTCAGTAATTGATTGTATTCTTCGCATGAAAGCAATCCATGTTCGTTGCAATAACTGCAGGTTTGATAGACAATACCGAAAGGTCCTTTTTTTGTAATAACATGATCACCCTTACACACGGGACAAATTACTTTTCCATCGGGCCCGCAGTCAATTTCATAATCGGTTGAAAGTACTTCGCCTGCCTTACTTGCCGCCTTCGATTTCTCTTGTAAATATGCATTTTCCGATTTCCGCAGGAGCTCCTGTGCTTCTTCCGAGAATTGACCGTTGGATCCTTTTAACTGAACGTACTTGGTAAGCCAGTCGATACTCTGTTTGTATTTCTCCAGATAATATGAGTTTTTTCCAAAGTAGAATGTTAAATCAGAGGGAACACTTTTTGTGTTATTTAATACGTATTGAAATTTCTGATCGGCCACAGTGTAATTTCCCATGTCCATAAACAGCACACCCGAATCGAGTATGCGCATTAGCATGGCTCGTTTAACCTGTTCCGCTTGCAAGGCATATTCTTCATTTCTGCTTTTGTCTTGCGCCATGCTGGCGGTTGAAACTAAAATCAAAATAAAAAAGGCCCACGATACATTCTTCTTCATATCCACATTAAATAAATCGTTCTCTCATAACATCAAGCCACGCTAAGGTAGAGTGATGAAAAATATCTTCTTTAATTTTTATATCCAGCGGCATGTCTTCAATAAACTTTCCAATTTCTAAATCGCCTAATGGAAAAGGATAATCAGAGCCTAATGTTATTTTTGCAGAGCCTTGAAGTTTCAATACATATTCCAGCATCAGCTCATCGTGTGTAACACTATCAACCCAAAATTTACCAAGGTATTTTCGCGGATCAACCTGATTGTCAATCGCTACTAAATCAGGGCGACAATCAAAACCATGTTTTATTCTTCCAATGGTTGGAAAAAACGAACCACCCGCATGAGCAAAGTTTACCCTTAGGTTAGGGAGCCTTTCAAAAATTCCGCCAAAGATCATGGAGCAAATTGCACGCGAGGTTTCAGCGGGCATACCTACAAGCCATGGCAGCCAATACCGTTGCATATTTTTTTGCCCCATCATGTTCCATGGATGAATCAATAATGCCATGCTTAGTTTTTCGCAGGCTTCGAAAATCGGGAAGAAGCGCTCTTCATTTAAGTTGAGATCTTCTATATTCGATCCAATCTGAATGCCTTGCAATCCTATTTCTTTACATCGTTCCAATTCTTGTATAGCAAGTTCTGTATCCTGCATAGGGATGGTTCCCAAGCCTAAATAGTTCTTTGGATATTTTACAATGAGCTCAGCAATATGATCATTCAGAAATTTTGAAAGTTCAAGGCAATCGTACGGCTTGGCCCAATACGAAAACATAACCGGAATGGTACATACCACTTGTACCTGCGTATTGAACTTCTCGTATTCTTTTATCCGCAATTCGGCATTCCAGGCATTCTCTTTTATTTCCCGGAAAAACTGACTACCTCTCATCATCTTCGCAACGCCTTTTTTATGATGTTGAAGGTAAATGAAATCGCCATAGCCAAACTTCTCGCTCCAATTTGGAAGCTTTTTGGGAATGATGTGTGTATGGCTGTCTATTTTAAGCATGAAGCGGTTAATGAATCTCGAAATATCGAAGATTTTTATCTGGCATCAAATCCATAAAATGAATTAGCTTTAGCGGTCGTCTAAACCGGGAAGTTCACTTTATGTATATAGATGCCCACCAACATTTTTGGCGCTACGAGCCCAATAAAGATTTATGGATTACAGATGAGATGAGCGTAATCAAACGCGATTTTCAACCTGCAGATCTTAAACCAATATTAGCAAAACACAACTTTGAAGGATGTGTTGCGGTGCAGGCCGATCAATCTGAACATGAAACGCATGCACTGCTTTTTCATTCCGATCATCATGATTTTATTAAGGGTGTTGTGGGATGGGTTGACTTCTTGTCAGATAATCTGCGTGAGCGATTAGACTATTTTTCGCAATTCGAAAAGTTGAAAGGTATGCGGCATGTTCTTCAGGCAGAGCCTTCTGGTTATATGTTGAAACCAGAGTTTATTCGTGGAATAAAAATTCTTCAGGAGTATAATCTTACCTATGACTTGTTGATTTATCATCACCAGTTAGAAGAAGCTTTACTTTTCGTTCAACAATTTCCAAACCTTAAAATTGTTGTCGATCATATAGCAAAGCCATCCATCAAAACAAAAGAGAAAACACATTGGGAGTTGAACATGGCTGCACTGGCGACATTCGAAAACGTGCATTGCAAAATATCAGGCATGGTGACGGAAGCGGATTGGGCAAATTGGAAAGCCGATGATTTCTTACCCTACCTCGATGAGCTCTTCGAAACTTTTGGCTCCGGTCGTTTAATGTATGGTTCTGATTGGCCTGTGTGTCTGCTTGCTGCTACCTATGATCAACAGTTAGAAATTGTTCAACAATACATTGATCGATTAACAAATAATGAAAAGCTTTTGGTGATGGGTGAAAATGCCAGAAGATTTTATAATCTTTAGTTCATGAATTTAGAACTGAAGGATAAAATCATCATCGTTACCGGAGGAGCCAAAGGTATTGGCGAAGGTATTGTAGAAGTGTTGGCAAAAGAGGAAGCCATACCTGTGATTGTTGGCAGAAGTGAATCAGATAATAATCTAACAATAGCGAAAGTTACAAGAGCAGGTGGCAAGTGCTTTCAGGTTGTAGCGGAACTTTCCAACCCGGATGAATGCAAGCAAGCCGTTGAAAAAGTAATAAAACAATTTGGCAAGATTGATGGCTTGGTAAACAATGCCGGAGTAAATGATGGAGTAGGATTGGAGCACGGAAATTATGAGCGCTTCATGGAATCCCTTCATAAAAATTTGGTGCATTATTATCTAATGGCGCATCTCGCATTACCGATGTTGATCAAATCGAAAGGAGCCATTGTAAACATTGGATCGAAGACTGCCGAGACCGGACAAGGTAATACATCTGCCTACGCAGCATCGAATGGAGGCCGAAATGCATTAACCCGCGAGTGGGCAGTTGAATTATTACCTTACGGGATACGAGTGAATGCCATCATAGTTGCTGAATGTTATACACCATTGTATGATAAGTGGATTAAAACATTTCCCAATCCAGAAGAAAGACTAAAAGAGATCACAAGCAAAATACCTTTTGAAAAACGGATGACCACCAGCAAGGAAATTGCCAACATGACCGCTTTTCTATTATCAGAAAAATCAAGTCATACTACCGGGCAGTTGATTCATGTGGATGGGGGGTACGTGCATCTTGATCGGGCTATTTAAAAATTAGTTAATGGTTAATCGTTATCGGTTAATCGTATTATAAAATGAAGTTTGATACAAGGTTTAAAGATTTCTTAAATGTTTAGTTACCCTACTTATTAATCAGTACTCACACTCAGGTCACACGCCCACGATTAACGAATAACCATTAACGATTAACTCTCACTACCAGACCATGCCTATCACCAACACCAGCGCAACTACCTCTTCTTCAGAATACGTAGCGGGTAAAAAGTATTTGCTTCCTTTTATTTTAGTAACAAGTCTATTTTTTCTATGGGGCATTGCCAACAGTTTAAATGGAACGTTGATCAAACATTTTCAAACCGCATTGAATCTCAATCGTGCGCAGGCAGGTATTGTGGATTCTGCATTTTACATTGGTTATTTTGTAATGGCATTACCTGCTGCGTTCCTGATGAATCGCATTGGTTATAAGAAAGGTATTCTCATTGGTCTTGGTTTGTATGTTGCTGGCGCTCTCATTTTTTTTCCAGCATCTGAAATGCGTACCTATGGTGTTTTTCTTTTTGCACTTTTTGTTATTGCATGTGGACTGGCATTTTTAGAAACAGCCGCGAACCCGTATGTAACGGTGTTGGGTGATCCCGCGAAAGCGGAAGGAAGAATTAATTTTTCTCAATCATTCAACGGACTTAGTATTATCCTCGGCCCTGTAATCGGGAGCCTCGTTATTTTCTCAGATAAAGAATACACAAATGATATGCTGAATGCCATGCCCGTTGCAGAGGCCGAGGCCATTCGAATAGCAGAAGCACAGTCAGTGCAGATGCCATATTTAGTTTTGGCAGGTGTGGTGTTGTTGGTGGCCATTTTGTTTGCCCTTGTTAAGATGCCTGAAATTTCATCAGCGGCTGAAAAGCATGCTTCTTTTAAAGGTATTACAAGGCATAAGCATTTAATGTATGGTGTATTGGCTCAGTTCTTTTACGTTGGTGCACAAGCTTCTATATGGGGATACTTTGTTGATTTGAAATTGCACTTTTCTCGCGATGAGCACATTCAGGCAGTGCAATGGATTTATCGTTACTCGGAGAATGCAACACCAACGCAGATAGCAAGTTTTCATGCTTCATTTGCTTTAGCATTGTTTATGGTTGGACGGTTTGTTGGTACATCGCTTCTCGCAAAGTTCAGTGCCAATAAATTATTATCATTTTATTCAGTGGCCTGTGTACTTCTTCTTACCTATGCTTATTTTGGATCTGGTTTATCAGCCCTCATTGCCATAATCTTAACGTACTTCTTTATGTCAATTATGTTCCCAACTATTTTTGTTCTATCGATAAAGGATTTAGGTGAGCAGGTAAAGTTAGGATCAGGTCTTGTTATTATGGCCATTGTTGGTGGGGCTGTGTTGCCCCCGATTACGGGTTGGTTGTCTTTACAAGGCATCCAAAATTCGTTGATCATTCCGATTATTGGTTTTGCCGTGATTTTGTTTTTTGGTCTGCGCGGTTATAAAGTTCAGAAATCGTGAAACGATACTGCCTTGCGCTCGATTTGAAAGAGGATGCCAGGCTTATTGCTGAATATGAAGCCTATCATCAAAAGGTATGGCCTGAGATTTTAAAAAGTATTTGCGATTCAGGAATTGAACGCATGGAAATTTATCGTGTGGCCAATCGCTTGTTCATGATTATGGAAGTGAACGGATCGTTTTCGTTTGAAGAGAAGGCGAAGGCAGATGAGTTAAATCCCAAAGTTCAGGAGTGGGAAAAACTCATGTGGAAATATCAGCAGGCATTGCCCGGTGCGAAACCGGGAGAGAAGTGGATGGTGATGGAGCGGATTTTTCAAGTTTAGAAATGGTGTTGTTACTTGCCCACGGTTGAAACAGACAATGACAAACGAGCAAAAAGCAATTAAGGTAGTGCACTTCAGCATTGTTGGAAATACCTGCTTGTCTGTTATAAAATGGTGCGCTGGTTTTTTCGGAAATTCATACGCGCTAATTGCCGATGCCATTGAATCAACAACCGATATTTTCGCATCCATGTTGGTTTTGTTCGGATTAAAATATTCCAACCGACCGGCAGATAAAAATCATCCCTACGGACATGGACGTGCAGAACCTTTAATTACCTTTTTGGTTGTTGGCTTCCTTATCATCTCCGCTTCCATCATCGCATACAAAAGTATTTTAAACATCGGTACACCACATGAATTGCCGAAGCCCTTTACTTTAATTGTTCTTGGAGTCATTATTATATGGAAAGAGATTTCGTATCGCATTGTCATTCGAAGAAGCAAAGAGACGAAGAGTTCCTCTTTAAAGGCAGATGCCTGGCATCATCGCAGCGATGCGATTACCTCCATATCGGCTTTTATCGGAATTTCCACAGCACTTTTTTTTGGAAAGGGATACGAAGGTGCAGATGATTGGGCAGCATTATTTTCTTCCGGATTTATTCTCTATAACAGTTATTTGATTTTCAGGCCTGCACTGGGTGAAATTATGGATGAACATCTATACGATGATTTGATTGACTCCATTCGCGAGGTGTCTAAAACGGTTGAAGGTGTTATTGATACTGAAAAATGTTTTATCCGCAAAGCCGGAATGGCCTACCATGTTGATCTTCACGCCATCGTTAATGCTGATATTTCAGTGAAGAGTGGCCACGACATTGCCCATAATTTAAAAGATACCTTAAAGCTCAAGATCCCGGAACTGGGGAACGTGTTGATACACATAGAGCCGAGTAGAACTAGTCTTTAGATACTAGAATCAAGACTTTAGACTCTGAACTTTAAGAACTATATTTCCTCCCAAAATTTCATTTATGGATGTTGAAATAACAGATCAAAAAACAGACTACGATGTGGTTATTTTAGGGGGAGGTCTGGCAGGGTTAACACTTTCATTGCAGCTCAGAATGTCGCGCCCCGAGATATCGATTTTGATTTTGGAGATGCGCAATCACCCGGCAACTGTTGCCGGTCATAAGGTAGGCGAGTCGACCGTTGAATTAGGATCGCATTACCTTAGAGAAGTTCTGAATTTAAAAGGATACCTTGAAGAGTTTCAGCTACCGAAACATGGACTCCGTTTCTTTTTTAAATCCCGTAACAAGGAAGATATAACAACCCGCGTTGAGCTCGGACCAAGGGAACGATTACCTGTACCGAGTCACCAGATTGATCGGGGTACATTCGAAAATTTTCTTTCTCAAAAAACGCAGGAGCAGGGAACCATACTCACATTAGGAGCGCGTGTTAAAGATGTAACACTTTCTGGTGATGGTCACACGGTTCTCTATATGAATCAGGGGGAGGAGAAAACCGTGAAGGCGCGATGGGTAGCCGATGCCTCGAGCCGCGGAAGCATCTTAAAAAAGAAGCTTGGGTTTCAAAAGCCAATGGAACATCATGTCAATGCGGTGTGGTATAGACTAAAAGGTGTTATCGATATTGACGATTGGTCTGATGATGTTAAATGGAAATCTTTTCTTAAACCCGGACTTCGTTATTTAAGTACCGTCCATTTTATGGATAAAGGGTATTGGGTTTGGATAATTCCATTGGGATCAGGCAATACGAGTATCGGTATTGTAGCGGATCCTGCCGTTCATTCTTTTGATGAAATTAATACCTATGAAAAGGCCATGGTCTGGATGGAAAAGAACGAACCGCTTTGCCATAAAATGTTGGAACCAAAAACCAATGACCTAATCGACTTTCTTTTTCTTAAACACTATGCACATCACACCGGTCGGTTATATTCTGATGAACGTTGGGGGGTTACAGGTGAAGCAGGTGCTTTCCTCGATCCGTTCTATTCACCGGGCACCGATTTCATTGCCATGAACAATACCTGGCTCAGCGATTTAATCCTTCGCGATCTTAATGGTGATGACATTACCGTGCGCGCATCCATTTATGAACAATCACATTTATCACTTATTGATAAATGGATTCCGGTTTATCAGAACAAGTATTTGCTGATGGGCAATACCCAGATTATGGTGGTTAAGATTTTTTGGGATTGGGCTACCTATTGGTCTGTTCCGGCATTGCTCTTCACCAATCGTGCCTTTACCGACATTAAGATGTTGAAAGAATTATTTTCAACACCAACCAGTCTGGGAAGAAAATTCGGAGAGCTCAATGGACAAATGCAGAAACTCTTTTTGGACTGGGCTCCTTATGATAAAGAAATATTTTCTGATCGGTATATCGATCCGTTCGATTTAAAACTGCTTCGTGAATTTCAACAGGGTATTGATGCGCAATATGAACCAGGCAAACTGATCGAGAAAATTGCCATAAACATGGATGCACTCCAGAAACTTGCTGCTGAAATTATTCGTCATGTTAGTGGACATGTACATGATTCCCCTATGGATATGAAAGTGGATCCCTATACATTTAATCTGGATATGGAGAACAAAAATTTAAATCCTGCTGATGATACTAATGCTATTGGTGTTGATGAGGATATTAAAAAAGATGTGGAGGTTATGTGGTTTTATACGAAAAAAGAATTCGCCTGATGGAGAGTCTGCATTCAGTGGAATTTCAGATAGCGAAGGTGAAGAATGTTTTTCAACAAGCACTGTCAATCTCCTCTGAGGATGATGATCTGGTTATTGATGAACATTTAAAAAATGTAGAGCCCGAGTTTCGGGCTGTGGCGTATGAAGGTATTGCGATGGGATTGGTATCTAATTATCTGGAGGAAGGAACGTTGCAACGTTGGCGTACTTTTATGAGAAATTCGGATGCCGCTTACCTACCACACCTTCATGTTGGGCTTGGTTGGGCAATTGCAAAGCGTAAACTTCCATCTTTATTTTTTCTGGATACCTTAAACCCGATGATGTTGTATCGGGTTATCGATGGCTGCGGATGTTATGATGGAATGTTTAAACAAGTCCAGACAATCCATAATAAAGTACGACCGGATTGTATTGAGGAGAAATATTTTGATGCTTATGATGAAGGCGTGGGGCGAAGTTTATGGACTGTCTGCAATGGCAATGTTGAAAAAATTAGTGAAATAATTTTGGGCTACCCTGCCTCTCGTCATCAGGATTTGTGGAGGGGAGTAAGTATAGCCTGTTCATTTGTTGGAGGATGCAATGAAGCAACACTTCGTTCACTTTTAGCATTATCAGGTGATCATCGTTTGCAGCTTGCTCTGGGGGCGACAATTGTTGCAGGCTCCAGAATTCAAACGAATACTTTTACGGAACATTCAGAACTAACATGGAGCGTTTTTTGTAATCTCTCCATTAATGAGGTAATGAAAATTGTCACGGAGCCAGTCTATGCTATCGTTCCGTATGACGCTTTCAAGCAATGGCTCAATATAATGGAGTCCAGACTTGTGGTAGTTTGGAATGATCAATTAAGCATAGTACTTTAAATCTGGCTAAATTTGACCAAAAAAGAGAATGATGCATTACCAACAAAACTCACAAATAGGGGTTTGCATGATCGATATTTAGGGCAAAATCAATATTATTGTTTTTTTAACTTAGGAATTTCGCGCGCATGAGTGTTTATATCACACGGTTATCAAAGTATTTACCTAACGATCCCATTTCGAATGATGAAATAGAAAGTGTTTTGGGGTTGATTAACGAAGCAGAATCAAAGGCAAGACCTTTAATTTTGCGAAACAATCAGATTAAAACACGCTATTACGCCCTCGATAAAAGTGGTAAGTCAACCCATACGAATGCACAGCTCACCAAGCTGGCTATAGAGAAATTATTCGATAAGGATTTCGGTCTTGATGATGTGCAAATCATTTCGTGTGGAACAACCTCCCCAGATCAGCTGCTTCCTTCGCATGCCGCCATGGTGCATGGTGAATTAGGTGGAAAGCCAACTGAAATTAATTCAACAACCGGAGCATGCAGTGCAGGTATTCAGGCTCTGAAGTTTGGTTATCTTTCCTTACTGGCGGGCAATGCAGAAAATGCAGTATGCACAGGCTCCGAGAAATTGTCGGTGTGGATGCTGGCTAAATATTTTAAAGAAGAAGCAAGTAAGATCGCTGCACTGGAAGGTAATCCGATCATTGCATTTGAAAAAGATTTTCTCCGCTTTATGTTATCTGATGGAGCCGGGGCATTGTTGTTGCAAAAACAGCCAAATAAAAATGGTTTGTCCTTGAAAATTGAATGGATAGAGCAACAGTCTTTCGCCAATGAAATGCCGGCATGTATGTACGCAGGTGCTGTTAAAAATGAAGATGGATCTCTTACGGGCTGGGCAGAATTAGACCAAAATCAGTGGACTTCACAATCCGTTTTTGCCATGAAGCAAGACACAAAACTGCTTGGTGATTTCATTGTAAAGAAAGGTGGCGAGATGTTAAAAGTAATTGCTGAAAAGAAAAAACTGAATATCTCAACGATCGATCATTTTCTTCCTCACTTATCATCACAATACTTTGCCTCTAAGATCGAAAAAGAACTGGAGTTGTTGGGCATCAGCATACCCGCATCGAAGTGGTTCACCAATCTTTCGAAAGTTGGTAATGTGGGAGCAGGCTCACCCTTCCTGATGCTTGAAGAATTTTTTCATTCCGGAAAATTGAAGAAGGGAGACACGATGTTGATGATGGTTCCCGAAAGCGCACGTTTCAATTATGCTTATGTTTTGATGACAGTGGTTTAGTGTATTTATTTTGTTGTTGGCTATATTCTGAAAATTCACGCGCGCTAAACTTGTTGTCAGTCACATAATTTAAATACTGATTAGATACCTGTTCCTTAGTGTATCAATCAAAGTCCACGTACAATCCGAAACGGAAACAAAAGAATACTAGCGATCAGTTTGAAAACTACTTCAAGCGTGAGCCCGATAATCCTAAAGGGCAGTAAGATCAGCCAAATCAGCGGAAGAAGAAAAAGCAGAATTAATGCAAGTGGCCAACACATTGTAAATAAAATGCACCAAAGGATGATTGCCAGTATTGTCTTCATGATAAGAATTTCAGTTGCATTGGTTTATACAAAATACCTACCATATCTGTAAGCTGCTAAATTGAAGCATGAGACATGATGAGCTAGATTCTTGTATTCATAACTGTACACCGATGTGAACGGTAGTGTACAGTGATCAAAAAAAAGAGGAAAGCGCTGAGATGTGAGTGAAGTTGAATATTTTAGGAGCGGTTGGTCAAAAAAATAACAACTATTTATATTTGCCCCATGCCCAATCGTTTACTCCTCTTAATTTGTTTTTTGGTAACAAGCTTTGCCGCACAAGGTCATACAGGTTCTATTACGGGAACTGTAAAAGAAGCCTCTACCGGAGAACCCTTAATAGGTTCTACAGTTCAATACTCCAAACTTGGTAGTGATCATATTGAAGGTGTGGTTGTTGATGTGTTCGGAAAATTTAGAATCAATCAACTTGATATAGGTACCTATACCTTGGTTATTTCCTTTATTGGGTATGATCGTCAGTCCATTACAACCCGTGTCGAGCCTGATAAGAATAGTGTAATCAATATTTCAATGGTGCCCGGACTGATGCAGTTGGCAGATGTTACAGTATTGGCAAGTTCGGCTGAGAATAATTTGTCAACTATTTCAGATGTGGATATCAAGCTTCGCCCAATTAATAATTCGCAAGACATCCTTCGTTTAATTCCTGGTCTGTTCATTGCCCAACATGCCGGTGGTGGAAAAGCAGAACAAATTTTCCTACGTGGGTTCGACATCGATCATGGTACCGATATAAACCTTACCGTTGATGGAATGCCTGTAAACATGGTATCACATGCGCATGGACAGGGTTATTCTGATTTACATTTTCTAATTCCGGAAACAGTAGACAATGTTGATTTCAACAAAGGTCCATACAATATCCGAAAAGGTGATTTCACAACAGCCGGATACGCTGGTTTTGAAACAAAAAAATCGCTTGATAAAAACCTGGTTAAAATTGAAGGTGGACAATTTAATACTATTCGAACCCTGGCGATGATAAAATTGCTGGACAAAAGAGTAAATGATAACAGCAATCAATTGTATGTAGCGTCAGAATATTTTTTATCGCAGGGCTATTTTGAATTACCTCAGAATTTTAATCGGTTCAATGTGATGGCGAAATACAACATGCGTGTTGCAGATCAGTCCGCTTTTACGGCAACGGTTTCTACGTTCTCCAGTCATTGGAATGGTTCAGGACAAATTCCTCAACGTGCTGTTGATAGTGGATTAATAACGCGCTTCGGAGCGATATCGGAGGAAGGTGGTGAAACATCAAGGACCAATTTAAACGTGGAGTTTCAGCAGGTATTAGCCAACAATGGCATTACCAAACATCAGTTTTATACTTCGCTTTATGATTTTCGGTTAGCGTCAAACTTTACATTCTATCTTGAAGATCCCGTTAATGGCGATCAGATAACACAACAGGAGTCGCGAAAAATTTATGGTTATACAGGTGAATATCTTCATGATGTGTCACTTGGTAGATTACCTTTTTTGATTGAAGCCGGTGGTGGATTTAGGTATGATGATATCAACGATATAAGTTTATCACACACAATTAATCAGCGCACAGTTTTGGGGTACAATGCCAACGGAAATATTGATCAGACCAATCTGAATCTTTTTGCTAATGGCACCCTTACATTTACTCCAAAATTTTCGATGAGTGCTGGCGTGCGGATTGACCAGTTTCATTTTGTGTATGAAAATTTACTGGACACAGCCTATTCGCGCAAGTCGGTTTCAAAAGGTGTAGTAAGCCCAAAGGTATCTTTCAATTATATGGCGACACCTAACACAACATTTTATTTAAAAGGAGGCTACGGTTTTCATTCGAATGATGCACGTGTAGTGACTGTTCAAAATGGATATGACATTTTACCAAAAGCATTGGGTGCAGATTTAGGTACAATCTGGAAGCCTGATGCAAATATTATTCTTCAGGCTGCAGTATGGGTTTTAGACCTCGATCAGGAATTTGTTTATGTAGGTGATGCGGGAATTGTTGAGCCAAGTGGAGAGACCTTGCGAACAGGATTAGACCTATCAGCGCGGGGTCAACTCTTTAAAAGAGTGTATGCCGATTTTGATTTCAACATTACAAAGCCACGAGCAAAAGGTGAACCGGAAGATTCGAATTATATTCCGTTGGCACCAACCATTACCAGCATTGGTGGTATTACAGTGAACAGTTCATTTGGTTTGAGTGGAAGTTTGCGATATCGCTACATGGGCGATCGCGCTGCCAATGAAACGAACACAGTCATTGCAAAAGGATATACGGTTATGGATATGGTTTTAAATTATACGATAGCAAATTTTACTGTGAATCTTTCTTGTCAGAATCTTTTGGACACCAAATGGAACGAAGCACAGTTTGATACTGAGTCGCGCCTGAAAGACGAACCAGTACCTGTTTCAGAAATTCACTTTACACCGGGCACACCACGGTTTATTAAAGTAGGAGTGAGTTTATCGTTTTGATTTTTGATTTGTAGTCTTAATCAAGCTTGGTATAGGATCTGTTCTGCAATGGTAGAGGTTAAACCTGATCAGGAATTTTTTACCTTGTTTGACTCTACCTATAAGAATTTAAAGTGTCGCTACTTTTTTGTTACATTTCGTAATGGATCAGATGGCATCGCTCAAGAAGTTCAAAGGAATTCTTTTTTGGTTCACCACCGTTATTCTGACAATTCATATTTTGCTCGCAGTATCTGGTATTTTTTTTAATGTTAATTTTCTTCCCCATCAACTCAATTCCTTTTACAGGAAACTGGTTGTGCTCGGGCCTTTCTTTATTGCCGATCGAATCATAACCTCGCCACATGTTTATGTTAGTACTTTAAATTCATCAGGTGAATGGTCGCCAATGAAGGATGTTGGTTATGAGCGTTTATTAGATTACCAGCATCATCCCTGGCGGTTACATAAATTAAAGTGGAGTGAGTATGAGCGATATGTTGCACTCAAAGCGTATCCGGAGATTGATTCATTAAAACAGATTGATGGGAGGGAAGGAACCTTTTCGAAGGAACTTATTCAGTATGCCAGGATGTGTTCTCCTGCTGATGCTGATTCCATAAAGGTATTATACACCTGGAACAGTTGGCAGGTTGAAAGTAAATCTGTAAAAACTGACACGGCATTTTACGTTACGTTTAAACCCGAATAGCGTGAATCGCCTGACAAATCTCCAAACAGTATTCAACAACCATTTTCTAGACTCACGTCAGAATACTTTTCCGATAATGGTATTCTGTAAGGCTTTGGTTTTGTATACTATTATAAAAATCATGCTCCTCTGGAATGTCAGTAGCAACATTATCAGTTTGCAAGAGTTTGTTCCTTCGCCTTCCCTTATTATCAGCACTTTATTTTTTCCAGCACAGTGGGCCACGGAGCATATTTTTATTTTTTATTCAATATGCATTGCCGTATTGATCATTATTCTTTTTGTTCGATGGAACCACGTTTCAGGAATTGTATTTTTCTTCTTAGTGCTTAATCTTTTTCGTGTTAATGTCTCCATTGCCAACGGATCGGACTATGTATTGATCATGCTTTCGTTTTGGGCAATAGGTATGGCCTTTTGGCCGATATTGGAAAATAAAAAATGGAATACCTTACTGATTTTGTTCTTTAACGCAGCTGTATTCCTTTGTCAATTGCAGATTGCATTTATCTATTTGGTTTCAGGAATTGATAAGCTCAAGAGCGAGATTTGGAGATCTGGCGATGCGATTAGCTACATTGCTCATTTGGATTTCTTTTACAACCCGAATATTGCTCTACCCGACAATCATTTTTTAAATCTCACGCTTTCGTGGATAACGATTGTATTTGAATTGGCTTTTCCAATATTGATCTGGATGAAGAAAACCAGATTAGTGATGTTGTCAATTGGAGTAATATTTCACCTTGTTATCTGGTTTGTACTGAGTATCCCCGACTTTGGGCTGATGATGATAGTATCCTACCTGATTTTTATGAAAGATTCAGATTTCAAAAGAGTAAAAGGTATGAAGTTACAGTCTTGAAATTTTGATATTGATTGTAGTTATCTTTGATTTACATTTCTAAATTTCATAAGCACAAATGAGTGAGCAAGGTATTCGAATAGGCACGCCACTTACGTCATCGGCCATTAAAGTAATGCTGTTGGGTTCTGGAGAATTGGGGAAAGAAGTGGTAATAGAATTTCAGCGCTATGGAGTTGAGGTTATTGCCGTAGACCGATATGCCAATGCACCGGCCATGCAAGTTGCCCATCGGTCGCATGTTATTTCGATGTTGGATGGTGAAGCATTGTGTGCACTTGTTTACAAAGAGAAACCCGATTTTATTGTTCCTGAAGTCGAAGCTATTTCTACTGATACCTTAGTTGAGTTGGAGAAAGAAGGCTTCCGGATTATTCCCACAGCCATGGCTACCAAACTCACCATGAATCGCGAAGGCATTCGCACACTGGTGGCAGAGAAACTAAAGATCAAAACATCACCTTATATTTTTGCTTCAACAAAAGAAGAATTTGAAAAAGCTGTGAAGGTAATTAAATTTCCTTGCGTGGTTAAACCGATTATGAGTTCATCGGGCAAAGGACAAAGTGTGGTGAAGAAATTAAGTGATGTGGACGCAGCGTGGCAATATGCGCAAGAAGGTGGAAGGAGTGGTGAAGGAAAGGTAATTATTGAAGGGTTTGTTAATTTTGATTATGAGATTACACTACTGACTATAAAACACATTGGTGGTATTTCATTTTGCGCTCCCATCGGACACCGACAAGAACATGGAGACTATCAGGAATCGTGGCAACCGCATCCTATGTCGCACATGGCATTGAAAAAATCTCAGGAAATCGCATCAAAAGTTGTTGAAGCGTTGGGTGGTGTTGGAATTTTTGGTGTAGAGTTCTTTATAAAAGGAGACGATGTTTATTTCAGCGAATTATCTCCTCGTCCACATGACACCGGCATGGTGACTATGATCTCGCAAGACCTTTCGGAATTTGCCTTACATGTTCGTGCAATCTTAGGATTACCTATTCAAAAGATTAAACAATTCGGACCATCCGCGTCAAGCGTTATTCTGGTAAAGGGAGTATCCACGAATGTTTCGTTTACCGGAATTGAGAAAGCCTTGTCAGAGCAGGATACGCAACTTCGATTATTTGGAAAGCCTGATGTAAACGGTGAGCGAAGAATGGGAGTTTGTCTTGCGAAAGGAAAGACAATTGAAGAAGCGAGAGCAAAAGCCAATCGTGCTGCTGCACACATTATTGTGCATGTGTAAGAACAGCTTGTTTCGTTTTCCAACGCTCGTGCATCCAAACCCATTGGGCCGGATACTTTCGGATTCGATCTTCAATAAAGTTGCTGAATATTTGCGTGTTGTATTGAATATCTTCTTCTTCATTTCCGGTTAGGCGCAATTCTATTTCTGGAAGAATCTCGATATGTTGTAAACCATCTTCACCCAAATGACTGAAGGCTGGCATAACCGCAGCGCCTGTTTTCATTGCCAGCATAGCAGCACCAATCGGAGTGGCAGCAGGTATTCCAAAAAAATCAACAAACGTACTTTTTACTTTTGTGTCCTGATCAATCAACAGCGCAACCGATCCACCCGCCTTTAATACTTTCAGCATAGCAAAGTTCGCTTTGTCACGCTCCACATAATTGGTTCCGTTTCTGTTTCGATGCTTCCACATCAAGTCATTCAGACGTTTGTCTTTTAGTGGTGTTCCAATCACCATGAAGTTTAAATTCCGTAAAGCCATCGAGGTAATCTGAAGTTCAAATGCACCAAGATGACAGGCAATAAACACAACACCTTTGCCTCTCTTATCTGCGACTTCATAATTCTCAAAGCCTTTCATTACTACAATCTTGTTGAGTTCATCGAGCGAGGTAATGGTAGAAGCGCGCAGAACATCTCCCGCATTTTTTCCAAGCATCTTAAAACTATCGAGGGCAAGCTTTTTGATTTCTTCTTTTGATTTCTCTTTACCGAATGCCATAGTAAGGTGAGTGATGGCCATTTGGCGATACTGGTTAAACAGCAGACCGATGAACTTACCCAAGCCACCACAGAAGGAAAGCCAGGCCTTACGCGGAATCCAGTTAGAGATCTTAACCAAAAATTTAACAAGGAAATAGATTAGGCTATACTTTACCTTTCTTCTGAATTTTTTAACTGCTCCCATGGGTGCTAGAGTTAATCGTTAACCGTTATTCGTTAATTGGGGAGATTGATTCTTGGTTGATCGCTAAGTAAATGTTTTACTTACCTTAGCCTGGAGCTTGAAACCTGGAACCTGAAACCTGAAACTTTATCCATTCCTGAAAATTAAATTTCACTTAAGGTAATCATCTTTCCTTTTTCCGAGTCCCAAAGTTTTAAACGAAAGCATCGTATCACTTCGAGTAAATTCCAGGAGGTTGTCGATACGTCTTTTAATTCGGGCATTGCTTCTGCCACCGTCTGAAGACGATAGAAAGGTATCCGGGAATTCAAATGATGAACATGGTGGTATCCAATATTAGCAGTGAACCATTTCATTACGGGGTTCATCACCATATAACTTGTTGATGCCAAAGCAGCATGATCGTATTTCCATTCATGGTTCTCACGAAATTGTGCGGTTGGAAAATTATGCTGGCAATAGAATAGGTATGATCCAATTCCAAACGCCATGAAGAATGGTATGAACCATGCCAGTAGAAATATCAAACCACCGAAGTAATAGATCACCGCAGTAGCACCTGCAGCATGCAGAACTAAAGCCAGCAAGGAGTCGAGATGTTTCTTCGGACTTTGGAATAATGACTTAATATTCAACCAGTATATAAACAAGGTAACATATCCAAAAATCACCGTAAGGGGATGACGGTTGATAAGATAGAGTTGGCGTTCTTGTTTTGTAAGCGTAAGAAATCTATTTCTTGAAATAGTGGGATAAGAACCAATGCCCGCAATGGTAAGCTTTGAATTGTTATTGTGATGATGTTCATGCGAACGCTTCCAGATGGTTTCAGGAGCCAGGAGGTAAATACCGATCGCTTTCATAATCCAATTCGCAACCAGCGAATTTTGAAGAATTGCCCGATGCTGATAGTCATGATAGATCACGAAAAGGCGTACATACAGCAACCCAGTGCAAACACTTAAGATTGGTTTTAGCCATATTGGAATTTGAGTCGAAAAAATGAGGGTCAACAAAATTGCTGTGGGAAGTATGGTTATAATGAGCTCTAACCAGCTTCTCAGGCGGTTTTCGCCCGTATATTGCTTGCTTGCCTCAATAAGTTCTTTGCCTGTTCGCATAATTCAGTCTAGGTTCAATGGGCAAAGGTAATCATAAGGTACAATTTATGGAGCATAGGTAAGGTAATAGCATAATATGCAGAATGGCAATAATCCCTTCAGTATTGAAACAATGAGGACTTTGGATTGTTCAATGCTTTTAGTTTGACTTTATATGCTTAAAACTTTTCATAAGAAGTTTGTAATAAATTAAGACTTTACTATTATTGCGCGGTAATTCAACATAATTGTAATGGGAAGAGGAGATAAAAAAACAGCAAAAGGAAAACGAACGATAGGTTCTTTTGGAGTGTCAAGAAGTAAGGATGCTATCAAGGCAAAGATCAAGCGTAACGCTTCAACAAAGACCAAATCGGCTGAAGCAAAAGAAGCAACAGCTCCTAAAGCAAAGAAGGCACCTGCAAAGAAAAAAGCAGAAGCATAATTAAATGATAAAGTTTACAAACATAGCGTGGTGGTGGCACAGATCGGTAATCGACATGTGAACAGCCTTACTATGACTTAACCATAAGCCTCGAAGGTCTGCTGTTCACAGCAGACCTTCTTTTTTTTAGTACACTTTTGAAGACGACAAAGACAAACTGAAGCATAATTAAAGACCATTATGAAGTATAAATTAAAGACTTACTCTAAAAAGCTTTTGGCAGATACGCTCACACCTGTGAATATCTACCTTAAACTTCGCGATGTATATGCAGGAAGCATATTGCTTGAAAGCTCCGATTATCATGGACACGAAAACAGTTTGTCATTTATCTGTTGCGATCCGATCGCTTCTTTTCAAGTAAGAGGCAATGATGTTGAAATGCGGTATCCGGATGGATCGTCCATAAAGAAAGAACTTACTCAAACAGGGCAGGTCATTGCACTACTTGAAGATTTTAGAAATTCATTTGTGCCCGATCATATTGAATCAAAATATGCCAACAACGGATTGTTTGGTTACATGGGTTATGATGCAATTCGATTTTATGAAGATGTATCCATTAATCAAACGGAAGATCGCATTCCGGATATTCTCTACAAGCTCTATCGCTACGTCATTGTTGTTGATCATTTTTCAAACGAGCTAAGTCTTTTCCAGCATGAGATAGAAAAGAATGCAGAAGGTGCTGAGCGTAATTCACATTCTGCTTTAGATAAGGTAGAGCAAATTATTTTTAGCAACCGGTTTTCAACATATCGTTTTGCATTAACCGATGGCGAGACCTCCAACTTTACAGATGAAGAATTTCTGAAGGTAATTGAGAAAGGAAAAGAGCACTGTTTCCGTGGTGATGTATTTCAGATTGTATTGTCGCGCAGGTTTACGATGGGTTTTAAGGGAGATGAATTCAATGTGTATCGTGCACTGCGTTCCATCAACCCGTCTCCCTATCTTTTCTATTTTGACTATGGAAATTTCAAACTGATCGGCTCATCACCCGAAGCACAATTGCAGGTAAGCAATAGCAAAGCGCACATCTATCCGATTGCGGGAACCTTCAGAAGATCAGGTAATGATCAGGAAGATGCGGCACTTGCAGAGAAATTGGCAGCAGATGAAAAAGAAAATGCTGAGCACATTATGTTGGTTGATCTTGCCCGAAATGATATGAGCCGCAATGCTGATCATGTTCACGTGGAAGTCTTCAAAGAAATTCAATTTTATTCGCACGTCATTCATTTGGTTTCAAAAGTTACCGGCAACATTAGCAAAGATGCATCGGTTGTGCGCATGGCTGCGGATACCTTTCCGGCCGGAACATTATCCGGTGCGCCCAAACACATGGCCATGACTTTAATTAATAAGTACGAAAATGTGAACCGTAGTTTTTATGGTGGAGCAATCGGGTTCATTGGTTTTGATGGATCGTTCAATCATGCCATTATGATTCGAACGTTCTTAAGTCATGAAAATAAGTTGATTTGTCAGGCGGGAGCAGGTGTGGTTTCGAAATCAAGTGCAGAAAGTGAATTGCAGGAAGTGAATAATAAACTAACGGCATTGCGTAAGGCGGTGTCGATGGCAGAAAAAATATAAGCGGTTACCGGTTTTCAGTTACCAGTCATTGGTGACTGGTAACCGGCAACTGGTAACTAAAGAAAAAGTATAAATCTTCGAATTAAGAAAAATGAAAATCCTCGTCCTCGATAACTACGATTCGTTTACCTACAATCTTGTACATATTATTCGTGCGCTAGATTATCCGCTTGATATTTATCGAAATGATAAAATCACAATAGAAGATGTGAAGAAGTATGATAAAATTCTTCTTTCGCCTGGTCCGGGCATTCCGGATGAAGCAGGAATTATGAAGCAGCTGGTGAAAGAATATGGAGCCACTAAAAGTATTTTGGGTGTGTGTCTGGGTCATCAGGGAATTGGTGAAGTGTATGGTGCGAAGCTGTATAACATT
>ERZ795059.1121-NODE-1121-length-30934-cov-9.238285_pt1 | contig 30934 bp, 26 predicted proteins | sample MGYA00375143_ERZ795059 | MGnify/ENA primary metagenome ERZ795059 (study PRJEB30188, sample SAMN05720168) | activated sludge metagenome | isolation source: Anaerobic digester | place: USA | collected 2015-01-07 ... | reverse complement strand
CTTGAAGCTGGCCTTCGAGAACGCCTTCTTCAAGACCTCCCCCCTCCGCCATTCCTTCTGTCTGGCCTTCAACAACACCCTCTATAACACCTTCAAGCTGGCCTTCCAGAACGCCTTCTTCAAAACCCTCTCCTTCTGCCTGACCTTCAATAATACCCTCCAAAACGCCTTCAAACTGCCCTTCTTCAAAACCTTCTCCTTCCACTATTCCTTCTGCTTGGCCTTCAATAATACCCTCCAAGGCACCTTCAAGCTGGCCTTCGGCTACTCCTTCTTCCACACCCTCCCCTTCCATCGCGCCTTCCGTCTGCCCCTCAACAACACCTTCTTCAACGCCTTCAAACTGACCTTCGGCAAGCCCCTCCTCAACACCTTCCAACTGACCTTCGATCATCCCTTCTTCCGTGCCCTCTCCTTCTATTACACCTTCCACCTGTCCCTCAAGGTTCCCTTCTTCGCCCCCTTCCCCTTCCGGTATCTCATAACACGGAGAACTGCATTGTCCTGAATCTACATGTACGCTCGGATCTATGGCCGCCAGGATAAAACCAAAGAAATCTTGTGGCCCCTGCACCACCGACCAATACTCAGAAAGGTTGCACACAAAATCCAGATCGGCATCCCCGCGCCCAGCAAGGTAAATCGCCGCACTGGAATCAACCGCTTGAAAGTCTATGTTCACCGTGAAAAAATTCATCAGATTGAGCAAAAAGGCCTGACTCTGTGATTCGCCGAGAGTAAAAAAACCTGTGAAGAACGCCTGGCACGCCGCCCGGCTCACGCCCGTTTGTGTGAATACCTCTGGCGCGACTAGATCCAATCCCGCGTTTACCAGAGCATAATTCACGTTCCACGCCGCCAAAATGCAGCAATACGGGTCCATGGACGGATTACTTAAAATCAGGTCCAGCAACTGGCACTGAGCCAGATCCACCATCCCATTCCCGTCCCCATCATGCGTATTCGGATCCAGCGCCAAAGACGCAGTACCGTACACCGCCGTTAACGCATCCGCCACCCCCGCTGCAATGCCATTGCTTCCACATATCATGGTGCAAGGCGTTATGCACGGAAATTCGTCTTCCCCCTCGCCTTCCCCCTCGCCTTCGCCGCCGCCCTCGCCCTCGCCTTCCCATTCGCCTTCTGGCGCTTCACACGCATTGCACCAAATCGGAGAAGTAATAGCTTCATCCGGATGTCCGCCATGATCGCCAACATTTAATCCTACAACCACATAATAATAATTTTGCGGGTTGGGCGAAGGGTCTTCAAAGGACACCATTACCTCGGAACTGTTCGCAAGCTTGGTGTCAAGATTTATGCCATTGCGGTAAAGGCGGACCTCCTGGATCAAATCGCCGCTGCCATCCCATGCGGAAACCGTAAAACGAAGCGGCACCCCCGTTAATTGAGAACCCATCGGGTAGCCGGAACACCGGAAATCAACATATAAATCCTGATTTTCAGTACTGTAAAACCGCCGGTTGCGGTATGCGTCAACAATGGCTTCCCGGGTTAATTCGGTCGCCAGCACGCCGGTCCGGAAAGAAGTGCTGGAACCCCACGTCGTGCCATGATGGTCAAAACCACCCGTTGCTCCGGCCCGCCATCCTTTCGTATTCGCCAAATCAAGATAGGTCATGCCAGAATCATAGGCATTGACATAATGATACTCGTCGAAACCATCCCCTTTATTAAAGGTCTCTATGCCCACCATTTGTTCATAAACGTCACTATCAAGGTCAAAATGGTTGAATTCCGTTCCAACAGAATCTTGACGGCCCGGATGGTTGAACACGGCGAATCCCTCAGGATGGTCCTTGATCCAGTCAAAGAAACTTTCCAGAGCCACATCGGAAACAGTATTCGTGTTTTCGTCCGTATTGTGAACACAAATATGCCCCATCAGCGGATTGCTCCACTCAAAGCCCCACAAGGTCACAAATTCCCCCGGCGCATAATATGCCTGGGCGGTATCTTTTAACGTTTCCCATTTGTGTTCCCACGGCCAAATCCACAGGTTTTCCGCATGATCGGAAAGCCCAAAAAAATCCAAGTGAGCCACATCGCGCGCATGGGCATACGCCTCGTCCGGATCTCCGTCACCATCCGAAAGACTGCTGTGATTATGAAGATTCCCAAAATAGATGTTGTACTGAACGCCTGCCTTTGACGCTTGCCCATCCGAATAGGCTGCTGTACTCCAAGCGTCCGGCAGCCGTTGTGCTTGGGCGGTTCCCCACCAGATAATGCACCATACAAATACACCACAAACAAACCTGTGAAAATTGCTATGAAAATTCATGATAGCCTGCCCATTCCCAAGGTTGAAACTTATGCCTAAGCATACCATGAAATCCGGTAAAAAAGCCACTAAAGCACTTCCGACAAATGGTTTATCAAGAACTGGAAGCAGACCATCAAAAAGCACAATAATGCCCACTGATGGATCTTTCTTCCGAAAGGACCAGAAAATGCCGGATAAATTCGGCGGGGAAGATAGTGCTCATGCATCTCTTATTGGCGCTCATCATAAGTGTTGGCTTCTTTTGGGGCAACACCGCCGAGGCACAAGTACCCTCCCAAGACGAGAAACTGCTCCGGGTGGACTTGAGCCAGTACACGCCTGGAATGATTCCTGGCGGCATCGGAGAACCGGTAAAGGCAGCGCGCACTGTGGCCGATGCCTGGGAACAATTGCACCCCAACTGCAAGGTAAAATACCAGTTGATGGTGAACACCGGAACTACCGAGGGGGAGTGGTTGAAAACCCAGCTTATCGGAAAAATCGCCCCGGAAATTGTCACCATGAATACGGAAGTCGCATGGCAGGCCATCGACAAGGATTGGTTTGTTCCCCTGGACGAGATTTTACAGCGGCCCAATCCTTACATTCCCGGAAACGAACACTGGCTTGATAGCTTCTCAAACAAGGCACTGACCAACTCCAAACGCGCGCCCAATGGGAAACTCTATTGCATCACCCTGGATACCGTGGAAACTGGGCTCTACTACAACATGACCTTGCTAAAAAAACTCGGCATTGATCGGAAACCTGAAACCTGGGAGGAGATGATCGAAGCATTCAAGATCATCCAAAACGCTAATACCACTCCCATGACCGCACAATCCAATATTGCTTCGGACTGGGGGCAGGACATCATCTTCGAGATGATCTACCACGAAATCATGCCCCTACTGGACGTGAACCCCTCCGCGGCGGATGTAAAGGACTATCAGGAGTATTTTTTCGATCCGCCTGAGGGCGGTTTTCTTTTTACCAAAGGGTTCTTCTCCAGCCGGGACCCCCGCTGGCGCGAAATGCACCGCATATTGAAGGAATGGCGGAACTATTGGGCAAAAGAACTTAAATTCACGGACCCCATGCGGCTCTTCCTCACCGGACGCCTCGCCGTGCTTTGGGACGGCTCGTGGACCATACGCCGGGTCGCAAAAGACCCATATATTAATTTTGAATGGGACATCGGCTATATCCCTGCAATCACGAAAGAGACTTCACACTATGCATCAGGAACACCCGCCACGTTAATCGGCGGCGCGGCCATGCAGGTGCATATCACGAACAGCGCGGTGTATAACCATTCCCTGGAGGAGTGTGTTGATTTCCTCATGTATCTTTCCGCACCACAAAATATCGAAAAAATCGCCGGAGAAGCGCTGTTGTTCATGCCCAATGTCAACGGCGCGAAAATGGACCCGCGCTTGCAGCCTTTTGCGGAGATCATCAAGCGGAAAAGCTGCGCCATCCAATGGATGGAAGCCATGGATCCGGAGTATAAAAAGGTATGGCGGCGCTGGCTGGATTATTATTTGGAAGACGGCTTCGGTTTGGATGAGTATCTAAGAATACTAGATGAGAACTTCGCGGCATGGGTGAAATCGCACGAAAACGACAGCGCGTGGGATTTTACCGCCATGGAAAAGGTATGGCAATCGCGCCAGGAGACATTGTTGCGTGAACTCAACCCCGCACCATAAAAAGAAGCCCTGGTATGCCCGGCGTTCCGCCGGACAGCCCCCCCTGGGACTGATCTACCTCTTGTTGCTGGCCCCAGTGTGCTTTCTCATCATCTTCAACTACATTCCCGCCATATCCGCATTCTACCACGCCTTCACCCAATGGGATCCTGGAAAACCGGCGATATGGATAGGGCTGGGCAATTTCCTGGACCTCTATCACGATCCCATCTTCCTGAAAAGCCTCCAAAACCTCCTTAAACTCGGCACATTCATTTTCTTCGTCAATTTAACCATCCCGTTTATCGTTGCCGAGATGATCTATCACCTGAAATCCGAGCGATGGAGCTACGCCGCGCGCGTGGCCCTCGTACTGCCCATGATCGTGCCCGGCGTCGTGATCTACATGATCTGGCAATACATCTATTCGGATGCAGGAATCCTCACAGCGCTTTTGGAATCTCTCGGACTTTACGACTGGATCTACGGCTGGCTCTCTCATCCCAAAACCGCCTTGATGGCTGTCGCCTGTGTGGGATTTCCCTTCGCCTACGGATTCAATGTGCTCATCTACTACGCAGGCCTCACCAACATCCCCCAGAGCATTTTAGAAGCCGCCGAAGTGGATGGCCTTTCGGCTCCCGGACGCATCTTTTACATCCATATCCCGCTCATCCTCAGCCAATTCAAACTGCTCGTGGTCATCACCATGATCGGTATCGTAAATGGCTTTGAATCCATTTACATCCTGACCCGTGACGGAGGCCCCGGTTACGAAACCATGGTGCCCGGTCTGTATATGTACCTGAACGGATTTGTATTCGAACGCATGGGCTACGCCGCCGCCATCGGCCTGCTCATGCTCATTTTCCTGTTGACATTTACCATTCTCATCAACCGCCTGGTACGGACGGAAGACTATGAGCCAGGAACCTGAAAACAACTTACACTCAACTACGAGCCCGGTTCGAAGAGGGCATCTGCGCCGCATCGGGATCGTGGGCGTCCTGTGGCGGCTGACGTTGGCGCTCATTCTGTTCCTTACCTTTTTCCCCTTCCTGTTCATGGTGTCCACCTCCTTCAAAGACACCCACCAGTTCTACCACTCCTTCTGGCTCCCGGCATGGCCGCCCGCCGTGCACAATTATGTGCAAGCCTTTGCCGATCTGAAGGTCTACATCTTCAACAGCCTCTTCGTGACCGCCGCAAGTATCGCCGGGATTCTGATGTTCTCCACCATGACGGGATTTCTCATCGCCCGCTACCGTTTTCCAGGCCGCGAAATCATCTACTACATGATGCTGGCCATGCTCATGGTGCCCGGCGTACTCATGCTCATCCCGCAATTCGTCTGGGTGCAGCAACTCGGCCTGCTCAATACCTACTGGGTCATGATCCTCCCCTACATCGCGGGCATGCAGATCATCGGCCTGTTTCTCTTCCGCAGTTTCTTCGCCCAGATCGATCAGGCCCTATTCGAATCCGCTCAGGTAGACGGCGCTGGACTGTTCCGGCAGCTCTGGCATATCGCACTGCCCCTCTCCAAATCCATTCTCGGCGTCGTGGCCATCACCAGCGCCCTCGGCGTCTGGAACAGTTTCCTCTGGCCACTCGTCACCACTTCCGATGAAAATGTCATGGTACTCACCGTCGGCGTCCTTCGGTACTATACCCGGACCCTCAACCAATACGGCCTGATGTTCGCCGGGTACACTATTTGTTCCATTCCTCTCGGCATCATCTTCACCCTGTTCACCCGCGCCTTCATGAAAGGGATCACCAGCGGCGCACTGAAAGCATGATGCCCTTGAATTCCTCTCGCTCCAAGTTGTACTTAGAAACACACGTGCCGGGAGGGCGAAGCTCCCGCTGAGCCGTTAAAAAATGATCTACATAAACACACCGTACTTTGTGTGTTTTGTCGTACGGCTCAGCAGGAGCTTCGCCCTCCCAAACATAGTTTCTTTCTTGGCAGAAGCGTCAGCGACAAAGTAATGACCAACCAACCGAAAACATGGTGCGCGTTCCAGGTTGATTGTGCTACAGTCAACATCACTGTTGTTGAAAAATACTTGGAGATACCCATGAATCGTCTTGTCACAACCCTTCTTGTTGTTTTTTGTGTGTCCGCTGTCGCGTACGCGGAAGACACCTACTACCGTGACCTATACCCCGACACTTGGGTGGCCACCGACGCCCTCGGAAGAACCATGCCGTCATACGAAGACGCAGGCGCCGTCAAAAATGATCAACGCCGCGTGGTCGGCATCTTTTACATCACCTGGCACAGCGATTCGCTGGCGGGACTGAAAAGCCCTTTTATGGCGGATGTCACGAAAATTCTGGAAGCGGACCCCAATGCCCGGCTGGATGCAAAGCACCCGCTGTGGACCGAAGGCATGTACTTTTGGGGCGAACCCGAAATGGGCTATTTCCTGAGCAAGGACGAATACGTAATCCGGAAAGACATGTCCATGCTCTCCGATGCGGGCGTGGATGTCCTGGTGATGGACGTCACCAACGCGGTCCGCTATTGGGATGAATGGGACGTGGTGTTTCCCGTTATGCAAAAGATGAAGGCGGAAGGCAACAAGGTGCCGCAGTTTTGTTTCTGGTCGTTCAACGGTCCCTCCATCGCGGTGGTCCAGGATCTCTACGAACGCATCTACAAAACCGAAAAGTATAAGGATCTCTGGTTCTATTGGGACGGGAAACCGTTGATGCTCTATAACGGCCTCCCCAACGTCGATTCCACCGGCGGGAACATCCCCCAACCGAATATCCACTACGATCCCAAGGCCAAAACCGACCCCAATCATCCGCACTATGGCGATCCGATGTACACCGAAGAGTTTTACACGGACTACACCCCGGAGGTGAAGGAATTTTTCACCCTGCGCACCATGTGGTGGGGCTATTACGAATGGGCCGGGAAACGTTTCGTCGGTACGGAGGACAATTGGAGTTTTGGCCTGGACATGGGCGACAAGCGCGTTCAAGAGTTAACGCCGGACCAATTGATTTCCACGCATAACGGCGCGAAAGAAGAAGCCGCCGTCACTCCCGCCCAGCATCCCGTCAGCCTGATCGGGAAATCCTGGACCAAGGACAAGGGCGAGCCTGAATTGAACGAATACGACATGCCGAAGTCCGCGTATGTCCCCTGGCTGGACAAAACCGTGGAGCATCCCGAAGGCTACGGCATCTATTTCCAGGATCGGTGGAATGACGCTCTCAAGGCCAGTCCGCAATTTCTGTATATCAACGACTGGAATGAATGGACCGCCGGAAAATATCACCCGGAAGCCGGGCAGACCTTCCAATACATGCGGCGCGACGCCACCTATCGTTTCATCGACCAATATAACGCCGAATTCAACCGCGCCATTCAGCCGATGAAAGGCGGCTATACCGACAATTACTACATGCAAATGGCACAGAACATCCGCCGCTACAAAGGCATCCGGCCCATGCCCCAGCAAACCGGATTGAGCAAGATCGCCATCGACGGCGATTTCTCGGACTGGGCCGCGGTCTCCGTGGAATACCGCGATACCGCCGGGGATACCTTCCACCGCGACTACAAAGGCTACGGCGGATTGCACTACACGAATAACTCCGGACGAAACGATATCGTCACCTGCAAAGTGGCTCTGGACGACACCAATGCCTATTTCTACACCGAAACCCGCGAAGACCTCACCCCCCACTCCGATCCCAATTGGATGCTCCTGTTCATTGACGCGGATAAAAACCACGACACCGGCTGGTTCGGATACGACTTTCTCATCAATAAAAAAATCACCGGCGAAAACACCTCCACCCTCATGAAATACGATCCCAGCACTCCGGACAATCCCTGGAAAGAACTCGCGCCCGTGCAATACCGCTACAAAGGCAAAACCCTGGAACTCGCCGTGCCCCGCTCCCTCCTAAACCTGACCGGCGGCGCCTGCACCTTCGATTTCCACTGGTGCGACAACCCCGCCGACCTCAACGACCCCATTTCCCTCTGCACCAACGGCGACAGCGCCCCCAACCGCCGCTTCAACTACCGCTGCATTTGGACGAAATAGAAAATATCCCAAAATTTGGTAAGATACAGAAAACAAAGGTATAACAACCATTCACAATCATATCACCGTCATTCCCGCGCAGGCGGGAATCCAGGATTCATCTTTATTTCATTCTCGTTCAAAAGTTCCTTGGAACCCACATGCGCGCCCTGCTGTCGTCCCAAAGGAGCGAAGGAGGATTCCAAAAACTGCCTTTGGAATTTTGCCAACTTTCCTCCTTGAATCACCACCTGTCTCGGCTGGCAACTCGCACCCTTTAAAAATTTCTGTTTTCGTGTGGTTCGTGTTTTTCGTGGTAAAAAAAATAAACGATCTCATACCAATCCACCGCCGTGCACCGGCAATACCCCCGCCCCCGAAGGGGCTAAATTCGAATAGCCGCAGGCGCAACCTACGGATCGAGTCCGATCAAAAACACCGGCCCCGAAGGGGCAGAATTTTAATAGCCGCAGGTGCAACCTACGGTCCAAGTCCATTCAAGAACACCGGCCCTGAAAGGGCCGTACAAAACACTGTTCGTTAACAAATCAAGATTGAAAGGGTTATAGGTATCAATTTGCGCAATAGATGATCAAGCACCCATTGACTGTTCTCCGTGTTAATTTAATCGCGCGGCAAGGCATTCGGAAAAAGCATCCGCTTCCCCTACTAACTTTGCCGCGCTTGCTGGGGTTCACCCCTTCATCAAATGAAGGGGTTGGACTATGCCCTGTCCGGCGGCTGGTTCTCCGGCCAAACCGTCGAACTGCGAGAACACGGAAGCCGAGATTGTTGTTCCGGTTGTCTGGCGAATTGTTGTTACGATACGCCGCCCGGCAATTCCTCGGGGTGTTGTTCCAACTGCCGCCGCGATTCACGCGGTTCCTGCCTCCGGGCAAAGCCCACACTCTTTAATTGCCCGCATTCGGAACACCTTTGAAGCACCCCGTACTACAAAAGAGAGCAATGGTTCCATGTGGCGAGCCAATTCTTCATCATCCCAAATACCCGCTTCGCGCATTTGCATATATTGTGAAGCTTTCCTTCTAAACCTGTCACGGCTGCGCCGCGCCAAACGTGCTTGGTTCGGGAAAATCCGGTAGCCAAGGAAAGTCATCCCTCGCGTGCACAAGTTGATTTGAACTGGCTTCAACTCCAATTCCAGGCATTCATGCAAAAACTCTATAATCTTTTCACATATGCCAATTATCTCGTTCTTTTCTTCATGCCAGATCACGAAATCATCCATATACCGGAGGTAGCGCTTGCACAGCAGGATTTCCTTGATGTAATGGTCAAACACTGCAAGATAATGATTTGCAAAGAATTGGCTCGTTAGATTTCCGATAGGAATTCCTTTCCCAGGCATGGTCTCATATGTATGGAGTATTGCATGAAAAAGCTGAAGCACCACCGGATCTTTAAAACGTTTTTTCAACAACTTCATTAATACATCATGATCAATTGTGTCGAAATATTTCCGCACATCCATTTGAATAAACCAATCACCTCGGCGCGAAAATGCAATGGCGCGCGACAATGCCTTGTCCAGGCCTTTTTTATCACGGCAAGCATAACTGTCGAAAATCTGATACGCTTCAAAAACCGGTTCACAAATATTGATAATGGCATGATGCGCCACACGCGCGCGAAATGGGGCTGCATGGATTACACGCGGTTTGGGATCACAAACACGGAATGCATGATAACCACCCCATCTGACCTCGCCCACAATCATTTCTTCCCTTAAATGCTTTAGTTCAGTATCCAGGTTTTCCGCAAATCGAATAACCTCGGATTTACCGCGCTTTCCTCTGCACGCCTTGAAAAATGCCAGCCGCAAGTTATTGGCATCAGCGATTCGGTCAATTAAGTTACCCGCTCTCTTCATCAGCCTCATTCCTATTCAAAACACTTAATAAAGCCTTGCCATATTTGGCCGCCTTCGCTTCGCCAAACCCATCTATTTCTTTCAGATCGGAAAGTGACTCAGGGCGCTTCACTGCCATCGCCGCAAGATGTTCATTCGTACACACCGTATACACCGGTACGGCTTCTGCCGCCGCCAGTTCCTTGCGCACCTCCCGAAGACGTGCATAAACCGAAAAGTCATTCTCTGAAAGAACTTCTTTATAGTCAACTCGTTTTGACTTGCCAGAAAACGCATTGGTGCCTGCTCCGGAAGGCGAAGCACCCTCAATATACTCAACACAAAAACACCAGCGCGGCGCGCCATCGATCATCTCAACCGTTTTTTGAACCGTAATTACCTTATGAGAACGAAGAAACCGGTTAAGATCCTCTTCCAAATCCGTCGATCCAGTCGCCGGGATAGCAAATACGCGATATTGCATTTATATGCCTCCACATCTAATTATTGGATTACCCCTTTTTATCAAATCTGCCACACTTGCCCAGAGAAGGGCCGCACTCTCGCTCCGCTCGGGTTCGCTCCGCTCACCTCGTACCGGCCCTTCTCTTGCCCTGCCCTAACCTGCCGCCGGAACTGCGAGAACACGGAAGCCGAGATTGATGAGCCGGTCGTCCGGCGAATAGTTGCCACGAAACGCCGCCCGGCAATGCCCCGGGGTGATGCACCAACTGCCGCCGCGACGCACGCGGCTCCTGCCCGATTCAGGGCCTCGGGGATTCACTCTCGGACTAGAACTATAGTAGTTCCCGTCGAACCAGTCGGCACACCATTCCCAAACGTTGCCGTGCATATCATACACTTTCCATGCATTCGATTTCAGCATTCCCGCCGGATGAGTCTGCCCGCCTGAATTCTCGCTATACCAGGCATATTCCCGTAATTCCAATTCTGAATCCCCAAAGCAATACTTCCCTGTGCTCCCGGCCCGGCAGCCATATTCCCATTGCGCTTCACTGGGAAGCATATAGTTCCGGCCCGTACGCTGCGATATTACTTCACAAAAGCGGACCGCATCCTCCCAGGACACGCATTCCACGGGAAGACGCTCCCCTTTCAAATTCGACGGATTGGTTTTCATCACCGCTTCGTATTGTGCTTGCGTTATGGGATACTGCCCCAGCCAAAAGCCATCTAATGTTACCTCATGAACAGGTTTTTCATCATCATACCCATCTCCCCCCATCCTGAATGTCCCGGCGGGTATCCAGATCATGCGCAGATTCAAACCATCGATGGTCTCAATATAGTTCGAATCGGGCTGTACGCTTTTACACTCGGTAATAATGATCTCAGGGTATGTCGCCGTGCGGCATCCTTGCAGATCCACAGCCCGCAGATTCACCAAATCATCCAGCGGAGAAAAATCCTCGATCCCTGTGCAATTGGCCAAATCTAGTGTTTTTAACGCGGTTAACTGCCTCAAGGGAGCAAGGTCAGGAATTTTTTCACAACACCGCACGCTCAACGATTCCAACGTGGTTAATGCCACCAAGGGAGACAAATCTGTAACACACGGGCAGCGGCTTAGATCAAGCGTTCGTAATTTCGTCAGCGACTCCAAACCGGCAAGATCCGTCAGTGCGCCGCAATCAGCTAAATCCAGTCCGATAAGATCCGGAAGATTTTTTATCGGATCAATATTCTTAAGATAGGGATGTGCATACCGGGGAAGGGTAAGCTGTTGGGTATCTTTCGCAGCCTCAACCACTGCCGGGATATCAAGCGGATGAATGCCGGGACATTGAACGACCTGTTCCAATACGGCCGGATGCTCATCCTCCCAATATCCCTGTTTAAGTTGCTTCTTGGCGGCTTCAGATCCAATCTGGCGCAAGGTTTCTGCGCATGCCGCCAATGTCTCAACCCCTTCTCCAGACATGGTTTCATACGGTAACAATTCAACCACGCGATCCCCTGCAACGGACAAAACCCTCGCTTCTTGAGTATTATGTGGAGGGACAAGTTGTCCAAGCTTTTCCAGGGCGCGATCCAACGTTTCCATATCCACCTTGGCACCCGCCGTTTCAATGCTCGCCACGGCTATGGCATAACAAATAGTTTCATCCTCGTCTTTACCTCGGGTGATCAATTCATTAATGAGATCTAATGCTTCTGGATCGCTGGTTTGGTATCCACCCGCGGCCAAAATGATCGTGTCGCGCCAGCGATCATCATGCGCCATATTGATAAGCTGACCCCGTTTCTTGAATATGATGGCCCCTGATCCAGCCAGGTATTCCTGGAGCGCGCGGTGCCGGAAATCCAATTGTCCCTTAACCGGCTCGCGCAACAGCCCGCACCGCGTCAGCATATAATCAATCAAATCCTGTGCGGCTTTTTTTTCGCCTTTGATGTTGACTGCATCGAGCAAGGCGGGCACCTTCCGGATATAACTACCGAGCCATACTGCGGCATCATCCCGTGAAACTTCGATAAGATAGTCCCCATCGTCCTTTTCGGCAGTCATTCCGCTGGTCATCATCTCCAGGGCCAGCCAGGCATGCAACCGAATCTCCACATCGACGTCCAAGTCATTATATTCTTTTGCCGAAATAATGCCGCGTCCTTTATCGCGCAATCCTAGCAGCGCCTCGACAAGTGTTTTGTATAGTTCGTGCCGGCGTTTCGGAAGCAGTTCCCGCCGGTGCCGGTTGATCAGACAAATCGCCGCGCAAAAAAACGGCGTCTTCGCCAGATCAAATAGTTTGGCATATTGAGACGACCCAAGCTTTTCCTTAAGCCGGTCCGCATACCCCTCAAGCTCATGTTCCGTACGGTCCCGAAAATCCGGTGTGGGCTCGCCCTCGACAGCCGCCCGGTGCCATTGATCAATAAGATCAAAAATGCGGTCCGGACTCAGTTCGAGCACATTCACTTGAGGTGTTGGATCGTTGGTGGCGAGTTCCAACGGCGGCTGCCACTGATCCGCTTTATCCTCTTCATGCGGAAAGGGCCGGGACGTAACCCGGAAACACAGATTTGTGTGTTGACGTAGACAAGCCTGGAGTTCTTTCCAAAATTCAGGCCGCTTATTGGGTGGCAATTCATCGAGTCCATCCAGGATTAAAAGGGCGCGGCCATCCCGCAGTACGGAATTAAGCCAATCTGGCGGCGTCGTAGCCACCAAATACTTTGTGGATAATTCGATCCACCGGTTTGGAGGGGGAAAAGCAAGATAGTCCTGGTCTTTTTCCACCAATCGCCGCAGCCGGATAAAAAACGGTATCTTGCCGCTTGACGTGTCCCGTTTGTCCGGGCGCATGCCGCCCCTGCTCTTGTCACATTCCCGGGTCAAATCGTCTTCAAGGCCATCGCAACACCGGAACGCTTCCCATTGCATCAGGGTGGTCTTGCCCGCGCCCGCCTCGCCAACAATAATCAGCCGGGGATGCTCGCGAAGCACCGATTCCGCGGAAAGCCGCTGAAAGGAAGCGCCCTGAAGCGATAAGGAGACAAATCCCGCATTGATGGGATGCCATTGATGATAGGACGGAATCCCCATCAGTTCCATATAGCCGTATTCTTGCTTGATCGCTTTTAGATATTCCCTTTCAAACTCCTCATGGGCGGTTTTTCTCTTGTGTTCGGCCTCAACTCGTTCTTCCTCGATAATCCGCTCCGGAAGGATTCGAATTTCACCGCGCACTTCCGCCAATTGCGTGCGTACGATATCAAGAATTTCGTCCGGCAGGGTTTCGATGCGTGAAAGGACATTTAGCAACTCAACTTCAGTTGGAGCCACCCCATTTTTTAGTTCACTGTACTCCGCAATCCCCGAAAATATCCGAGCAAGCACTATTTGCTGCTGTTCTATCGCAATACGTTGTTTCGCGAGTGCGGCTTTGATTTCATCAAACTCCGCTGCGTGCACAGCCCGCGCCAACTCGGCTAACTCCTCCGGGCTTTGCGCGTGCAGCGTTTCCTGAAGGCTTTTATAAAAACCAAGACCAAACGCCGCAACAAAATTCACCTTCCCCGCTTCGATAATGCCCTCCCAAAAAGCCCATCCCAAGCCTGAAAACACCTTGTTTACCGCACGCTCATTTTCGCTCTTCGATGCCATCATCTCCCCTCCTATCCGTGATCAACCACCTTCACATGTTCAAATTAAATCCCTGACCTTCCTATGCCTATAGGTACGATATCAAAACCGCAGGAGGAGAGTCTATTCCGGAAAAGTCCATACCATTTAATCCCACGGGAGAGCGTCTCATTATCTCCCCCTGTTTATTGGGAGAATCTTTAGCAGCGCCCATCTTCAGGCGTCTCTTTATTTCCCCCGGCGCTGTTGATAAAGCCCCCGGCGAATGCGCTGTCCCTCCCGCACGCGGCCAAACCATTCCTGTAGTGAACCTTCACTGGGGACCATATGGCCGATAAAGGCCTCCAATAGATCATCCTGTACGAAATCACAAAATGAATCGTAGAGTTGGATAAGGTTGGCGAGGCGTTGTGCATCCGTAATGGGGCGTCCGACAGCCACGGCATCAAGATCGATGAAATAGAATCGTTCACCGTTTTGGGTGAAGATGTTTTTACCTGATAAATCTTCATGACAGGCGCCCGATGCGGCAAAACGGTTCACGGCGTATGCCAATCGTTCAAAAAAAACGCCTAATTCGTCTTTTTCAATACCTGTTTCCACCCGATTTTTGAGATATAGTTCGACATTGGCGCAGTCTTCCAAATACTCCGAGACCATCAGGTTGCCGGTCAACAGGCCCAAGACGCCAAATTCGATGAAGGCCACGGGGACGGGCGCCAGCACATCATGACGGCGCAGATGGTGCGCGGCAATCCAGGCACGGCGGTAGCGGGAGCGGCGGGCCGTGTGCCGGATTACCTCGATCAACCAATGCCCCCGGCTTTGTTTCACCACCCACTTCCCCGTTCTTGTCACCATTGCCTTCGAGGAGCATTTTAAGGTTTCGCCGGGCGCGCTGACAATGTCTTCCAACTCACCCAGCGAGAGGCGCCGGGTCAGATAGATGCGCCGTCCGCGGCGGCGGATTAAGGAGATTGATTCATCACATAGCAAAGGATTCATAGTAAATTCATGGATTCCTGGATATTCCCGTGAGATCGGACACACGCCCTTTCACGTCATAAATCCGGCTCAGCCATTCCGGCAGCGCCTCCACGCCATACCCGTCGCAGAGGGGTTTGAAATACGCCGGGGATAGTCCGTTCTTTTGTATCGAACGGCGCAGGCGCAAGAGGTTTCGCGCGCGCAACAGGGGCGACAAATGGGGCCGAATGACGGCATTGTCAAAATCGATTAACCAGGGCCCGCCTGCTCCCACCAGAATATTCTTAACCTGCAAATCCGCATGCCACACGTGCATATCGTGCATGCGGCGAATCACGGTTCCGCAGCGGCGCAATTCTTCATCCGGTCCTTCTGGCGAATGGGACAGAAATTCACAGAGATTTTGAGCCGGCAACCCTTCCGTGGCAATGGCCCCGCGCACAAACAGGCCGCGGCGTTCCCAACACGCGCCGAGCAGTTTCGGGACGGGCAGACCTTCTTTCTGTATTTGCAAATGCAAGCGAAATTCGCGCAACGGGCGGTTTGAGAGAATGTACGCATCACTCAAGAAGAACCGGACAAGGCCACCTCTTTTGTAGCGGCGCACCATCCCGCATCCGCCTGGTAATTCAAACCGGTAGACCGTGCCGCGGCCTGCTTCCTCCACGGCTTCACACCCTTCACCCTGGATTAGGGCTTTTGCGATGGTTTCCGCCTGCTCTTCCCAGGCCAAGACATTCTTTCCGTGCCGCCGTATTTTTACATAGCCATTTTCCACGCGAAGACACCTATACAATGATCTGGTAAGGACATTATACGCCCTTGGACAGACCAAACACACACAAATGGACTCCGGCGCCCACACAGAGTAAAATAGGCTTTTCAGACTGTTTCCCCACAACCATGGAAGAACGCAGATGAAACAGACACGCATGATCGTCGCAGGCAGCGCCAATATCGACTTGGTGACGCGCGTGCCGCGCATTCCCAAGCCGGGTGAATCGGTTATCGGACACTCCTTTGCCACCATCACGGGCGGGAAGGGGGCGAATCAGGCGGTGGCGGCGGGACGGTTGGGAGTGGAAACCTATTTTGTGGGATGCGTGGGCAATGACGGGTTTGGGGAATTACAGCGGCAGAGTCTTCGAGAAGCGAACGTGAATGTGGATCATCTTAAGGTTCATTCGAGTGATGCAACGGGAACGGCGGTCATTATGGTTTCGGATGAAGGGCAAAACTCGATCGTCGTGACGCCGTCCGCGAATTACGGAGTAAGCCCGGAAGACATTGGCGGGCTGGAGCCCTTGTTCCGGAAGGCGGATGTGGTGTTGATGCAGTTGGAAATCCCTATCGAGACCGTAGAGGCCGTGCTGGAAATGTCGCGCCGGTGCGGGGTGTTGTCCATAGTGGATGCAGGCCCCGCGCAACGGGTTCCGGCGGCGCTGGTGGCAAAGGCGGATATTGTTTCGCCAAACGAAACGGAGGCGGAGGCGATGACGGGGATCCACGTGGATTCCGTAGAGAATGCGCGCAAGGCGGCGCAGGCGTTGATCGCGATGGGGGCGCGGCATGCCGTAATGAAACTTGGGGAGCAGGGAGCGCTATACGTGGGAGAAGGCGAGCATTATGCGCCGCCGTTTAAAGTAACGGCGGTGGATACAACGGCGGCGGGCGACGCGTTTACGGCAGCGTTGGGGGCGGTGTGGAAGCATCTTCCCGTAGCGGAAGCCCTGCTTTTTGCAAATGCAGCCGGGGCCTTGGCCGCCACGGTGGCCGGAGCGCAACCCTCGATGCCCTCGTTTGCAATGGTGGAAACGTTTTTGCGGTCGAACGGATAATAAGGAAAGTGATATCGTGAGCAAGTTTATCAGCGCGCCATCGGTGATGTGCGCGAATCTGGCCCGGCTGGAGGAGGAGTTGCAGGCTCTGGAGGCAGCGGGGGCGGATGAATTGCATTTTGACATCATGGACGGGCTGTTTGTCCCCAATTATACATTAGGGTTTGACTTTATCAAGGCGGCGCGGCGATCGTGCAATCTGCCGTGCAGCGCGCATTTAATGATTACACAACCGGAAAAATATATTCAGCGTTTTTATGAGGCGGGCTGCCGCATCATTACCATTCATGTGGAAACCTCCGTGCATGCCCACCGCCTCTTGACACAAATCCGGGAATTGGGCGCATCACCGGGGATTGCCATCAACCCCGCAACGCCGCTGACGAAACTGGACTATCTGCTGCCTTTTGTGGACCGGGTGCTGGTGATGACGGTGGATCCGGGATACGCGGGACAGCCCATTCTTCCCACGGCCTTTGAACGCGTGCGCATCCTTCACGAAAATATTCAATATTACAAATACAACGCCAACATCGAAGTGGATGGCAATATTACTGTTGCCAATGCCGCCAAACTTTCGCGGCTTGGCGCGGAAATTTTCGTCCTCGGCACGGCCAGCATATTCAAGGGGCCGGGCACGGACTACGTCAAAGAACTGCCCGCCTTCAAGGCCGCGATAGCCGTGGAAAGACACCTGGTGTGATTATGGGGCATTACAGGAACATTCATGGCCACCCCGGATAAAACATCGCTTACACCCTCCCGGAATCCCCATACTCCCGAATCCAAATCATGGGTGTATTTTGGCGTTGGGTTTGTACTATTGACCGGCGCGGCGATTGCACTGGGCGTACTGCTGGCGTATTTCCTGGAAAAACGCCCGGTGAATTTGCGCGCACATGCCTTTCAATGGGTGGTATTTCTTGAAAAAACTCTTGTGGCGGAAGGCCTTCCCTTGGACAATGTTCACCGGAAGGCGGGGGAAGAGCGTCACGATGGCGCCGCGATATGGAATTTTTATGCGCTCGATCTCCAAACCCCCGAAGAGCAGGATCCAAACCGCCTGATAGAACTGATTCGTTACTCCCTGGCCGATAAAGGCCTCAGAATATCCGATGGCATCATGGAAACAGCGCGCCGGGAACTCCGCCTGTCGATGGGTTCGCGGGAATTCGCGTTAGTGACGGTTCTGGGAGAGCCACCGCCGCCGCCACAACCCGCCGATTTGCGCCCCGCCAGCAACCAGGTGCTATATGAGGCGCAGCAGGCTATCGCGGCGATTATCACTGCTCCGGGGAAGCTGACGTGGCTGGCCACGGAAGAAATGTCGGATGCGCAGGCGCTCTGGAATTTTTCCGCCGGGAGTGTATCCTTCAATCCTCCGTTGACCGTGGAGGCATTCGCTTCTGCATTGGCGCATTCATTTATGGATCCGAATGTATCCGTGGAAGGCCCTCGCGATCTAACCGTCAATTTTCTATACATGGGGAAATGCTGTATTGAACTTGTTTGCATTCCACTTCCTCCGGAATCTCCGCCCAGCCCCGTGGATATTTCCGGAGGGGCTCCTGCTCCTGAATCGTACGATCCCTATAACTTTCTGCTGTTTGATCTTGCCGAAGATGCCGGTGCGTACAGCCTGCTGAGCATAATGCTGCCCAGTGTGGATGAACTGCCGCTCGATTCGGTGGAACACAGCGGTCCGGACAATGGGCTGGTGCATGTCCCCACTCCGCTGGCTCCCGTGAAATCGCCTAGGGTTGCAATTATTCTGGATGATGGCGGATATGGCGGCAGCACGACGAACAAAATTATTGAAACGCTGGATCCCAAGCTCACCCTGGCACTGCTGCCCAATACGCCGAATGTCAAAGATACTGCCGTGCGCGGCGCGGCAAAAGGGTTTCAAATCATGTTGCACATGCCAATGGAAACCCATAGCAAAACAATCAAAGAATTTCCAGGCCAACTGAATACGAACATGGGCAAAGAAGAAATCGAGCGGCTTACCGCCGACGCCATCGGGCAAATTCCCCATATTGCGGGCGTGAACAATCATACCGGCTCAAAATTCACTGATAACGTGGAATGTTTAACCTATTTCATGAACGTGGTCAGGCAAAAGGGGCTTTTCTTTGTGGACAGCCGGACGCTGGGCACGTCCAAAGCATTTGCCGTCGCGAAGGCAATGGGCGTCCGCGCAGGACAGCGCAATATTTTCCTGGACCATTCCAGCAATAGCGCCAAAATTCGGGCGGCATTTCAAAAACTTATCGAGCGCGCCAAGACCCACGGAGAAGCCATCGGGATCGGCCATTTCCGGGAAAATACGGTAACCGTTTTGACGGAAGAAGTGCCGAAGCTCAAAGAACAGGGCATCACGCTGGTCCATGTGTCGGAGTTGGTGCAATGAGCGTCCTTCTCGGCATAGAGACCTCCTGCGACGAGACTGGAGTGGCCGTGGTGAAAGACGGTTTTCAGGTACTTTCCAATGAAGTCGCGTCGCAGATCGATGTGCACCGGGAATTCGGCGGCGTGGTGCCGGAGATCGCTTCGCGGCAGCATACGCGGATCATTTCACAACTTGTACGCAAGGCGATGGCGGACGCCGGGGTGGCTATCGATGCCATTGCGGCCACACGGGGTCCCGGATTAATGGGCTCGCTGCTGGTGGGGCTCAGTTTCGGGAAAGCCCTGGCCTTTGCATGGAACAAGCCGTTTCTGGGCATTCATCACATCGAAGGACACATTTTTTCCGCCATGTTTTGCGAGACGCCGCCGGTGTTCCCGTTTCTCGCCCTGGTGGTGAGCGGCGGCCATACGCAACTGGTGCAGTGTCCGGCTCCGCATGTGTATCAGATTCTCGGTTCGACGCGTGACGATGCCATTGGCGAGTCGTTCGACAAGGTGGCGCGGCTTCTGGGGCTGCCGTATCCCGGCGGTCCATCCATTCAAAAGGCGGCGGAACAGGGCAATCCCGCCGCCTATAGATTTCCGCGCGGGATGCTGGGGGACGAGTCGTTGGATTTCAGTTACAGTGGATTGAAAACGGCGGTATTGTATGCAATTCGCGAGGCGAAAGACCCCCTTCGGGTGGAAGATCTCGCGGCAAGCTTTCAGGCGGCGGCGGTGGATGCACTCTTGATCAAAACCAAACAAGCAATACAGCAAACAGGCGCGGAACGGCTGGTGCTCGCCGGGGGCGTCGCCGCAAACCGCCTGTTGCGTCAACGATTATCCAATGAACTTGCCATACCCGTGTTTCTGCCCCCCTTCGCCTACTGCGTGGATAACGGCGCCATGATTGCCGCCGCCGCCGATTCCCGGCTCCACCATGGGCTGGTGGATACCCTGCGCGCCACGCCGGACCCCAGTGTGGCCTTGGGGTAAAATTATCCAAAATTTCTGCGGCCATTGTTGAAAAATGTGCACCTTGTGTAAATGCCGATTTGAGAACACTTTTCGAACTTGCCGGCCCGCATACGGCTCGCCTTCCATTGCCCCTCCCCCACATTTTATGGCATAATGCCATATGCCTTAGATCCACGACGCGATCCAAGGCCCTCGCGAATACGTCGCTTTCAGTGTGGGGGCGACACGGTTTCGACGGGGGTGGATGACGCGTGGGACGCGTGCCGAGGGCCCCGGTGGCCTCGTAAAAACCGGGAAAAAAGTTAACTGCGAACCAAGAATTCGCTCTTGCCGCCTAATTAGAGGCGACACGTCTTGCCCATGACCGCCTGCTAATGGGACAAGGCGCCGACAGCGGGCCTCAAACCGGAGGAACGGCGATGTCTCCGGCGAGAGTACGAAAGACCGCCTAGCGACGCTGGAAAGTGTGCCTGACGCGTTCCGGCCGGGCGAATCCTAAACGAAAGGCTACGCACGTAGTGGACCACGTCGAGGCACTTCCGGACGCGGGTTCGACTCCCGCCGCCTCCACTTTTGTTGTTTTTAATATTTTTATTTTCTCTGCCGCTATTATATCGTCGGTTTTTTCCTAAAAAAAACAGGGGCATGCCTTACAAGAGTTAACGAGATTCTTCGCTTTTGACGTAGTAATAGAAGATTTTCTTCTTGGAATTGCTCTCTGTTTCTCTATATTCTTCTGCTAATCTACCCGCCTTGTTCTGCGATTCCCTGATTACGCGCTTCGGAAATGGGGGAGAAGAATTTAATCCGTTAGCCAGACTCAGGTATTTTGACAGAAACTGAAATAGACGTTGCCTGTGCTGTTCAAGTCGAGTGATTTTGCTATCTCATGACAATATATGAATGAAGGAAGGTACGCTTCAGGGATGGACGCCGCGAACCAACAAATGACCGAGCGCCTACTGCGGACGGCGGTGCTAGCCGGAGACGAGTCGGCTTGGGAATACCTTTATCGGGCCCATTTCGACCGACTCTACGTCTATACGTACCGCTCTGTCCAAAACCGGCATCTGGCGGACGAACTCGTCCAAGATGCATGGCTGGTGGCCGTGCGGCGGATCAAGACATTTAATCCAGATCGCGGTACCTTCCACCAGTGGATGCGAGGCATCGTAGATAACCTGTCACGGAATCATCGGCGCAGGTGGAAATCTCGGTGGGCCTACGAAGTCCAAGCTGAGGTTGACATGGGCATCGAGGCAACTCCCGTTGAGCAAGCAGACCAAATTAGTGCGGCCATGGCGGATTTGCCGCAGCGGTACCGCGATATTCTTAATGCGAAGTACCAGGAACAACAATCGGTCCAGGAGATTGCCGCCAAAATGCGGGCAACTCCCAAAGCCGTCGAATCACTTTTGTCGCGTGCGCGCGCGGCGTTTCGTGCGGCTTGGGAGCGGTTGGAAAGGAATGAATGATGAATGATCAAACCGAAGTGTATGCTGACCCATCCTTTCGTGAGGCGGTGCTGGCACAGTCAATAAAGGTCATGCGCCATGGCCGGCGCCGAGGCTATTATGTAGTTGTGGCCGCGGTACTGGCGGCATACGGGGCTGGTATTGGGTCGCTGATGCTGGTGCAGGGCAAGCAGAGTACGCGATCAGCAACCCCGGTGGTGGCTTCGGTGGTCGTAGCCGCGCCTGCCCGGACGCATCAACAGGATCCTCAAACGTTACTCAAACAAGTAGCCGGTGCGTCGCGGCCAGAACAAGTCCTGCTGTTAACAGAAGCCGGCGACATCTACCTCAACGTGCGGGCTGACATTGAGCGTGCGCTGAATTGCTACCGGCAAGTGCTCGAAATCACACCTGCAAATGTGCAGATGACAATTCATCCGGAAGATACGTGGCTTTTTAAGTCCTTGAAAAAGGCCAGGGTTAAGGAGATTGACCATGCAGAAACCAGTTCGTGACGTTATTGTTGTTGTTTTTACAGTTCTAGTTGCCATAGCCGCATCGGCACAGACGCCGCCGACGCAACCCGAAGCAAGACAAGTCCCGGATGACGTGAAGGCGGTTCTCGACAAGCCGGTGACGCTGGATGTTGCAGGAAAGACAGGTGCTATCCTGCACAAGATCCACGAGGCGACGGGATTGAGGTTTGGTTATGCGCCGGGGCTCGACGATTCCATCTATAACTTCCTGAGCACGAACCTGACCATTAAGGTGGACAACTTGCCGCTAAGGGATGTTTTGGCGGAACTCGTAAAGCAACTTCCGGAAGGTGTTTGCTTTGTTGCAATTTCTCCCCTAGAATATGACATTTGGCCAATCGTGGAAGCGGTGCGTATACCGGGAGCCACCATCCCGCCTCAAGTCCCGTTCAAGCCAGTCCCGCAGCCGTCAATACCGGATAAGTTGGAGGATGCGTTGGCGCTGGCGTTTAAGAATAACCTCGACGTGGTGGCCGCGGAAGCCCGACTGCGCGCTGCAGAAGCGGAACTGAATCAGGCAAAAGAGCACGTGGCGGAAGAACTGACCAACCTCTATGCGCAATGGCCTTCGCTGAAACTTCGGAAAGAGACAGCACAACAGCTATTGGAAGATCGCAAGAAGGAACAAGAAAGCCATCTAGAAATGAGTGTGTCTGGGATGACCAACAAGCTTCGCGAGGCGCAAGGCAATTTGCTTCAGTTCGAGAGCCGGGTGTGGAAATTGATGAGCCCGCCCGCCACTACCGTTCTTCCCGCACCTGCCGCGCCGCCGCAGACTTCCGCACCGCGCCCGCCCGTTCCCGAAAAATACAGGCAACTACTCGAAAAGGGCAGCCCAATTACGTTGAACGGCGGCGACAAGAACCTAGACAAGGTGTCCAAGGTCGTTGAACTTCTTAACCTGGCCACAAAGGTCAAATTTGTTTTGGCCACGGACGCCCCGGTCCAGGGATTCAACTTCACGGATGCCCCGCCCATCGAAATCATGAATGTGCTGTCGGAAATGACCGGCAACAAGATCTGTTTCGTGTTCCGCGACTATGGTGTGCTGGTAACGGAGACAAAAACGGCTAAGAACATACCAGGGGCGATCATTCCTGACTATGTTCCCTATACGGGGCCGGCGCTAAACCCTGAGTCGGCGGGACCAGGGGCGGAGGAAGCAAACGGAGCAAAGTAAGTTCTTCCTCACCGCATTTCAACCTTTCTTGCGCAGGGAAAGTCACAAATTGCCGTGCTACAATGCTCATTTTGGTATTTTTGAATTGTTTATCCCTTAGGGAAAAACGTGTGGAGGATTGCGGTACCAGGGTAGCGCTTTTGCGAAACCCTCCTGCGGCGGGTAAACGCTGGGCTGGAATTATTTAATCGCCTTTGGTGGCAGTTCAGGTGGAAGTATGTCGGACTTCGAAACGCAGCTTTTAGCCAAGTGCGTCCAACTTGGGAATGAGAGGTGGTACTTGAGTATCGAAAAATATACGCGTTTAAGTCGACGACAATGTCTTCAGAGGATGGGCGTTGCGCCTGCACTGGTCCTTTTGGGGATGAGCGGGAGAACATCCGCCGCGCCCCCAATCGCATCGGGAACGAAGTACTACATTGATCCGGCAAAGGGTGATGACAACAATGATGGGCTGACACCGGAGCATCCTCTTAAGACGTATGCCACGCGAAAATTCGCCGGGGGGGATACGGTGCTCTTCAAGCGTGGAAGTGTCATTCGCGATATGCTGTACACGTGTAACGGCTTGGAAAATACCCCCATCGTTTATGGCGCATACGGAGACGGCCCAAAACCAGCTTTTCTGGGGTCTGTGCCGGTTGGCGTCAGTGACAAGTGGATCGAAGAACGGCCCTCTATTTGGCGCTACACTGAGACACCGCCCAGCGAGGTCTGCAATCTGATCTTCAATAACGGATCGTCCTGCGGTATTCTGCGCTGGCGGCTGGAAGACGTGCAGAAGCCGCGGGAATGGCATTACACGGGTTTCGGCAATCAGGATAAAGGCGGTGGCGTCCTCTATCTCTGTTCACAAACCAATCCCGGCCTAGCCTATAGCAGCATCGAATGCGTGCTTTGGGGGCATCGTAAACTGGCGGGGGGTGAGCGCCATATCATTCTGGAGAATTTGAGTTTCCAGAACAGCGGCGTGCATGGCTACCAGGAATTTCATACGAAGAATATTGTGATCCGCAATTGCGATTTCCGTTTTATTGGCGGGGCCGTCTGGAATGTGGAGCGCCGGATTCGCTTTGGGAATGCGATCGAACTCTGGGACGGTGCCAACGACGTGCTGGTCGAAGGCTGCCGGTTTGAGAATATTTATGACTCCGGCGTCACGCATCAGGGCGGAGGTACGAAGCATATCCCGGAACGGCTTTACTTTCGCAACAACCTGTTTGCCAATATTGGCCTGGCCGCATACGAATCCCGTGAGCCTGCCCGCGAAGTGTATTTCGAACACAATACGTGCATTAACGCAGGCGGTGGATTCAGCATGCAGGGAGAAACCCCGCCACGGCGGACCGATCCGTATCCGCAACCGCTGGGATACCATGTTTGGGCTTGGATGATCGATCCGGGCACACAACCGGGGAACATCTATATCCGGAACAATATTATGTGCGAAAGCTATGGCCCGGCGATTTGTTTGAGCATTGATCCGATTGATGCACAAAAATTCGTGCTCGACCAGAATTGTTATTGGAAAACGGAATCCGGACCGCTCATCGAATGGCCCGGAAAACAAACCTACGCAGTGCCGGAGTTTGCCAAGTATCAAACAGAATGCAACCGCGATACCCACAGCCGAATCGTTAAACCGGAATTTGCCGACGCAAAAGATAATGACTTTCGGCAGCGTGCCGGCTCACCCTGCCTGGATGCAGGGATGTCAAACGATGCCAGAGACAGATAACCCTGAGAAAAGAACCGTTTCCATAGCCGTCATCCCCGCGAAAGCGGGGAACCAGTTACAAATGCAAATATTGCCTCAGATTTTCTGGAGCCCCGCTTTCGCGGGGATGACGTTGATGTGAATGTAAGTGTCAATATTGTTTCGCATTCTATTTCGATATTAGGTTTGGGATAGCTTCTAGATAGAATGAAATAGTTCTTGAACCCCCGAAAGTATAGGATGTACTCTTTTATGCATTGAAATAATTTTAGTTTCGAGGTTTTACTTTTCAAAGGAGAAGCAGAATGTATTGTCCGAAGTGCCGCGTAGAGTTCAGAAAAGGGTACCGGAAATGCCGTGAATGTGATGTTGCGCTGGTGAAAGAATTGCCCCCGGAGCCGACGCCGGAGTATGTGGACTTGAAGACCGTCTTTGTCGCGCCCAATCAGACTGTGCTCATGGTGGTCAAGTCACGCCTGGAATCGGAAGGCATAAAGTGTTTCACCAAGAATGATTACTTACAGGAAATCCTCGGCATGGGGCGCATCGGCGGGTTAAATATCGTGGGAGCGTTGGAACTGCAGGTTGCATTAAAAGACGTTAAAAAAGCAAAGAAGATCCTCGACATCACTCCACCCCTTAAAAAGGCGCAGGCAAAATCAAAAGCTAAGCCAACGGCAAGGATACCGCCAAAGGCAAAACCAAAAGCACGTGCAAAGAAAACCCCCGAGGTAACGCGCCCCCTGAAAAAGAAGAAAAAATGAGATCAGATGCCTCTGGACTTACGGTATGCGGCCAGTGGCATCGATTTCCTTTCGCGCTTCACTTTGTCAAGCAGCGCACGGAACCGTGGATTTCTTTCCAGGAGGTAGTCTTCAATATCGCGGTCTTCAATGTGTTCAATCACTGCGGTAATCTTGCCGTTTTTAGTGATAAACACAGGTTCCTCTTCCGCCGCAGCGAGATATTTCGCAAAGTCGTTCCGTACCTTTCCCATCGGTGCAATCTTCATGATTCTAAGCCCTTATAGTATGATCGTGTTTCATTTTTATGCATGACTCGTAATACAATCCCTTGGCGGCGATGGTCATCAACATTGTAGAAAATGCGATAGTCACCTGCGCGAAAGCGATAATCAGGGTCTGAAATTCCTCTTAGCCGCTTAATACCACTTCTGCTTTCCCGCCTGGGCGCGTGAAGCAGGTGCTTCTCCATGGCGTCCGCAATGGCGGACGCGTCATACGCGCGCAATCTGTCCATATCTGCAACTGCGCTCCGTTTCAGCACAATCTGATATGTGTTCATAGCAAAATTATGTCATATATTTGCTATACAGTCAAGAAAAGCCACAGCAGAATATCTGGTTTCTTGGCGGCTGCATAGTATGCATATAATAGGTTAATCTGGATGGTTGCATCCCACATGTTGAATTGAACACATTGGTGTAAGGAGTATCCCCGTGTACATTCGTCAGGAACAAGAGCAAGATATCGATACAATCCATGAAGTAATTTATGCGGCGTTCTTGAATCATCCCCAACATACCCCTGGCACGCTTCCCCATGAACCGAAACTCGTGAATATCCTGCGTGCGTCAGGAGGGCTTTCGCTTTCGCTGGTTGCAGAGGATAATGGTAGCATCGTCGGCCACATCGCGTTTTCTGAGGTGCTGATTGATGGCAAACATTCCGGTTGGTATGGCCTTGGGCCGGTGGCCGTTCACCCTTCGCGCCAACGGCAAAGCATTGGCTCCGCGCTGATCAACCAGGGAATAGGCGCGCTCCGGGAAAGAGGTGCGCGCGGCATAGCGCTTGTGGGCGATCCGGATTATTATGAGCGGTTCGGTTTCACCGCCGATCCTGAATTGGCGCTGGAAGAGGTTCCGCCGCAATATTTCCTCGCTTTACCTCTCGCATTTCCGAAGGACAAGGGAAATGTCTCATTTCACCCGGCGTTTATAGAATGTATGCAAGAATAATAAGGATATAGGTTTCCCACGGATTAGAGTATAATCCCGCCTGCCGGAGTCCGGTGGAGAGATATTAATAATGGCGAAACTTAAATTGGATCTTCATGATATTTTTAACAAGGGTAATTTACTGGATGCAGAATTGGACCGTGTGATTCATGAGGCGGTCCGGAAAAGGATTGAACTCGTGGAAATTATTCCCGGCAAGGGCAGCGGCCAATTGAAGAAGCGGGTATTGCGTTTTTTAAACCAGCCGGAGATTAAACTTCTCTATCACCGCATCGAAAAAGACAGCAAGAACTTCGGCCGTATCTTTGTCCATTTCCGGTTTTAAGGCCAAGGGGTCATATTCCAACAATTCGGACCATTCTTGCACGTTTCCTGTTCTTATTGTTATGGTTTCCCCTGTTGTTGCCGGTAAAAGAGGAAAATGTCTTCCATGAAATATCCATATCTGCTTTTAGACGCCGGAGGCACGCTGGTTTTCCCGGATCAGGACTTAATAGCGCGCATCGCAGCCGAGGAAGAAAGCATTTTGGATCCAGAGCGCATTTACGAAGCGCATTATCGGCTGGTGTATCAATACGATGTCTATCTGCGTGAAAATTCTTCGCCTCCGCCGGTTTCCTTGGGGGATTTTTTCCAGTTGCTGCTGACACAGGCTGGCGCCCCGAAAGACGTGGCGGAGCGTGTGGCGAACAAGCTCGTGGTCCGGCATGAAACCACCAGTCTTTGGACCTATACAAAACCCTGGGTCGTGGAGACATTGGCGGAATTAAAGCAACTCGGTTTCCGGATGTCGGTGATTTCCAATTCCGATGGGCGGGTCCGGCAGCAGCTTGACGCATGCGGAATCACACAGTATATCGATGGGGTATTCGACAGCCAGATTGTCGGAGTGGAGAAACCTGACCCACGGATATTCCTCCACGCCTTGACCGAACTGGACCTTGCGCCAGAAAACGCCCTCTACGTAGGCGACATGTATCATATTGACGTGCTGGGCGCGAATGGCGCCGGCATCGGCGCGGTGCATCTGGATCCGTTGGGATGTTATAACGAGTGGCCGGGCCTCCACCTGCGCGATATCCGGGACTTGCCAGGTTGGACTGCAACTCTTGGAAACACCCTCTCTGAATATAATCTATTCCCGGCCTCAGCGGGATACAAAAACAAGTCATAGTGTTTATTGCGTATGACGGGTGGCACGGCAGCGCACCGTCATTCGTCGCTTGGCGTCTGTTGTTGGGCTTGACCGTCAACCACTTGAAAGCGTTCTCCCTGCTGTCTTAGAACGTCATCCCACTTGGATCTGAATTCACGAAGGAGAGTGCTCAGGCGAGTCTCTTCCAGCCGTCTTAACTCGCATATCATATCAAGCACATCTCCCCTTTTTGACATTCCTGGCGTATAGCGAGACCAATCTGACAACCATTTCAGGTCACTTTCCTCAAAATATCCAAGATGGTTCCCCAGAATTAAAAGATCAGGAAGAACTAAGCCAATGATACAGAGTTGATGCGCTAGAAAATCACGGCGCTGCGCGGACTCCATTGAACACACCATAAGGAATGCTGAATTCACTCCAGATGACACGATTCCACACATATGCCCGAAACGATATATGTCAATGTCCCGATTCATTACTCTTCCGCTCCGACAATGGCTAATATGATTTCTTCATACCATATGCGGCAGTAGACAATACTCCTGGCGGCTTGAAAAGGTCAACTGGCATAAGGGAATTGCTTATTATGAACCGGGTCTCGAACGTTCTCTGGATAATCCGGATGCTATTGCGGTTTTACCGTAGTGATGTAGCGGATGCGCAGAAAACCTTGTGCGGAGCCGGTGGCGGGCGAGGACGCCAGGCACTCAACAGTATAGATACCCGGTTCGTTGAATGTATGCCTGAAGGTGGACTCCGTGGAGACTTCCCGCCCATCGATGAACCACACACGTTTCTGGTAACCTTCAGGCGGTTTGAACATAATTTCGTGGTTAATATTGGCGCTAATCGCAATCGCGGGCAGGGGAGCAGCCTGGGTGTGTGCCCGGGCCTTTGCGACAATAACTTGCCTGCCGCTTTCCATCATGGTTTCGAAATAAGATAGAACATACTCGCCCGGTTTCTTGAATGTATATGTGATAGAGTTTTGCTCCGGCCCTTCCGCCACAAGATCGCCGTTTATGAACCATGTGCAGATGTGTCCGGGCAGCACAGGAATGCTCAGATCCAGCGTTTGGCCTTCATAATATACCGGCGGCAGGCTGATGTTGATCTCTCCTCGGCCCATTTCCACGGCCAACCCCATTTTCTTCTTGATTGCTTGCTCGGACTCGCCCGTTAGGGCCGCCGTCTTCTGAACAATATCGGGCAGATCGCTGAGCGGGGCAAAGACCTGTACGACAACCAGCCCATATGCCGTCTGAATGTTCAGATCATAACTCCCCACTTCGAGCGTCTTACTCGGCGCAATGTTGACTGCTCCGTCCGACTTTTCCAGGGTCAGCATATGCTTGTAATCATGCCCACTGGCAAGAAATTGCCAACCTTGTATGTCCGTTGCTGAAACAGGAATACCGTCATTCATCAACTTAATAGTGGCGGACTGTTGCGGAGACGTGAAGGTCGTTGTCGTGGGATTCGCCGTGATCGCTCCGTAGCTTAATCCAGTCAGCAGGTTGACAAACAGAAAGAAGCATACAGCGTTAATGTGAAGGAACCATTTTTCTTTTCCCATGGCTAAATCTTCTCCTACAGTGACAAGAAACGCCTTGGATGAGTTGGCTTTGCTCTATTTCCCGCCCGCATTTTACCTATGCCGAACCTTTATGAAAACCGGAGCACTCTATCTCTTGTTCCTGTAGAATATCATCCCTTATCCGGTTTACCGGTTCCAGGAGTCATGAAGACACCTTTGGACAATAGCGCACACCGGTAATGTGCTGAAAATGGATATCTTGCGTCCAGAGCACTGCATTGTAACAACGGGCTGTCGCTAAAATGATGCTATCGGCCATGGGAATTCTAAGTTCATGGCTGAGCAGAGCAGCATCCAACGCCAGGCTATCGTCCAGGGGAATCACTGTTTCCTGCCGCATAACGGCCACTTTTTCAACCGCTTCTTCACGGCCGAATTGGACCAGAATATTCTTGAAAACTTCATACAGGCAAAGGGTGGGCATAAGCAACGTGCCGTCCTTGGCTTCCAGGAGGGGGGCAAAAAAATCAGCATTTGGACCGCCTGCAAAATACTCCAGCCATCCACATGAATCCACAACATTCATACGCGATCTTGCTCTGAGCGGTCGACTTCAGTGTTGAGCTTGGGCAAGCTGCCCCGCATCGTCTTGACGTCTTTAACAGGGGTCATCTCAATGCTATCCCCTATCCGGAATACCGCCAGTTTCTGCCCAGGCCGAATGCCGGCAAGTTGACGGATATGTTTGGGGATCACCACCTGAAATTTTGGGGATACCGTGACGGTATTCATACGAAAACTCCATCGATAGTATTTTCGTAAAATATACCATAAGTAGTGAAAAATTGCAACGATCTACGATGCATGCGCTTTCGTTGGATGGAAGCCGGTCAGGATTGACTTTTTCCCGGATCACAGAGTACTTTTGAGGGATGGAGGGTAGGCCTATGGATGCTCTTTCGTTGGAAGCGTTTCGCTTTGCGCTGGACAACACGGTGGATGCCGTCACCATCACCGATATCAACAGCGTCATACAATATATCAACCCTGCGTTCACAACGATTACAGGATACACCCCGGAGGAGGTCATAGGACGGAAGCCGAATATTCAGCAATCGCACCATACGACTCCGGACACCTATAAGGAGATGTGGGCGGTCATTGAGAA
>ERZ795059.1120-NODE-1120-length-30937-cov-10.271550_pt1 | contig 30937 bp, 25 predicted proteins | sample MGYA00375143_ERZ795059 | MGnify/ENA primary metagenome ERZ795059 (study PRJEB30188, sample SAMN05720168) | activated sludge metagenome | isolation source: Anaerobic digester | place: USA | collected 2015-01-07 ... | reverse complement strand
TGGAGTTCAGACGTGTGCTCTTCCGATCTCTTCGCCCATTCTCATCCAGGATGGGCGAAGGGTATTCGTTATACCTGTACCCCCCCATATAATTCAGATTCACCTTGCCCGCCTCATCCTCAATGTAAATCGCCGCGCGCCCCGCCAACTCGCAGTTCGGCTCCCCGGAATGTGATATCCGAATGCTGCCGGATAAAATCTGCGCGGTATCATAGGTGACAAACTCAGTGCCTTGACGGAATTTTAAAGTAGCAGGAGTGAACTCCAATGACTGCCCCGCGAACACGTGCGTGATATCAATCTCGGCATAGGCACGGGCACGCGAGGTCCCATACAAATCCGCATCCCCCTCATACCAATTGCCGGGCAGCACCCATGCCACGTCATAATAGGGATCGCCCAAGGCCGCTTTGGAATTCATGGTGGTGCCCCAAATCACAGGGTTATGCAGTTCGACAAGGTAAGCAACGCCATCCACAATATCGCAACGGTAATTAAACGGAAACAGGCCGCGATCATCGGCATAGGTGTTCGGGCCCACATACGCATACGTGTTGTAATTGTTTATGAACATGTCGTAATCGTTGTCGAGTTTGTCCACATATCCAGCATCAAGCCTCCGATAATCAACCCCTGAGCCTTCACTATCGGAATAATTTATCCCTACGTGGACATAGATATTCTCAGGTATCTTTACCCGCAGCACCTTAAGCTCCGGCATACCCGTTGAGAAATTCGTAAAAATACCATCCGGCACCAGATCCCCGGCGACGCCGTCGGCATTCAAATCGACTGGTATCCAAATGCCGGGGAGCGGGGCCGTGAGGAACAGCTTGTCCTCATCGGGTTCATCCACCTGCCCATCGCCGTCGTTGTCCATCCCGTCGCCGGGCCGAGAAAAATCGCCTTCCAACGGATCCAGCGGCGCGCCCAGCCCGTTGTACACAAACACCCCCGCCTCGATGGCTTCATCGGGATCAAAAAGGCCCGTGGGGATGCAGGTTTGTTCAGAGGGATCCTCGCAATCATCAAATCTGCCAATATAACCATCGCCGTCTTCATCCCCATATTCGGCAAAGGAATTGTCCTGACGTTCGTCCAGCAATCCGTTCAGGTTGTTGTCCATCTGATCATAGGGATAGAAGATATCCGCAGGGATCGGAATCCAGATCGAATCGCGCAGGCCGTCTCCGTCATTATCCACGTCCGCCCACGCATCCACCTGTTCAATCGGATACTGCAACCCATCCGCCCCGGGATATTCATCAATATTGTTAGGATCATCCTTCGCCGGCGGGTTTGTTAAGGCATACCCATCGACATCCTGCACGAATCCATAATAATCCGAGGTGACAAAAGGATTGTAACGTTCTACTACATCCAACGTGTCACGAAACTGAAACATACCCGATTGACCCAATGGATTGCCTTCGGCGGTTTGCAATCCTTTGAATTTCTTGCCCCCGCTCTCGGGATAAATCACGGGCCGGTCGCCTTCCATCCGTGGAATAAAGAGCCAGCCGCGGGTGCGTTCGCCCTGGTAGAGGGGTTCCCTATAACCGTCCTCGAACTCGGCATAGATGTTCGCAAAGGGGGTCATATCAATCTCGGGGACACCCAGCGGGGCGCGGCCTCGTTCCAAAAGCGATTTCCCCCCCCGCATGGCCCATGGTTTCCCCGCAAAAGCCGCCCCGTTAAAATACGTGCGCCACGCATGGTCCGTAGACGTGTAGCCGGGATGCTGCTTGAATTCCGTGTTCAGCGTATGCGCCGCAATCGCATTGGCCCCATCCGCAAGCTGGTCCGCGCGCACTGTATTACTGACGTTCGTGGCCGTCTGCAATTCCAGCTTCGTCACCGTGAAAAAGGTCAACGCAATAGCCAACAGGATGACCATGATGCCAATGGCAATGATCATCGCCGCGCCACTGTCACGTCTACGTCTCATAGGTTCCTGCCTTCTTCCATGAATCCCAGCATCTTCCTATTGTGTCACGCCTCCCAACCCGCGCGTAAAGCCGCTGGGAAGCGTTATAATCTGACTGAACCACCTCCGATAATCAGGCGCGCCCGGCTCCCTGGCTTCCAGCAGAAGCCAGAATTGCGGCGCCACTTTGTACGGAAGCCGCGGTTCCAGCGGCGAACCCGGCAAACTATCCACCTTGCTCGCCTTGATCCGCGTCAAAAAATCGTCAAACGCCTGCAAATCCTCTATGTCCGGCATCAGCGTCCGCATATACCCCGGATAATCCAATTCGCCATTCAACTCACTGTTTTTGGGAAAGGGCTGGAGATTCATATTGTCATTGAAAAAATGACTGCTTACTTCTTTCTCTTCGTGCGTCTTTTCATCGAAATAAAAATCGCCACTGCAATAACTGAAAATCCCCGGCCCATACAGCGCGTCCATCGGCGTCTTCTCATCGGATACGGGCAGCATCAAGGGGACATCCGTTTCCGGATCCAATAACTGCGCCTTATATAAAATTCGGTCCGCCGGCAGGTAATCATTGATATTCTTATCATTCCAAAACCATTCGCCGAGAGAGGATAATGGACACTCGCCTTTTGGATAGTTTTTATCACAATAGGTTTGCGTGTCCTGTGTGTCCAGATCCGGATCCCCGGCCAGCATGCGGATCCAGATCTCGCGCCGCTTCGCATCCAGTATCTTTTGCACTACATCCGCATTGATCATGTTCAGGGAAACATTCTGATTCTGCTGCCAGAGCAGCGTGCGCATGTCATAGGTATCATCAGACACTTGCGGATTAATCGCGGAAAGTATTTCATGATACAGGCCCGTGTTACTAGAATCATATTCGTCCGACTCGTGCACAAGGCCTGTGTTCGACAACTCCGGCGCAACATACGGCCACACCAAATCCCCCGGCAGGGGGAAATTGTCCAAATCAGTAACCCCAGGCTCCTCGTAACGCACCAAGGCATAGTTTTGCGCCATTACCCGGAATTCCACCAGCGCCATGGATGACTCATCCCCTGGATCCACTGAATGATACTTCGCCTTCACCAAGTCCTTCGCCGCAGCCTCCAAGGCATTGATCTCTTCCCCGGACATCCCCCTAGACACCCCATACTGCCTGGCCTGAACGGCTATCCGGCCCAACGTATATGTCCAAGGCTCGGCAATCTCCGTTATCCGGCGTTCCCCGCTCAGCCGTTCAACAACATTGCCGTCCTGATCGGCGCCGAACACCATGGGGCGCAGCACATAGGTAACCCGGCCAATGCCGCCGCTTTCCAGCGTACCCACAAACACGAACCCTTCGGGGCGTCCGTAAAACTGATAATAGGCGCCCTGCTCCCGCGCCGTGAACGCTGCCGCCAAATCACGCTCCATGGCGCTCGTCAAGCTCCGCGCCATCGCGAAGGCATCCATCGTCTGATAGCTTCCGAATACCGTGCTCACCGCCCCGGAAAACAGCGCCACCACCCCCGACATGATCACCAGCAGGATCACCATGGCCACCAGGATTTCCGGCAGGGTATACCCCCCCGCCGAAGATGCACGAAGCCCCGCCCGCGGCGGCCTTCCACCCGCCCGCCGGCCTGCTTCCTCTATCCTCGCCTGGCGTATCATCATCTCGGCCTCACAGGCGCCCGCGCCTTCGCACGAGCCGCCTCGTTTACAATTGCGTCACATACGTCACGAACTTCTCTTCCCGCCCGTCAAACATCTTCACCGAAAACGTCACCCGGTACAGATCCGCGCCCTCGCTCCCGCCAATCCGCTGCACCGTCGTCCGCCAGCTCTCATACATCGAATACGCCCGCTGCGCCGCCGTCAGATTGCGCAACGCGTTCTTCTCCGCCCACGAATGAATCCACGGCTGGAAATTCTCCTGATTGAACACGCCCCCCGCCCGGACGCGCCCCAGTTCCGTCCGTGCAAGCGACGCCACCGCCGTCCGCTCCGCCGCCACCTGCGAGTTGCGCATCGACATCGGGAACAGCCGCATGATCGCGATCAGCCCCACCGCCAGTATCGTCAACGCCACCAACACTTCCAACAATGTAAATCCTGAGAGTCTTCGCTGTACACGCCGCTTCATGACATTATCCTCACGCGTCCCGTCGACCGGAACAGTTCTATCCGTATGCCATAAAGATTCCACGTTGGTGCGCCTTCAGAATCATAGATTATCATTCTGATCTCATTATCATCGATTAGCCGCTCGTCCAGAGGATCACTCGGCAAAGGCGTCACGATAATCTCATACCGCTCTTTCGTCTTGATACAAAGACTTTCGCAACCCGACTCAATATCCATGCGTCCCGAAGGCGTAAACACATGGGCGGGAAATACGCTTATAAATGGAATATTCGGCAAATCATCATCGATGGGCGGACCCTTTACCACCACCGGAACATCACGCATGCCAAGATAACTGATCCCGGAATAGGTGATCCGCCCGCCACCGCATCCAATCCCATCCGGATCCTCCACGGCATTGTCTTCACAATAAAACCGGGGCCGTCTGTCCTCCAACGCAACATGACGGTCATCATAGATAATCAATGGGTTGCCATTCTTCGGGTCTGCCGTGGCCGGATCACGCATCAACACCCCCATATTCCCCGGAAAAAACATGAACTCGCCCTCCGGATGGTTTATGGGAACAAAGCAATCCATACAGCAGTTTTTACATACCCTCATGCCTCTGTCGTCCAACGTCGGCTGAAACATAATCGCGGCGCCAATAATAAACCGGACATTTTCCCCCGTAATACTGTCGACTATCGGCGATGACAGGCCCGGCGTGTTCTCTGGGTCCACCAGTACGTCCCGGTAATTATCCATCATGTACACCACCGCCGTGTTCCGGTGGTAGGTGCTCGCGTAAATCTGCGCGGTGCGAAGAAGACTCTGCAATTCGCGCGCCGTGCTTTTCATTTCATCCCGCGAAAACACCCCCGACCGCGAAATCGCTGGCACGGCAAGGGCCGCAAGGATCAAAAAGACGGACATCACCACCAGCAGCTCCACCAAGGTGAAGCCTGGCGATGCCTTATCGCGCCGCGTGATCACCTCACGGTCCTCCTCTGCCCGCGGCCCGAAGCTCCGGCCCGCGCGAATGTGCTTCCAACAACTCTATGGCTAACCGTATAAAATTAATTATAAAACCGGCCCCAACTCTGATCCTGATCCCAGTTGTTAATATCATCGCCGCCACCCCGAAAATCTTCCTCTTGCTCGGGATCGTAGTATTGTGCCTTTTCGTTGCTCGAATAATCGCCATAATAGTTATATAACGCCTGACTCGACTTCATATTCGCGCCATTCGACCAAATAAAGGCCATCTGGTTGCGCGAGGCTGGATACCCTACCCGTATTAACTCGTCCGTCTCAGGATCTACCACATTTAATGTGAGATCATCCTCGCCTTTGTCCGTTCTGCTGCCCGGCATTTGCTTGTCCGACTCAGGCATGTAAACGCGGAAAACACACGGGCCTTTGCGCTTAGACCACGGACCCGGGTAAATATTATAAAATGTTCCCCACGGATCGTCGGCTATATCCAGATAATTGGTGCCCAGCTTGCGAACCACATTCGCGTCCAACAAATCGCTGTATCTAAACGTCGGGCTATCATCAGGATTATCCGAATACAATATATCCGCCGCAACACTTGGACTTAATACCCCGCGTCCTTCCCGGAGCAAGGCATAAAATGTATGTGTGTACACGATTGTGGCCACCTGGAAATACAATGCCGCACTCGTTTCGGGATTAATGTTCCAATCACAGGCTACTAACCTATGCACTGATGGAAACACAGGGCCACTGTTTCCACATTGCTGTTGGGCGAAAAACTGCCCAAGATCCGAACGGTTGGCATCCGTCATCATCTTGGTCAGCGCCGTTTCGATGCTCTGACACTCCGACAGTGCGCGGGTCACCCGCCCTCTGGCTATGTACTTGGCCACATTGGGCACGACAATAGCCGCCAGAATCGCGATGATCGCCATCACGACCAGCAGTTCAATCAACGTAAAACCATCTCTGCGTTTTCTCATGGAACCTCCTCTGCCACGCCCCCTAACGGGCGAATCCGCGCTAAGCGCGTTGTTTAACGGTTTTTCAACTTTACTATGCCATAACGCGCCGCGCACGCCGCGGCGCATTGTATTACTTGTTAATCTGGTCGCCAAGGGTGAAGATCGGCAGATACAGCGACACCACAATGAACCCGATCACGCCGCCCAGCAACACAATGATGGCGGGCTCCATCAGGCGCAGCATGGCCTCCACCGCCACCTCCACTTCCGCGTCGTAAATGTCCGCCACCTTCATCAGCATCGCATCCAGGCTGCCGGTTTCCTCGCCCACGTCAATCATATTCACCACCATCGCGGGAAACACCTTCGTCTCATCCAGCGGCGCGGCGATCGTATCGCCTTCCTTGATGCTGTCATGCACCTTGTCCACCGCGTCCTGGATAATCTCGTTCCCGATGGTTTCCTTCGTTATTTTCAGCGCCTGCAGAATAGGCACGCCCGACGTAATCAGAGTGCCCAGCGTGCGCGCAAACCGCGCCACCGCCACTTTCGTGACTAAGTCGCCCACCAGCGGAACTTTCAAAATGACGCGATCCCGGAACCGCCGCACCGCATGCACCTTAAAGATCAACTTGAAAAAGATGATGGTCCATCCAATCACCGCCGGGATCACCCAAATGCCCTTGTACACCATGAAGTCGCCGCAGGCAATCAGGAAACGCGTGGGCCAGGGCAGTTCTCCGCCGAATTCCTGGAAAATCTCCGCGAACACCGGCACCACCTTCGTCAACAGGAACGCCACGATGCAGCACGCAATAATCACCACCGCGATCGGGTAAATCATCGCCCCCTTCACCTTGCGCCGCAACGCCTCGCGCCGTTCCATGAACACCGACAGGCGGTTCAGCACCACTTCCAGCATGCCGCCCACCTCCCCCGCGCGAACCATGTTCACGAACAGGCGGTCGAATTGCTTGGGATGTTTGGCCAGCGCCTCGGAAAACGTCGTCCCGGACTGAATATCGCTGGCAATCTCCCGCAAAATATCCCGCAGCTTGCACGGCTTCAATTGCGCAATCAACACGTTCAAACTGCGCAACAACGGCAGGCCTGCATCAATCAGCGTCGACAACTGGCGCGTCATGATCACCAACTGCTTGTTCTTCACCCCGCCGAAATACAACTCGCTCAGGCCGCGCTTTTCCTTGCGCGCCTTCCGCTCATCGCTCTTACGCGCCTCCCGCACATGCGTCGGGTACAGCCCCAGCGTCCGCACGTCATTAATGGCGAGCGCCTGGCTTTCCGCCGTCACAATCCCGAAGACCTCATGGCCTTCCTTGTTCAGGGCCCTGTATGCATACTTGGGCATGACCGATCTCCTTAAGGCCGCGGCGGTTCCGCCGCGCCCGCCTTAATTGTAACCTACTTGCCGCTCTATCCTTGCCAGCCGCCCGGCGGGTTCCGCGGAAGGCGCCGCGAAAACCGCCCAGGCGTTATTAATCGTCATATTTGTCTGTGTGCGCGATAATTTCCTCGGGGCTGGTAACGCCCTGCACACACTTTATTATGCCTTCCTCCCGCAACGTGCGCATGCCCTGCTTTTTCCGCGCATACCGCCGGATATCAAACGCCATGGCACGATCAAGAATCATGTCCGCCACCGTCTCGTCCACATCCAGCATTTCAAACAACCCGGTACGGCCCATGAAGCCAATATAATCGCACGCCGGGCATCCTTTCGCCTTGAATAAGCGAAGCTTCGGATCCTGCCGCCAACTCTTCGGCAGACCAAGCAAATCCATCTCCTCCACCGTCGGCGTATAGGGGGCCCGGCAATGACGGCATAGCACCCGTACCAGACGCTGCGCCAATACCGCTTCCAGCGACGCCGTGATCAGGAACGGCTCCACGTCCATATCCAGCAAACGCGTAATCGTTTCCGGCGCGCTGTTTGTGTGCAATGTGCTCAACACCAAGTGCCCCGTAAGAGAGGCTTCGATGGCTATCTGCGCCGTTTCCAAGTCGCGGATTTCACCCACCATGATTATATCAGGGTCCTGACGCAGAATAGACCGCAGGCACGCCGCAAACGTCAGCCCCACCTCCTCATGCACCTGGCATTGAATCAAACGATCTATCTGCAATTCCACCGGATCTTCAGTCGTGATGATCTTAACGTCCACCTGATTCAACTCATTCAGACAGCCATACAGCGTGGTGGTTTTCCCGGAACCCGTCGGTCCCGTTACCAGCAATATGCCATTGGGCTGGGCGATGATCCGGCGGATCTGCGCCAGAATATCCTTGCTAAAACCCAGCTTGTCCAAATCAATCTTGATCGCCGTCCGATCCAAAATACGCATCACCACGCACTCGCCGTACAACGTCGGAAGCGTCGCCACGCGGATATCAATCACCGTATCGCCCACTTTCAACTCAATCCGCGCGTCCTGCGGAAGCCGGCGCTCCCCGATGTCCATGCTGCAAATCACCTTCACGCGCGACACCAGCGCTATCGCCAGCAATTTCGGCGGGCTCACAATCTCATGCAACACCCCGTCTATGCGGATCCGGATGCGGAAGGTATCTTCATACACCTCAAAGTGAATATCCGACGCGCGCTTCTGCACCGCCTCCAGGAACACCAGGTTGACAATCTTTATGACTTCCGGCTGTTGCGCCAGTTCAACCAGGTTGTCGACATCCCCGATAACCGACTGCTGGCCCAATTCCTCCAGGCTCAACTCATGCGTCCCCACCTTGTCCTGCAGTTGAACCAGCATCTCATGTATCGAATCGGTTTCAAAAGAATAATTCGATTTCCACGCCGCCGCAACGTCCGCCGCATTGCTTACCGCACCCCGAACCTTCTGCCCCGTAATCTGCTGCAAATCATCCAGGATCTGGATGTTCAGGGGATCCGCCATCGCCACCACCAGCGCCCCATCCACTTCCTTAAGCGGGATAATATTATAAAACTTCGCCACGTCGGAGGATATTTTGCGGATGATATTCTCGGGGATCTTCAGCTTCGTGATTTCCACCCGCTCCATCCCCGATTGAACACCCAGCGCTTCAATGATGTCCTGCTCTTCACACAGCCCCATCGTCACCAGAACACGGCCCAGCATGTCCCCCGTCAGGCGCTGCCGTTGGAGCGCCTCATCCAGTTGCAACGGCGTGATCACACCCTGGTCGACCAGAAGGTCGCCCAGTTTGCGTTCCAAAGGCCGTTCCATGCGGGCCACTGCCATGTACAGTATCCTTTTCTATGCCGCTTCCGTGCCCGGTCCGGAGGGTTTGGGCGCATCCTCCAGGCCCAGCGCACGCGCGTTGGCTTCAAATTCCTCGGGCATCTGCGCCTTGCACGCCACGTCTTCATACTTGCAAATGCCCTTCCGGTACAACGCCAGCAAATGCTCATCAAGCAGGTTCATGCCGTATTTATGACCGGTCTGTATCGACGACGTGATGCGGAAAGACTTGTTTTCACGTATAAGATTCTGGATGGCCGGCGTCGTGATCATGATTTCAAACGCCGCCACACGCCCGAATCCGCTCTTCCGCGGGATCAACGTCTGCGAAATCACCGCCTTCAAATTGCCCGAAAGCTGCGTCCGGATCTGCTCCTGCTGATTCGTCGGGAACGCATCCACAATCCGGTCGATCGTGCGCACCGCCCCCGTCGTGTGAAGCGTCGCAAACACCAAGTGCCCCGTTTCCGCCGCCGTAATCGCCGCTTCAATCGTCTCCAGGTCGCGCATTTCCCCCACCAGAATCACATCCGGGTCCATACGCAACACGCGCCGCAGCGCCTCGGCGAAGGTCGGCACGTCAACCCCCACCTCGCGCTGAATCACGATGCTTTTCTTGTGCGTATGATAATATTCAATCGGATCCTCCACCGTAACTATGTGCTGATCCATGTTTATGTTAATCCAGTCCAGCATCGTCGCCAGCGACGTCGTTTTTCCCGAACCCGTCGGGCCCGTCACCAGGATCAATCCGCGCGGCATAATCAACAGCTTCTTGATGCCCTCCGCCAGCCCCAGCTCCTCGAACGTCAGAATCTTGCGCGGAATCAACCGCAACACCAGCCCCACATACCCGCGCTGCTTGAATATCGCCACGCGGAACCGGGCAATATCTTCAAACGCGAACCCAAAGTCCGCGCCGCCCACCTCCTGCAACTCCTGCTGATTGTCCACCGACGCGATGCTCTTCATCAGCCGTTCCGTGTCCTCCGGAGTCAGCGGATTGTCGCCAAAAAAATGAAGCCGCCCATGCACCCGCCCCACCGGCGGATTATCCACCTCAAGATGAAGATCGGAGCCATCCCGGTCGATTAGCATCCGCAGCAAACTCACCATTTCATACGCCATCGTTTATTCTCCTACCGCTATGGCTTCACGCCGGTGCAAAGGCTCATCCACGCGCGTGCGGCGGTTGACTTCCTCCACCGTCGTGATGCCGTTCAACGACTTGTGCCAGGCATCCTCGCGCATCGTCGTCATCCCATCCAGCCGCGCCGCCCGACGGATCGCCGCCGCGGACTCGCTCCGCATCAGCATCTGCCGGATTTTATCCGTGGTCGGCAAAAGCTCATAGACGCCCAGCCGCCCCTGATATCCGGTTTTGTTGCAACTATCACATCCCGCCCCATGGTACAACGTTACCTTCTCTATTTCCACCGGAAAGCCCAGCCGGCCGATTTCAAGCTCATTCGGCGCACATACCTCCTTGCACCCCGTGCATATCGTCCGCACAAGCCGCTGCGCCAGAATCGAACGCACCCCCGACGCCACCAAAAACGGTTTTATCCCAATATCCACCAACCGGATAAATGAACTGGCCGTGTCATTCGTGTGCAACGTCGAGAATACCAAGTGGCCCGTAAGCGCCGCCTTGATGGCAATCTCCGCCGTCTCCTTGTCGCGGATCTCACCCACCATCACGATATCCGGGTCCTGACGGAACATCGACCGGAGCGCCCGCGCGAAATCCCACCCAATTTCATGGTTTATCTGCACCTGATTAATCCCCGTAAGCTGATACTCAACCGGATCCTCCACGGTTATTATCTTGCGATCCGGCTGATTCAACGTATGCAGCGAGGCATACAACGTCGTCGTTTTGCCCGAACCCGTCGGCCCCGTCACCAGCACCACCCCCGTCGCATGGCTCAACAGAATCTCCCACTGCCGCTGAACCTCCGGCGAAAAACCCAACTGCCCAAGACCCAGCATCAAACCGCTCTTGTCCAAAATACGCATGACCACGCTCTCGCCATACGCCGACGGCAGGGCGCTCACCCGAAGATCGATCATCTTGCCCCCAATCATCATCTTTATGCGGCCATCCTGCGGAATCCGGCGCTCCGAAATATCCATCCCCGACATAATCTTCAACCGCGATATAATCGCCGCCTGGGCCCGTTTCGGCGGCAACGGCATCAACTGAAGCACCCCGTCAACCCGATACCGAACCTTCACATCCGCCTTGCCAGGCTCCACATGAATATCACTCGCCCGGAGACGGAACGCCTCCAATATCATCTGATGAACATACCGCACCACCGGATTGTCCTGATCCTCGTCCTCCGCCCCTTCCATCGAAATCGTGCCCGGTATCGCCGCATCCAACTCATTATCGTTCAAACTAATGCTGCTCATGCTGATATCGCTGGCCGACATGCTCCCCAAGCTGCTCAGCGAACTGTCCAATGAACTCAAATTCGACATCGTGCTCAGCGTGCTCATGCTGCTCGCGCTGCTCACCGTCGAAAGCATCGTCTCCACCGTGTTCTCCTGAAGACCATAATACTTGTTCAACGCAAACGTGATCTCTTCCGGCGTCGTAAGCACCGGGTCCACAGGCCGATCCAGCAACCGCGACAAATTATCCAGATTATTGATGTTCGTCGGATCCGACGTCGCCACCATCAGCGTGCGCCCGCGCTCCTCCACCGGAATCACCCGGTATAACGTCGCGATGCCCCCATCCACCAGACTCCGGATGCGTTCCGGAATCTCTCGCTCCGATATCTTGATTATCGGAATGCCAAGCTGCTCCGCCAGGCCTTCCGTTATATGGCTCTTGCTGATATGACCCAAACGCACCAGAATCTCGCCAAGCTTCCGGTGACCCATGGTGGTCTGTTGTTTATGAACAGCTTCCTCAAGCTGTTGCTGCGTTATTATGCCCCGATCCACCAGGCTTTGGCCGAATAGGGAATATGCTTTCATCTCCGTGTCTCCTCAGACACAACCCCACGCGTGCACACAACACGCCTCTGCCGCCATTGCGGGAGGCCCTTGCCCGCCACGACGCGGAGTCAAACGCTAACGGAGTCTCCTCAAAGAGCCGGGGGACATCCCAGCTCCCTGTTTACACACTTTAACTTTACCAGAGACTCGCAAAAATGTCAATGCGAATAATGTAAGCGCATATTGATATAACTGGACTTACAGAGAGTTTTGTCAATAATTTACCATGGGCCGGCCAATACACCAATCCACTCCGCTCCAGCCCATTTCTACACAAAAAATAAGCCCTTTCCTTGCATTTTTAACAAAATTCATACGGACCAACACGCTTTCCACGTCCTCGCTCACTAAAGAACGTCAACTCTTTATACTATCAAAAATGCCTCACAGTATAAAGATATTTTCCTCTACCCAATCCCAGAAGTCAAGAAAATTTCCTTTATCCCCATCCGGGCGATTTGACTATGCCCGAAAGGCTTGCCCCACTATGCCTGCATCCCAGGCGTTTCACAATCAGAAGGGAAAACCGATAAGATAACGACATTGGTCAAACACACAGTAAACAAACAACCAGTAAGGAGCATGCACAGTATGGCGATCACACGGCGTCAATTCGTTCTCTCCACCTTAGGCGGACTTGCCGGAGTTCAGTGGGCTTCACGAGGAGCCCAGGCACAGACAACCCCACCGGGGATCCGGCTGGGCGCCTGTGACTGGTCCTTGCAAGCGGCGGAGCCCGCCGCATTGGAAATAGCCAAACGCATCGGTTTAAACGGTGTCGAAGTCTCCGCGGGCGGACCTGCGGAAAAACTCCAAATCGCCGATCCCGCATTCCGGCAACAATACAAAGCGTTGATTCAAAAAACCGGGATCGCAGTCTCCTCCGTGGCCATGGGGCTGTTAAATGAGGCCCCGTTCGCCACCGATCCACGCGGCCCCGCATGGCTCGGCCAAACCATCGAAGCGGCAAAAGATCTCAATGCCAAGGTAATTCTGCTCGCCTTCTTTGGAAAAGGCGATCTGCTCGACAAGAACGGAATCAAAGCCAAAGAAATGGATGCAGTGGTCGAACGCCTGAAGGAAGCCGCGCCCAAAGCACAGGCCGCAGGCGTTATTCTGGGCGTGGAAAACACCCTCACCGGAAAAGACAATCTCGGCATTCTCGAACGGGTCAAGAGCGATGCAGTCCGCATCTATTACGATATCGGCAACTCCACCTACGCCAAATACGACGTGCCCTCCGAAATCCGGGATCTAAAAGATCGCATCTGCCAAATCCATTTCAAAGACGGCGCCAACTACCTCGGAAAAGGCCGGGTCGACGTCCCAGCGGCGGTCAACGCCATTCAGGACATTCAGTATAAGGGGTGGATTGTGCTGGAAACCGCCGTAAAGAAAGACCGCGACGAAGATTTCAAAACCAACGCCCAATATGTGCGCAGCCTCTTCGGCATGGCATGAATCAACCCCGTTAACAACGGATGGAAACAAGGAGAGTAAAAACATGTCCAAAAACACTCATCACACCGTGGAACGCCGCGATTTCCTGAAAATGGCCGCCGCAACCGCCGGCATCACCATCCTGCCCGCCGGCGCCGTCCGGGGCGCCACCGCGAACTCTACCCTGGAAATCGGGATCATCGGCTGCGGCGGGCGCGGCATCTGGGTCGGCGACTTATTCCAGCGAAATACCAATGTCAAGGTGGTCGCCGTCCACGACTATTTCCGTGACCGCGTACAGGAAGCGGGCGAACGGCTGAAGGTAGATCCTGCCCGGCAATATACCGGGCTGGACGGTTATAAAGAGCTTCTGGCCAGCAAACTCGACGCCGTAGCCGTCGAAAGCCCCCCCTACTTCCACCCCCAGCAAACCGTCGACGCACTCAACGCCGGAAAACACGTCTATCTCGCAAAACCCATCGCTGTCGACGTCCCCGGATGCATGGCCATTGTAGACGCCGCAAAAAAAGCCCAGGGAAAACTCTCCACCCTCGTGGATTTCCAAACCCGCAACAACGAATTTTTCCGCGGCGCCGCCCAACGCGTCCACGAAGGCATGATCGGCCAGCCCGTCAGCGGCCAGTTCTATTACTACTGCGGAAGACTCGGCGTGAAAAAAGGAGAACCCGGCGCGGAAACCACCCGCCTGCGCAATTGGGTCTTCGACAAAGCCCTCTCCGGCGACATCATCGTCGAGCAGAACATCCACGTGCTCGATGTGGCCAACTGGTATCTCCAGGGTCATCCCCTGAAGGCCTGCGGCACCGGCGGACGCAAAGCGCGCGTGGATATCGGCGATTGCTGGGACCATTTCGTCGTCACCTACTTTTACCCCAACGACGTGCTTGTCGATTTCAGTTCCGGACAGTTCACCTACGGATACGACGACTTGTGCATGCGGCTGTACGGCGCCGAAGGCACTGTCGACTCCCACTATGGCGGCGAGGTCTCTATCCGCGGTAAAAAAGACGGTTGGAAAGGCGGCAATACCGGAAGAATCTACGAAGAAGGCGCCGTCAACAACATGCGGGACTTCTGCGCCAGCATCATGGACGGGAAAACCCTCAATAACGCCGAAGAATCCGCCCACAGCACCATGACCAGCATCCTCGGACGAATGGCCGCCTATGAAAACCGCACGGTCACCTGGGACGAAATGGTTCAGGCGAATGTCAAACTCGATGCAAACCTGAACCTTCCCGAAAATGGACCAGACGCCTGAAAATAGAACACTTCACAAAAATCACCCCTAACTTCTTTTTACGGCCGCCGGTCTGTTCGGTAGTCCGGCAGGGAAAGGAAACGAAAATGGGATCTTTTTTGCTGTTACTTGCCATGGGCACAATGAGCGCCGCGGCAACCACTGACGCCCCCTTCTTTCAACACGAACTCATCTTCCCGCCTCAACCACAACATGTGCATTCAAGCAGCATCATCGAGTGTCCCAACGGAGATTTCCTCTGCGCCTGGTTTCAAGGATCAGGCGAACGGAAAAGCGCCGACGTCGTGATCCGCGGCGCACGCCTGAAAAAAAACACCACCACGTGGAGCGAGCCTTTTCTCTTGGCGGATACTCCTGAATTCCCCGATTGCAATCCCGTCCTCTTCATCGATGCCCAGCAGGAATTGTGGCTGTTCTGGATCGCCGTGTTAGCCGAAAGCTGGGAAGACTCCCTCCTGCGATGCCGGAAAGCCAAAGACTATCAGAATGATGGACCGCCCCAATGGTATTGGCAGGATACGCTCGTCCTTAAGCCGGGAAACGAATTCGCCGACACCTTGGAACAAACCTACAAAAACCTGATTCCCACCATGCCGGGATTGGAGGCTGATTTCGGCGCGTACACCATTCCTCCCGCACAGCAGCTTATCGACGCCGCACGCGACCCAAGCAAGACACAACGGGGATGGATGACCCGCACCCACCTCCTCACCCTCCCCTCCGGGCGCATCGTCCTCCCCCTCTATTCCGACGGCTTCTACGTAGGTCTCGCCGCCTTATCCGACGATCAGGGAACATCGTGGCGCCCAAGTGCGCCCATCCCCGGCGCCTTGCTCAACCAGCCCACCATCGTCCGAAAAAAGGACGGCACATTAATCGCCTATATGCGGGAAGAAGGCGACCTGAAACACCGTGTCCTGAAAAGCCAATCCACCGATGACGGAGAAACCTGGTCTATCGCAACGTATACGGACATTCTCAATCCAAACGCCAGCCTTGAAGTGATCGCCCTCCAAGACGGCCGCTGGGTAATGGCGTATAACGATTCCGAATCGGATCGCAATACACTCGCGTTGTCTCTATCAGACGACGAAGGAAATTCGTGGAAATGGACCCGCCATCTCGAACAGAAACCCGCCGGTAATTTTCATTATCCGTCCCTCATTCAGAGCCGGAACGGGCACATCCACATCACCTACACTCACTCCATCAAGGACGGGAAAAGCATCAAACACGTCGAACTGGATCCCGAATGGATTCTTCAGGAAGAAGCATCCCCCGCCCACCCCTAATTCCTGGAACCCTTCACCGTAACGGCACAAACTGTTCGCGGACGGCAGCGTGCAGCCGCTCCGCAAGTTCCTTGCGATCCGTACCTGAAATCGGCTCCGGTCCGAAGCGGATCGTAACCGTGAACCCCGGACAACGCAGCAGCCGCAAAAGATGCGCAAAAAACGGCTCCGGCCGCCACCACCCGATAATCTTGCTCGCAAGAGGGCATCCCTCCGGCGTCTCATACGTCACCGTGGCGTAATGAACCGGTATCCGGTTCGCTATTGCCGGTTCAATCAGCGAGGACTTGAACGGTTCCACATCCAGCCCGCACGAAATCCGGCTCTCCGCAAACACCGCCACTCCATCCCCCATCTCGAGCGAATGCTCTATCAATTTATTGACCCGGACCGTGTCCCGCTTGTCCTGACGATCGATAAAAATGACATACACCGATTTCGCCATGAATCCAATAATCGGCCAGAATTGAACATCTTCCCGCGACACAAAAATCGAACCCGTCTGATGATTGAGGATCAGCATGTCCATATAACTGACATGATTGGCCACGATAAAAAACGGGGGCTTGGGCGGCGTTCCATGCACCACCACCTTGACTCCCGCCACCACGGCAAACAGCCGCGCCCAACTCTGAAGCAGCCACCGGCGGAGCCGCCGATCAGCCTTCTCCGAAACCAAGACCACCGGCCACACCAACAGACGCGCCAGGTAAAGGATGGGCGTCATCACGAAAAAAATCGTAATGAACCGCGTATATGACCGAAGCGCCTGCACTGGATGTCAGCCTCCTGGATTAACACCCTCAACCATACCGCTACACCTTCCGGCCAATCAAGGAAAGGAACTCATTTCGCGTAACGTCATCATCATGAAAACTGCCAAGCACCGACGAGGTCGTCATAACGGAATTCTGCTTCTCCACCCCCCGCATCATGCTGCACAAATGCCGGCATTCCATCACCACCCCCACGCCTTCCGCCTTGGTCTGGTCCATGATGGCCCGTGCGATCTGCGCCGTCAGCCGCTCCTGAATCTGAAGGCGCCGCGCATACAAGTCCACGATGCGCGCGATCTTGCTCAGCCCTATTACATGCTTGCGCGCAATGTACCCCACATGGCACCGCCCGAAAAACGGCAGCATGTGATGTTCGCACAGGCTGTATACCTCGATATCGCGCGAAATAATCATGTTGTTCGATTCGGATTGAAACACCGCGCTATTGATGACATGATCTAAATCCTGTCTGTACCCCGAAAGCAAAAACTCATAGGCCTTCGCCACGCGCACCGGCGTTTTCAACAATCCCTCGCGATCCGGATCTTCGCCAAATGCGATCAAGAGCTCCCGTATCAACTGCTCCACACGTTCCGCATTCATTCTAAAAACCTCTCTTTCAATAAGGCCGTAAAGGCCTCGGCCTTCAGTAATGTTCCCGCCCTTTCACTGTCCGCCACATCCGCCAACGCCTCACCCGTATCCGGCATCACCAGATCCGGCGCAATATCCAACAATGCCGCCGCTAAAAACACCCGCGTCCGCACCTCCGGATCCGGCACAACCAGATCTGGCTCTCGAATCACCTGCGTCCCAAACAATACAAGGTCCAAATCTATCGTGCGCGCCGCATACTTGTCCGCCGTGCGCACCCGGCCCAGTGCCGTCTCTATCGGACGCAACACCTCAAATTTCAGCGCCCGCGGTGTCCACTCACCCGCGACGCGAATCACCCCGTTCAAATAGTCCGGCTGATCGGGCCGATCCAGCGCCTTCGTCACATAAAACTCGGATATCGCTTCAATCCTGCACCGTTCCGCCAATCGCCGCAAGGCTTCCAAAATATTCCGTTCAGGCTCAAGATTCGACGCCACTGAAATATATGCGGTTTCAGCCATGCCGGCGTTCCCGCACAATCTCCACCGCCACACTCCGCGCAAATCGCAACGCCCCCGGCTTGTCCACTGTCACCTCCACCCGCTGCACCTCCGGCGATTCCAAACACAACTCCGCCACTGCTTGCGCCAACCGCTCTATTAAATAAAAGCTGGAGGCCTCCACCAACTCCACCACCCTCTTCTTGATGGCCTTGTAGTCCACCGTGTCCTCTATGCGATCCGTCTTGCAGGCTTTCTGATAGTCCGCGTAAAGCGTGAGATTTAGGACAACATCCTGCTTAGCCCGCCGTTCTTCCTCATAAAGCCCCACAATACAGCGCAACTGCAAATCGCGAATGTGAATTTTATCCAAATGCCGCTCAGTCATACATGTTCCCCCGCAGATTCCGGCCGCCATCCACGTAAATCACCTGCCCGGTGATAAACCCGCTCCTCAGCAAAAACAACACCGCTTCACTCACTCCCTCCGTACTGCCATAGCGGTGCAACAAATTGGTGTCCTTCAACGACTCCAGATATGCCGCATCCTTGCCTTCCGGTGGCAAAATCAACCCCGGCGCCACCGCATTCACCCGGACCTTCGGCGCAAACTCCACCGCCATGATCCGCGTCAGCGTCAACAGCATACGCTTGCTCAAATGATACGGTACATGCTCCCGGTCATAATCCGATATCCGCGCGTCCAGTAAATTAACGATTGCCCCTTCCCGGCCCTGCGCCGCCAATCGCCGCCCCAGCAGCAACGGCGCCAGCGCATTCACATCCACATTCCGGTGAATCTCTTCAATCGTCAGATCATTCAAGGTCTGCTCCGGAAAAATGCTGGCGTTATTTATTAAAAAATCTATCGGCCCCGCGCTTTCCACCACCCAATCCATCAACGACTCCACTCCCTGCCGATGACTCAGATCTTCGGGAAACACCCACGCCCGCACTCCCAGCCCACGCGCCTGCACCGCTAACGATTCCGCTTCCCCCTGCGCCGTCCGGTAGTGTATCCCCACATGAACACCGGCACGCGCCAGCGCCAGCACAATAGACGCGCCAAGGCGTTTTGCACCCCCCGTCACCAGTGCCGTTTTTCCGCTTAGTTCAATCATGTCCGGCATCATCTCGTGCTATCTTGATCCGTTCCGCGTCAGATATGCGTAAAACAGGCCCTTCCGCAATCACAACATCCCGAGCCCGCGCAACCACGTGATGCATAGCTTCGGCCACACCGATAACGCCGGATCCTTCGGCGCAAGGCCTGCGCCATGCTCGCCTTTCTCAAAAATATGCATTTCCGCGGGCACCTTGGCATCATGCAGCGCCCGATAAAACAAAATACTGTTCTCCGACGGCACCCCTGTGTCCCCGCTCGTATGAAACAAAAACGTTGGAGGCGTGTCTTTGGTCACTGCATTCTCCAACGACAAATCCTTCACCAACTCCGGCGCAGGATGCTCGCCCAGAAGATTCTTCCGGCTCCCCATATGCGCGAAAGGCCCTTCCAGCGTGATCACCGGATACACCAACACCAGAAAATCCGGACGGCAGCTTGCCCGATCAATCGGATCGTCCGCCTTGGGGTTTCCCGCATCAAAATGGGTCCCGGCCGTGCCCGTCAAATGACCGCCCGCGGAAAATCCCAAAATGCCAATATGACCCGGATTCACGCCCCATTCACCCGCACGTGCGCGCACCGTGCGCAACGCCCGTTGCGCATCCATCAACGGAACCGGATGCTTATACCCCGGCGCATGACGGTACCGGAGCACAAACGCCGAAATCCCTTCACTGTTCAACCAACGCCCAATCTGATCGCCTTCATGATCCATCGCCAATCCGCCATAACCGCCCCCCGGACAGACCACAATGGCCGCACCCGTCGCGTTGTCAGATGACGGTGCATAGCGCTGAATCACCGGAATGTCCTTGTCTGTAGTTCCTTTGGCTTCCGGGGCGCCCTGCGGCCACAACACTATCTCTTCCGGAGAAGCGTCGGCCGCCAAAACCACATGACTCGCCAATACCAAACCAACCATCATCATTACACTATTCAACATTTTCATGGTGTACTCCCAGCAGCGGGCGGCGGAGCCGCAGCCGATGCATTGTCTTGCGGTGCAGGGGCAGGGGCGGGAGCGGGCGCTGCTTCAGGAGCGGGTGCAGGGGCGGGCGCAGGTGGTGGCGCTGGTGCAGGGGCCGCTTCGGGGGCGGGCGCAGGGGCCGCTTCGGGGGCTGGGGCAGGGGGTGCCTCAGGCGCAGGAGCGGGGGCAGGTGCTGGTTCCGGCGCTGGGGCGGGAACCGCCTCAGGGGCTGGGGCAGGAGCCGTCTCCGGGGCTCCTTCAACCGCTCTTTCTTCCGGTGCTCCCTCTTCTGGTGCTCCTTCTTCAGGCGCCCCTTCGGGCGCAGGGGCAGCTTCCGGTGGAGGCGGCGCAGCATACGGCGGAACTTGTTTCGCACCCTCCAGAATATCCGACGCAGGCAACAATATCGTTGCCATCGTCTGATCATCGCTCAACAACCCAAGCCCATTCCCCTCCGTATCTTTTATGGACCGAATAACATACACCCCCACCACTTTCCCGTCCAATAGAAAAGCCGGCGATCCCGGAGATCCCGTACTCGGCAGATAAAACGTCCGCGGTTTTTCCACCTTCGCCTCCACCCACGACCACGACATCGAATATACCCGCCCGGCGACCTTCCCCAATCGGTCCACCGTCAATAACTTGTCAAGCAGTTCCGGCGCGGCCGATGCCGTCAGATCGACAAACGGGAAGGCCTGTGCCGGTTTCTCCACCGGCCGCAAATATGCCAAGTCCAATTCCTTGTCCCGTAAAATCACTTCCGATGGAAGCTCCGTTCCATCCCCCAACATGATCTTCACTCCGCTCAATTCCGTCTCCATCTTCATCTGGCTGTCCGGCTGCCCCGAGATCATGTTGGAATACACACTTGCGGGATCCGTGGACGATAATGCCATCACCGTCAATCCTTCCGGACTAATCACCGTCCCTGTCGATTCCTCCTTAAATTCATTCTCCTGTGAAGCCATGCCTTCCATGGCAAATTTCTGCTTGATCACCATCTTGATGGTCACCACGGCAAGCTTGTTCTTTTCCAACACTGCCCGCGCCTGCTGTTCTGCTTCACCCGCCAATGCCACCGGCACAACCGCTCCGCCCAGCACGAGCAAAAGGAAAAGTATGGATAAAAAATGCTTCATTTGGTCTCCCACTTGGGCTCCAGTTCAATATACATCATGTGAATACCCCGCAAGACCTTGAACACCACCACCGGAGCCTGCTTGTCTTCGATGGCTTTCATCGCAGCCTGCAGTGAATCCACCTCCGGCGTATCCTGACCATCCACCCCAAGAATCAGATCGCCCGCCGTCAATTCGCCCAATGCCGCCCAGCCACCCGGCTTCACCTGATCCACCAGCACGCCCTTCTGCTCTTCCTTCCACTGTTCCGCGGCCTTGTCAAAAAACGTAATGTCACGGACCGTGAATTCAAACTGCTCATCGCGGTATTTCTTCATCTCGCGCGCCAGTTTCGGCGCGCCCACCAACTCCACCTTCAGTTTCACCGCCTTCCCCCCGCGCAATATCCCCAACTCCACGGTATCGCCAATTTTATACTGGCGAATCAAGGCTGCAAGCTCTTCGTAATGCTCCGGGGCGGAAGCCGTCATCTTCTCCCCATCCACTGACAAAATCAGATCCCCCACCTTAAGCCCTGCCTTCTCCGCCACGCTCCCGGCATATACATTGGTCACCCGAAACCCCGTAAGATCCCCCTTGCCCAGCGCCGCCGCAATATCCCGTGTAATCACCTGCGTTTCCGCCGGCAGCCACGCCTTCTTCACCTCCAGACCCGGATCTTTCATGTCAGAAACGCCCACCTTCACCACGGTTACCAACTGCTCCGTCTTGCGATCAAAACCGGTCAACACCGGAACCGGCGCCTTCGCCTTCTTCGTCATCCCATCCGAAAGCGCCTTCAACTCCTTCACACTCTTCACCGGCTTCCCCTTCACCGATACAATCACATCATTCTTTTGGATCACCGGCTTCGCATCCCCCGCCGGGCCTCCTTGCCGCACGGAGGTCACCAATACCCCATCCGTGCTCTTGCGCTTGAGTTCCTTCGCCAACATGAACGACAAATCCCGCACCGTCAGCCCCCACGTCTTCAGCTCATACTGCTTGGGTTGATATGGTTCCCGCTCCTTCGGCGTCACCCGAACCGTCTTTTCCACGCCATCCCGGATCAACACCACATACACCGGCTTGTCAATGGCCAACTCGCTTATCATCCGGTTAAAATCCGGCAATTGCTCCATAAACTGAACATCCACCGCCGTCTCCCCCACCCGAACTATCACATCCCCGGATTGCAACCCCGCTTCTTCCGCCGGCGATCCTTTCAACACGCCCCCCACTAATACGCCCCGGGGCGCCTTGTCATGCTTGAGCCGCGGCTGAACATCCGTTCCAATCCACGCCCGCCGCACCGCTCCATGCTTCATCAACTCCGTCGCCACCTCCCGCGCCAGATTCCCCGGAATCGCCCCGCTTAACCCCAGCTTGATTTCATTAATCCCGATAATCTTTCCCTGAAGATTCACCAGCGGTCCGCCCGAATTCCCGCCATAAATCTCCGCGTCATGCCCTATCCACCGCACCAGCGATCCAACATCCTCCCCGTCCTGCTCCAACCCGCCGCCACGACGGCTCAGCCAAGACGGCATGATCATCTCCGTGTTGCTCACTATCCCCAGTGTCACCGATTGCGACAACGCCAATGGACTCCCCATCGCCAGTACCTGATCCCCCACCTTCGCCTCAGCCGAATCCCCGAATTCCGCCACCGGATATTCCTTCCCTCCATCCTTCAACTGAATCACCGCTATATCCGTCAACGGATCCGAGCCCACCAGTTCCGCCGCAACTTCCGTCTTGTCTGGAAACGTGCATTTCAACTGCTTCGCATGCCCCGCCACATGATGATTCGTAATCACATGCCCCTCCGGGGTAATCACCACCCCGCTCCCCGACGCCTCATACTTCATCTCCCGCCCTTCATCGTAGTACGTCTCCACCACATGAATCCGGACCAAAGACGGCTTCACCTTCGACACCGCCTGCTCAATCTGATCCCGTTGCAGCGCCGATATCGCCGGCCCCGGTGACGATGACACGGCGGACGGCGCCACCGGAACGTCCGTCGCAGTGCTCCGGCAGGAAACACCACCCCCTGCTATCAACACCCCAGCCACTATGGAACACAAAAACCGGTAATAATCGCGCTTACTCATCGGAAATCCCTTTGCCAGAACGGCCGCTACGACTCATTCGCAAAAATCCTCAGAATCTTTATAGTACCATATAAATCCCCCGCCCATAAAGATCCCCACGCGCCATTCGATTCCAGCCAGGATTCAGGCTTCAATTCTCCTGCTATACATTTCTTTCCCCAATATACCCGAAGGTATACCAGATAGTGGCCAGAGGTTGAGTCTTCGATACCCCTGAAAAGCATACCCCTTACAAAACACGCTGAAGAAGTCCAAGAAAAACACCCTTTTCAGCGTACTTTAACTCGAACGCGCCGGGAGGCCATACGCAACATCCGCTTTTGTTCTTCTGCTTCCGGCAAGGCTTTGCCGAGGAAACCTTCAAGTTCGAAGAAGTCCGCCACCCGCTTGACGACGATGGCATCGCCGTTCAATTCGATGTTCACCCGATCATGCGGCTTCATCCCCAGCCGTTTTCGAAAACTTATCGGCAGGGTAATCTGTCCTTTTGGGGAGACGATTGCTATGGGCATGATCTTGACCTCGGCAGATTTCGCTTTGCATATTGTGCAGCACAAAACACGCTCTGTCAAACCAAAGGCTGATTCCTCGATACTCCCTGAACCTTTATCTCTGCGCACCTTTGCGCACTCCGCGCCTCTGCGTCGAAATCCCCCCAAGAATATGCAGAGCCCCGATACATCATTAGACCAACGCAGAGGCGCAGAGAACGCAAAGGTTCGCGGAGTGTTATTCCTTAAGGTTGTTTACGATCCGTTTGATCCCGTCCACCAGTTTAGGTTCATGAAAATTTATATTCAGTCCAAGATGGGTTTGGGTCAACCGCAGATAGGTCAGCGTTTTCGCATGATCTTTTTCAGTCATTTCCTCTTTAGCTTTCACGTCCACGATGACTTTTCCTTCAACGCGCAAATCTAACCGCAGGTCCGTGGCCAGCTTTACGCCTTTGTAATCAATAGGAACCGGTTTCTGCCGTTCAAAATGAATGTCTCGAAGATAAAACTCATGGCACAAGGCTTCCTCATAGACCCCTTCAAGCAATCCAGGACCCAGTATCCTGTGAACCTCGATAGCTGCGCCAATGATCCGCTCCGAAATCTCGTTCTCATGCATCTTCCATTCTCCTTTTTGTTTTTATGTGGCATTCTGCTCCATAACGAATACAGATAGCCAAAGCCTACGGGATAATGCACCCAAATTCAATATCTTCGCACTTCACAAAACGCAAAATAGACGCCTCACAAATACTGCCTTTTAAAAAATCGTTCCCTTCTCTGCGTTCCTTTGCGCACTCCGCGCCTCCGCGTTGAATCCCCTCATCTCCCGCCGAAGATCCCCTTCATCGTCCGGTTGATCATCGTCGGCGCATACTGAAACAACCGCCGCCGTTGCGGATAGTCGCGCACCATGCGATAAATCCGGTTTACATTGAAAAAGAACTGCCGGTTCGCCTTGCGCTGATAGGCAAACAACACGTCATCCGGCAGATCCGTGCAATTCACAAAGATCCGGATGAAATCCGAATTGTCATACGAGAGGTTCTTCAGCGCCTCCGGCTTGTGTTCCCGAACCATCTCATATAACGCTGTATTGGGAAAAGGGGTCACAGTGAAAAACGACGCATTGTGAAGAGCGGAACCGCAGACCGTGTCAATCGTCATCTGCAATTCTTCTTCCGTCTCCGTCGGAAATCCCAGCATATTGAACCCATTCGTAAAAACGCCCCGTGCCGCGGAAAGTTCCACCCCCCGCAAAAACTTTGGAATATTTAGATTCTTCCCGATCAATCGCTGCAGCCGCGGCGAGCCGGTCTCCAACGCAAAACTCGAAAAATACATCCCCGCATCGCACAGCGCATCCACCGTCTCCTCCGTAAGCACATCCCCGCGCAATGCATTGGAAAACGCAAGTTTGACATCAAGGCCACGCTTGCGAAGCAACTCACTGAAACGAATCACGCGCTCCCCATCGATATTGAACGAATCATCCACAAACTCGACATCGCGCACCCCATAGTGCTTTGAGAAAAACGCTATCTCATCCACCATCCGCTCCGCGCTATGCGTCCGGAAACGCTTCCCGAAAATCCGGTGGCAATAGATGCACTGATACGGACACCCCCGGCTGCTCAACAACGAAATATAGCGGCGCCGCGGGATGGGCGGCATCGACGGCAGTTTCCAGTACTTCCGTAAATCAATCAGGTCATAGGCGGGAAACGGCAGCGAATCCAGATCCTCAATCAGCGGCATCGCCCCCGAATTCCGTACAATCTCCCCCTCTTTTTCCCGCCAGATTAGTCCCGGAATTAACGAAAGATCCCGCCCGCCCAAAAAGTATTCCTGAATCAGCCGTTCAAACGCCCGTTCCCCCTCGCCCGCCACCAAGGCATCCGCTGCCGTATCCTCCAGCGCCTTTTCGCAAAATGACGATGCATGCGGCCCCCCCAGCACAATCAACGCCTTCGGCAATCCCTCCCGCACCCGCCGCGACACTTCCCCCAGCGCATATCCGAACGGCGTCAGCGCCGACAGCCCCACAATATCCGCGCCAAACCCCACAATGTCCTCCGCCAGCGCCGTGTACGAATAATTCTCCACCTTCTGATTCGCCACACGGATTTCCAGGTCAAATCGCTCCCGCAAATACCCCGCCAGATACAGCAATCCCAATGGCGGCGTGGACAATTGAAACAGCGGCACCCGCAACCCCACATTCACCAAATATAAACGCAGTTTAGCCAAACACTCTCTCTTTCGCGTTTCGACAGCCTGTCTAAGACTACCCTTCCCGCACGGAATACGTCAATATTCCGTGCAGTTCGCCGTTCGATCCTGACACAATCCTGGTGGAGGCCAGAATGCCTTTCGCACATTTGTGCTAACGCGCAAGCCGTGTATACGGTCGTAACGAAATCCCTATGGATGGCGTTGTGCAGTTGCGTGGAACGCGCCCCAGCCCCTATACTTCCCCTCAAATGCAAGCAGGAACCCATTCATGACCTTAGCACAAGCCATAGAGCCGCTCCATACCTTTTTCATGATCGTGTCCTTTGTCCTTGGCGCCATGGTCGGCAGCTTCTGCAATGTCTGCATCTGCCGCTGGCCCGCCGGAGAGTCCGTCATCAGCCCCCGCTCACGATGCCCCAAGTGCAAAAACGCCATCGCCTGGTATGACAACCTTCCCATCATCAGTTGGCTCCTCCTCGGTGCAAAATGCCGCCATTGCGGCCTCCCCATCAGTTGGCAATACCCCCTTGTAGAAGCCGTCACCGGCGTGCTCTTCCTCTGCGTTTACTGGCGCTTTGGTTTCGTCATAGCCACCCCCGTCTACATGGCCTTGAGCGCCGCACTCGTCATCGTCGCCTTCCAGGACCTCACCGACTGGACCATCCCCAATGAAATCACGCTGCCGGGCATTATTGCCGGGCTTGCCGTGGCCTTGCTGGGCATGGCCACTACCAATAGCATGCTCCGGGTGCTCAATCCCATGGACGCGCTGGACGGCATCGCCCTCGGATGCTTCGTCATCTGCCTGATGGACAGTGTTGTCGTGCTCTTGCTTAAAAAACCCGGCATGGGCTTCGGGGACGTCAAGCTTCTCGCCATGCTGGGCGCGTTTTTCGGTTGGCGCGGAGTCTTCGGGTCGCTTCTCATCGCTTCTTTCACCGGCGGTTTCATCGGTATCCTCCTGATCCTCATCTTCCGGGCAAAACAAGGCGAAGAAGAACCAGAAAAGCCCAAAACACCCAAACAGCCCCCCGTCGATCCCCTCAGCAACATCGTATTGGGCGCCAGCGCCGCCTACCTTTTCGCCCGCATCCTCTTCTTCGCCCAAACCAAGGATCCGATCATCGAAGAATTATACTGGTACATCATTACCGGCGCCGGGTGCCTCGCCTTGTTCGCTTGGATCATCGTGCTCCTCTCCTGGAACATTTACACACAACAACAAAAACGCAAACGCCGAACCACCCAAACCGGAGATGCGATTCAGGAGATCGACGAGGACGAATTCATTACCATCGAAGGACATTACCTGCCCTTTGGCCCCTACCTGGCGCTCAGCGGCCTTCTTTTCATGTTCTTTGAACCCGAACTTATCGGACTCTATAACCGCCTCCTGCACGCCCCCCCTCCCATGCCCGGCTTGTTCCCATGAACGTTTCGCCCGCTTCCAGAATGGATCCGCTTCGTTTTGAAGAAGCCTATTTTCAACGAATTTGGGGCGGTGAACGGCTCAAAAAAACCTTGGGAAAAAAAACACCCCAAGAGGCCATCATCGGTGAGGCATGGCTCATCTCCGACCATCCCCACTGCGAAAGCCGCGTAGCCGATGGGCCACACCAGGGAAAAACCTTGCGTGAATTACTCGTTCTAAACGCCCCCGGCATCCTCGGCAAACGAGCTCAACTCACTCCCCAAGGCCGCTTCCCCCTGCTCCTCAAGCTCATTGACACAGGAGACATCCTCTCCGTGCAGGTCCATCCTGCCGATGAGGATGCATTGCGCCTGAAGGAGTCCGATTCCGGCAAAACCGAAATGTGGCACGTCCTCGATGCCGATCCCGGCGCAGAACTCATCTGCGGCCTAATCCCCAACATCTCCCCCGCCGCTTTCCAACAAGCCCTCGCAAATCACCGCCTGACGGAATGCATGACCCGGTTCCCCGCTCCCGCGGACACAAACGTCTTCGTTCCCGCGGGAACCGTTCATGCCATCGGCAAAGGCATTCTCCTGGCGGAAATCCAACAAAACAGCGACCTCACCTACCGCGTGTACGATTGGGACCGAGTTGACGCCTCTGGAAAGCCACGCCCCCTTCATGTCGAAAAAGCCATGGCCGTCATCCGATTTGGCGCCGGTCACAACGGCCCAAGCCAGCCCCTCGCCTATGAACTCAACGGCGCATCATGCAGCATCCTGGCCGCATGCCACAATTTCGCCGCCGAACTCCTCTCCGTAACCGATTCATTTACCCGCGCTCTCCCCCAAGACAGTTTTCACCTCCTCCTCGTGAAAAATGGCCCCCTGACCGTCCAAGGCCTCTCTACCGAATATACTCTCAAAGCAGGAGAAGCCATCCTGATCCCAGGTTCCTCGGACGCCTATACCATCCACGGTTCCGGCACATTCCTGGACTATTACGTCCCCGATTTAACCCGCGATATCGCAGAACCCCTCCTCCGCGCAGGTCATTCCAAAGAATCCATTTCGCACCTCATCGAAAAACAGTGACTGACATAAGCGTAGCGAGTCTTCGCGCGAAGAGGTATCTGTCTATATTTTTCACGTATCCTGGATGGCTAAAAAACCAGAATTTGCCCTCGCCCCTCCCCATGTATTAAAACAATACCCAATTAAAAAGGAGTGGATTCGTGCCCGAAGTACAAACCGTGAATCCTGTTCCAATACCTTGGGGCGGAGATCGCTACATGCCGATCCGCATGGATTCCATCCGTCTGGACACCACGCCCGACTTCGCCCTCTATTTCCGGCCCAGCCCAGAACAACCCTTCGTCCTCTACTGCGAACGAAACCTTCCTTTCACCCGTGCGGCCCGCAAGCGCCTTGAAAACTCCCGCGTCTCCTGTCTTTACATCAAACAGGAAGAGCGTCTCGAATACAACCGCTACCTCGCGAACCATCTCGAAGACATCCTGCGCGATCCAAAACTCAACGTAAAAGAAAAATCCACCATTCTCTACGACTCCGCACAGGCCGTCGTCGAGGAGGTCCTCGCGCAACCTCCCACCCGCGAAACCATCGACCGGGGAAAGGAAGTCGTCCAGCAAACCATCAATTTCATGACCGCCGAAGACTTCATGATCGAGCACCTCCTTCGCGCCATCTCCTGCGATTACTACCTTTACACCCACAGCGTCAATGTTGTCGCCTACAGCGTCGCCCTCGCCATGCGCACCGGCCAGCGCAATTCCGCCATGCTCCGTGAAATCGCAAACGGCGCACTGCTCCACGATGTCGGCAAGCGCGCCCTCAATGCCGCACTGCTCAACAAAACCACCGCGCTCTCCGCAGAAGAATGGGAGCGAATGAAAACACATCCCTTTGAAGGCCACCGCATGCTCCGGGAATTCGGCGCCATTGGTGAAATTGCCCTTGATATCGTTCTCCACCATCATGAAAAACTGGACGGCACCGGCTATCCCGAAGGCCTCAAAAACGACGCCATCTCCCCCTTCGTACGGATGGTCTCCATCGCCGACATCTTCGACGCCCTCACTACTGAACGCTACCATCAAAAACCCCACAATACCTTCGAAGCCCTCAAAATCATGCAACGCGACATGCGCAGCGAACTCGACAAAGACCTCCTCCGCGCCTTCGTCGACGTCATGGCCGCCCGGCTCAAGGGCTGAGACTTACTAGTAGAGTTGAACCGTTCCTTTACTATTCCCTAAACTATTGTAAGAAGTGTCATGCGTATGTTTGAGCGATATGTATAGGGAGAAATGCTCAACATTGGAAGGGAACACGTAATGGTCCCTAAGAATTTCTTCAAAGTAAGCTTCTTGGTGCTCTTTATTTTTCCGCTGTGTTTTACACTTCCAGCTTGGGCACAATATCATTCCGCTGACACTGGCAGCGATTATGCCATCAACCTAAGTGAATTGCTCCGGGTGATCCAATTCTTTAACTCAGATGGATTCCATTGCGAGGCGGGAACGGAGGATGGCTATGCCCCAGGGCCAGGTGGTCAGACATGTGATCCGCATGACAGCGACTATGTTCCGCAGGATTGGCACATCAATCTGTCGGAATTGCTAAGGGTGATCCAGTTTTTTAATTCGGGCGGATACCATACACAGTGCGATTCGGAGGATACGTTTGCGCCAGGGGCGGGCTCGCATGAATCCTGTGAAGGCGAGGTTGAAGGTGTATCTGAAGGACAAGAGGAAGGCGTAGTGGAAGGTCAAACCGAGGGAGAAGGCGTTGAAGAAGGGATTGCTGAAGGCCAGATGGAAGGCGAAGGAGGGGTGGAGGGTGAAGGTGATGTTGAGGGTACCCTTGAAGGCAGTATTGAAGGGTCATTGGAAGGTCAGGGAGAAGGTATTATGCCTGAGGGGGATGCCGAAGGGATTGTAGAAGGCCAGCTTGAGGGGGAAGGTATTGTTGAAGGAGTTGAGGAAGGTTCGGAAGAAGGCGCTATAGAGGGCATGGTGGAGGGAGAGGGTGGTGTGGAAGGCCAGCCGGAAGGAGAAATCTGTATTGAGGGCGAGTGTGAAACAATCTTGCTGCCTGGTGATGTGCCGTTGGAGATGGTGTGGGTTTCTGGGGGCAGTTTTATGATGGGCCGGTATTCCGGGGAGCAGGACAGTTATGATTGGGAAGATCCGCAGCATATGGTGACGGTGCCGGGGTTCTGGATGGGGAAGTATGAATTGACCAAAGCGCAGTGGACGGCGGTGATG
>ERZ795059.1114-NODE-1114-length-31050-cov-6.559768_pt1 | contig 31050 bp, 24 predicted proteins | sample MGYA00375143_ERZ795059 | MGnify/ENA primary metagenome ERZ795059 (study PRJEB30188, sample SAMN05720168) | activated sludge metagenome | isolation source: Anaerobic digester | place: USA | collected 2015-01-07 ... | reverse complement strand
CCGGGACCGATATGGCGAGAATGGCGGCGGCAGCGATGATTATGGCGAACAGACTTTTTTTCATGACAATCAACCCTCCATCAATTTATCGTATTCAATCGTTTTATCGCATTCATTAAAGCCGAAAAAGATAATGTTCATAAGTTCCTGGAACCGGTCATGGGGATCGGAAATAATCGTCTTCAGCTTGTCGTCGTTCATCATTTCGGAAATATGCTCAATGAGATAGATATAAAATTCAGGGGGCACTGTCTTCCGAAACTGGCCTTCCCTCTGTGCTTCTTTGAAAAAGTCCGTGACAAGCTCCATGGTCTTCATGGTTGCACTCTGGTAAAATTGTTTCAGGTTTTCGTTGGTCCCCATGAGCTCATCTATAAATTCGTCGCTGTATTCCTGCGCTGTTGCCAGTTTCAGGCGGATCAGCTTTAACATCTTATCCATGAACGGGATGTTTTCGTCCCGTATGGCAAGAAATTCCCGGACACCATCATCAACCCAATCCTCCATTATTTTCATGACCAGGTCATCTTTATTATGGAAATACTTATAAAAAGTTACCTTACTGACATTTGCCTTTTCACATATTTCTTCTATGGTGACTCTTTTAATGCCATGTTTGAATAATAACGAACGGGCCGTTGTAACGAGGTCCTGATATTTCTTGTTGTCTTGAGGTGGTTCTGTGATCATTTTTTACTTTTATTGTGAATGTATACGATAATTGTAATAATTTACGATTTTAGTTAAATTTAATAATTATCGTAAATATTGTCAAGTAATGAAAAATTTTTTTTCAGAATGTTAGGGGTGAATAATATTCCGGGTGGCGGCCTGATACTAAAACGTGCAGGAGATTCCCAACCTGTATACCGGATCACCGTTATCGGCAATATTGACATCCATCAGGGGGGATGATACGCTGATCCGGCCTTCCTTTTCGAGGTTATAGAAATTGTATGAAGGCGGGCTGAAAAATGAGGTAACCAGGTCGATGAGCTTCACTGCCCCAAGCGTTATCCCGCCATACAGCACCTTTTTCTTTTCGTCCTTCGTGTACACGCAGAACCCGGCAAGAAACAGCTCGGACAGGTGAAAGCCCCAGCCGGCAAGACGATGGCCCTTGTAGAACATGCCGCCTCCCGGTATGATGAGCGAGAGTACAAGTGCGGCTTCATTTTTATTGAAGAAAAAAGGCGGCAGCACCCTGTTCCCGGTGAACTGGTGGGCGAGCTGGTCAAGGTATGCCACGGACACCGTCAGCGGTATTGTTGACCAGCAAAAGATCTGGAGATTATTCATGGTCGTGGTCTTGTCGCTGTCCATGACGCCGGGGAAGAAGTTTATTTTGAATTTAGTCATGTATTCGGGAAGAAGAAAATGATGAACGATAAGCAGGGACGAAAAAACAATTCCGGCGACGCTCGGCGTTGTGTTCTTGAACCCGAGGTAAGCGGTGGAGAGGTACGAGCCGTACCCGGGCATGCAGGTGTTGGCGCCGGGATTGATGAGGCACATGCCGGCGGCGAATTTCTTTTCCGGGTCTGTCCCTTCTGCGCCGGAGTTCGCGAGGCTGTAGCGGTAATTGGTATTGTACTCGATCCTGTCGTCAATTTCCCTGATCAGGGCCCTGACGGACGGATACACGAGAATGGTAACGCGCTTCGACAGAACCGCGGCCTCAGGAACCAGGGCCAGCGAGCGGTACCGGCCCGTGTTGCTGATTACCACCGTCCCTCCGCCGGATGCCCGGTACCTTCCGGGGCTGATCCCGTGCCACTGGCCGGCGCTGAGGAGATACCGTCCGTCCCTCTGTTCAAGCAAGTCCGCTTCCAGGGGAAGGCGCCTGTGCATCCGGGCGATCTCGCGGACCAGCTTGAGCGGAATGTTCATGGGGATGGCGGACCTTACGGAGATGCTCCGGTTCATGCTGTTATATCGCGGCGATACCGCTTTTATCGTGATGGTGCCGGCTATGGAGTTCCCCATTGAAGTTATCGAGATGAAGGCATAGAGGTCCGCGTTCATCCGTACAGCCGCATTACGGAGATCTTCCTCGCCGAACCCGTCCGGCAGGCCTTCCATGGCGTTACGCACGCTTCCTGCCGGGACCGGCATTAACCTGCCCAGGCGGGCCAAGGCGTCCGAAACGGTTTCAGCCGATTTATCCGCGAGCGCGTTCAGCTGGATGCTGGCCCCCTGGAGCGGGAATATGGCGATGGTGCCCGGGACAGGCTCCCGCTCGGTTGCGCGGAGCATGACAGGCGACAATCCGGCGATCACCAGGACCGCGCAGAAAAGGGTACGGCGAAGCCATCCACCGTGGCTGGTTGTCTGTGTACCGGTCATAGCCTCTCGTTTGATGAATGTGCCGATGGCGCTTTCCACAGGATTACCAGCGGTATGAACACTGGAGGCCCAGGCTGACGTCGGCATCATCGCCGGCAAAAAGCACCGGCTCCATGGTATATCCTTCTTCTATTATTTCGCCGTTCTCGATCCTGTCCCTGGTAAAGACAGCGTGTATGATTTCGGCGACTTTTACGGCGCAGGTGACCGAGAGAAGCGTGTACGCCCGCGCCGGGTTTATTTTTGCTGTGGAAAAGGTCCTGGTCAGGGGATCGAATTTTTTGTCCGGGCAGAATTCCCTGATCGTGAAATAGAGGAGCAGGTTGTCCGCGTGAAAATAGAGATAGCCCCAGAGCCGGTCGCCCCGGTAGAAGTGGCCCCCGCCGCCCGAAACCAGTGCAAGATAGCCGGCTGTGACGCTGTTCCCCAGGAAAGGCACGGCGCCCTGGAAGTCGGCCGCCCTCCCGAGGAGCGAATAGGCGAGGGAATCCGCGAAAAGCGAAACCCCGCCGGCGCACATCATGTACAGTCCGAAATAGTACTGCGCCTGCACGTCGCGGGGAACGGTCCTTTTCCTTTTATAATAGTTGGCCCAGTAATCGGCCATGCCGTTAATCTCCAGGTAACAATAGGGCGCGAAATTGAAGGCCCAGAGCGCCAGCCCGGACCAGTCGTTTCCCCGGTAGTACCCGATGATCGGCGCCAGGATCGGCATGGTTGCGCTGGCCGGGCCGGTCAGGAGCAGGGTATAGAGCGTTTCGGTCACGACCGGTTTGCGTATTACCGTTTCATGCTTCCGGCCGTAAAAAAATTTTTCCATGGATTTGGCTTTCTCTTCATATCCGGCCAGTATGAAGTCGCCGTCTTTCAGCCCGGCGTCCGTGGAGGCGACGGTGCCGTTGCTCACGGTGGCCGTGCCGGTCCGGATGAACCCGCGCAGACCGCCCCTGCCGGCGGCATCAAGCCGGTATACCTCGTAGGTGCCGCTCATGATCCTGTCAGTCCTGAATTTTCCGTCCGGACCCTGGGAAAGGCCGACCCGCGAGCGGTAGCGCGCGAGCAGCTTCGCAACGAATCGGGCGGCATGCTCCTCGGTGATGGAGTTGTATTCCTGGGCCCCGTATTTGCCCGTCATGGGTATGCGGACCGTGTATGAATATATCGCCCTGTTCTGGTAGGGAATGCCGAGGCCGTAGGCGCGCAGCCTGAGGATGATGAAGTCGCTTGAATCGTCGAAATCTCCGCGGATGATGAGGCTCATGCCCGCGTCCGCGGCAAAGCCGAGAAGGCATTGCTCGTCCACGCACGAGTATTTTTTCAGCTCCTCCCTGAGAAGTGCCGGGTTCACGGGCCTGAACAGGCCGGTTGATTCGATCACGCGCGCCAGGTTGTCTTCCATGAGCGTGGTTATCGTAACGGTCCGGGGGCTGTTGCCCGAGATTACGGCGACGCCGGCAAGGGGAAGCTCGTCCGCGCGCGCCGCGGCCCGGGCCGCGAACACGCACAGGGCCAGGACAAGAATGGACGCGGCAGGTCTTGTAAGCATCAGTCTTCGATCCCCTTCCGCGGCGGTACGCCGCTCTGGTAGTAGTGCTTTATTTCCCTCATCTCCGTGACCAGGTCGGCATGGCTGATGAGGCCCGCGGTGGCGCCGCGGCCGGTAAGGATAAGCTCGGTGCCATCCGGTTTGCCTTTCATGAGGCTGATGATATCCTCCTCGGCAAGAAGGCCGAAGGTGCACGCCGTAACGATCTCGTCCAGGATCACGATCCGGTATTCGCCCGAAGCGATGAGCCCGGCAGCGCGCTCGTACCCGCGACGCGCATGATCGCGGTGCTCATCCAGTGAGCCGTCGCACGCGTCCGGCCGGCAGAACCGCTCGCTCCCGTACCGCTCGATCGTGATCAGGCCACCGGTGCGGGCGGCCGCCTCGATCTCGCCGCTCGGCAGTCCCTTCATGAACTGTATGATAACGCTTTTCAAACCGGACCCGGACGCGCGGAACGCAAGTCCCAGGGCTGCGCTGGTCTTTCCCTTGCCGGGACCGGTATAAATGTGTGTGTACCCTTTTCCTATCATTTGTTTCACTTTTTCACGATGGAGCCCGCGGCTTTTCTCGCCTCGTCGTAGACCTGCTTCAGGGGGACGTTCTGCGCCCGCGCGACACGCGCGCACTCCTCGTATTCCGGGGAAACGGTGATCACGCGGCCGGCGCCGGTCAGGACCTTCACCCCGATCTCGCCGAAGGGCGTGCGCACCCGCCTGAGCTCGCGGTCAAGCACCATCCGCTCCATCCGGCTGTACCGCATGCCGGCTGTCGTGGTCTCCTCGAATATGATGCGCGAGAGCGCGTCACGGGACTCTTCCCTGCAGAGCACGGTGAGCGCCACGCCGGGCCTCGATTTCTTCATGATAACCTGCGCGGCGTACACGTCCAGGGCGCCCGCCTCGAGCAGTCTCTCGCTCACGTACTGGTAGAACTCGGGGTTCATGTCGTCGATGTTGGTCTCCATGGACACGACGGTCTCATACCCGGCCGCGGGCACTGATTCGCCGATGAAGACGCGCAGGAGGTTGGGGACCGGCAGGTCCCTGAAGCCCGCGCCGTAGCCCACGCTCTCTATCCTCATTTCCGGCATGGGGCCGAAGCTCCGCGCCGCCTCCGTGATGATGGCGGCGCCGGTCGGGGTGGCGAGCTCGGCGTGAATGCCGCTTGAGTACACGGGCACGCCGGTGAGGAGCGCTGCGGTTGCGGGCGCGGGCACCGGCAGGGTTCCGTGCGCGGTCTCGACGAGGCCCTCTCCGGTGTTGATGCGCGAGGCATGCACGGCGCCGATACCCATCAGGTCAAGCGCGGCAAAGGCGCCGGTAACATCGATGATGGAATCGACAGCGCCTATTTCGTGGAAGTGGATCTCCTCGACCTTCACACCGTGAATGCCCGCCTCCACGCCGGCGATCTTTTTAAAAACAGCGGCAGACTTCTGCCGCACGGGGTCGGCGAGACCGCTGTCGTCCAGTATCTTCAGTATGTCCGCGAGGGAGCGGTGCTGCTGATGCGGAGCGGCCGTCACCGAAAAGCGGGTTCCCGCGATCCCGTTTTTCATCGTCTTCTCCGCGGCCAGCCCGTAACCGGACAGGGGAAGCTTTGCGAGCTCGTCCCTGAGCCGCCCGAAATCGAGGCCGGCGTCGATGAGCGACCCGAGGATCATGTCGCCGCTAATGCCGGAGAAACAGTCGAAGTATGCCGTTTTCATGCGGGCGTGCCCCTGTTGATCAGGCCGGCCATATAGCCGGCGCCGAAGCCGTTGTCGATGTTGACTGCCGCCACGCCGGGGGCGCAGGAGTTCAGCATGGTGAGGAGGGCGGCAATGCCGCCGAAGCTCGCGCCGTAGCCCACGCTCGTCGGCACGGCAATGACCGGCCGGTCCACCAGGCCGCCGATGACGCTGGGGAGCGCGCCGTCCATGCCCGCGACCGCCACGATGACGTTCGCGCTGAAAAGGCTCGAGGCGTTCTCGAAGAGCCGGTGGATACCGGCCACGCCGACGTCGAAAAGGCGGTCGACCGGGTTGCCCATCGCTTCGGCCGTGACAGCGGCCTCCTCGGCGACCGGTATGTCGGATGTGCCTGCCGTGATGACCAGTATCCTTTTATCGGTCGCGGGCTTCGCTTTCTCGCCGATTATGATAAGGCGCGCGTCGCGGTTGTACACGGCACCGGGGACGGCCTTTTTCACCGCCTCGTACACCTCGTCCGTGGCGCGGCTGGCAATGATCGTTTTATGAGCGGAAGAAAGACGCTCGACAATGGTGCAGATCTGGGCAATAGTCTTGCCCATGCAGTAGACGACTTCCGGGTAACCGGTCCTGAGGGCGCGGTGGCTGTCGGTGCGGGCGAACCCGAGGTCCTCGAACGGCAGTATCCTGAGCGCGTTCATCGCCTCGGTTACGTCCACTGAGCCGCCGCGGACTTTTTCCAGAAGATCGCGGATCTTATCCCTGTCCATCGTGTTCCCCCTTTTCGTGCGGCTCGTTCATGCTGCCCCTGCGGTACCCCTCTATGTCAAGCGCGATATGGCGGAACCCGAGGCTTTTCAATGCCGTCGCGATCCGTTCAGCCACGGCGGAGTCCAGGAACAGCGGCATCCGGTCCCGGGGCACCTCAATGCGGGCGATATCGCCATGATGTCTCACCCGGACGTCGGCAAGGCCGAGACCGCGGAGAAAACGCTCCGCGCGGTCCACGGCTTCCAGCCGGTCCCGCGTGATCGGCGTGCCGGCCGGTATGCGCGTGGCCAGGCAGGGATTGGCCGGCCTGTCCCACGCGGGCACGCCCCGCTCTTGTGCCGCGAGCCGTATCTCGGCCTTGGTCAGCCCCGCGTCGCGCAGGGGGCTCAGTATCCCGAGCTCGGCCAGGGCCCGCATGCCGGGCCGGTCATCCGCGCTGTCATCCGCATGGGAGCCTTCCGCCACGCGGGGGATCCCCTCGGCGGCGGCGTATGCCGTGATGGCGCGGAACACGTCCAGCTTGCAGATGTAGCAGCGGTCAGGCGTGTTGGCGATGAGCCGCTCGTTCGCGAACGGATCGACCGCCAGGATCACGTGGCGCACTTTTTCCGACGCGGCGAACGACGCGGCCTCTTCGACCTCGCCGGGGGAAAGGAGCGGCGAGGACACGGTGACCGCGATGGCGCGGTCGCCCCGGCGGTCGTGCGCAACTTTCAGGAGAAAGGCGCTGTCAACGCCGCCGGAAAAGGCGACGGCGATCCTCTCGAAAGAGTCGATCGCGCGGATCAGGTTTATTATTTTTTCTTTCACTATGCAGGTCCGGTGGATCCCGGCGCGGGGGCGCGGCAGCGCCATTCGCAGGGATCATATCTCGACGTCACCCTCGAACAGCTCATTGAAGAAGCGTACCATGTATTTCAATTCATGCAGAAAGCCGGTCACGGAGGTCTTGTTTTCGGCGTGGTCCAGGATCTCCGTTCCCAGGAAATTGGTGTCAATGCCGCTTTTTTCCATGAAATCGGCGAGATTCTTCCCCTCGTAAAAGGGTATGATGTTGTCTGTTTTCGAGTGGAGGATGAAGTACTTGCACCGGCTGCGGTTTTTTGCAAACATGGAGCCGGGGTTGATCGCCTCGAAATCATCGTGGTGAAGCTTGATGATGGCGATATCGTTATAGAGCTTGTCGCCCAGGATTTTTTTCATCTCGCTCCGGTCGGTCACGCCCGGCTTTGACGCGGCGATGGCCTTGCTGATGAGCGCCTTCTCCTGCCGGGAAAAGTGGTCCATGTTCAGGGTGATGGCGAGCTTTACCATGATGTCAATATCCTCTGGATTGAGGAGCTTGTTGTAAAAGGCGAAGAGCACCTTGCCGTCGGAAAAGGGACCCAGCATGAATATCTTTTCAGGATATATCTCGTCCGGGACCCTGTTCAGCGCGACAAGAAGTATGTTCGCGCCGATGCAGGCGCCGAAGGCCCGGTATTGGCCCGGGTAGGTCCGCGCCGTTGCGATGTAGATGTCCGCCATACGGTCGTACGCGCCCCGGAGGGAGCCGCCGGTAATGCTTCCCTCGACCATGGGGATGATCACGTTCATGCCGGTGGCGTCGCAGATGCTCCGGGCGAACCGGTCGATTTTCGGGTGTTTGTACGCGTCCGGCGTGAGGCCGTGCTGGAGCATGAAATATTTTTGCGATACGTGGCCCGGGAAGCGGTAGAGCATGGCCGGCACGTTTTTCCCATTTACATCAAGGAAGACCTCCTGCTTTACGAAACGGGCCGGCTCGCGGAAACCGGTATTGCTCAGGAGGAACCTTACGCCGGGGTCCCGGAGCATGAGCGCGTAACCGACGCCGGCGGATATAACAGCCAGAACGACCAGGCTCGCCAGCACGATGACGGCAGTAATCAGTATCTTTTTTACTTTCATGGGTCGGTCCTTCTGTATTGGGGATGTTCCATACGATCGGTTTAATTTTTCATCGCGAGCGAAGCGCGCCTCGGCTACGCTCGGCAACCGACCGGTCCCTGAGCGCAGTCGAAGGGTGCTTCGTCGCTTTGCTCCTCGCAATGACATTTTAGATCAGCCCGTCATTGCACAGCAGTATCAATCACACCGAAACAGCGGCGCTGTCAAGATTTTTATGGCACTGCTTCAGGCCGGCTGCGCACCGCGGCTGACGAGGTTTTCGAGGATGATCGACCTCACGCGCTCGCGAAGCGCGTCCGTATCGTGCGGCACCATTCTATCGGTCACGATCGGGTCGCCGATGATGATCTCGATGGCGCCCTTTCTGATGTGCAGAGAGCCGCTGGGAAACAGGTTAAAACTGTTAATTATCGTAACGGGCACCAGCGGGAGCTTCGTCGTGATGGAAAAAATGAAGCCCCCTTTCTTGAATGGCTGGAGCAGGCCGTTCCTGGTGCGGCTCCCCTCGCCGAAGAACAGGGCGCTTATGCCGTTCGTGAGCTCCCCGGCCGCGCGGTTTATGGTCTCGATGGCCTGCGTGCTGTCCCCGCGCTCGATCGGGATCATCCTGCCCAGCTTGAAGGCCTGGCCCATGATGGGGATTTTAAGCAGCGATTTTTTTATGACGAACCGGAGGGGCGAGGGGAGCGTGGTGCCGATGGCAAGACCGTCCAGGTTGCTCTGGTGGTTCGAGATAAACACATATGACTTTTTTTTATCGATTTTGTCAAGGCCGGTCACGCGGAGACGGACGCCGTTGGTGAACAGTATGAATTTTGCCCAGACCTGCCCGATGCGGTAGGGGACGCGGCCCGAGCGGTCAACAAGGGCCGCCAGCACTGCGGGTATTCCCAGCAGGAGGGTTGCGAACAGGGCGCTTGTTATCGAGCGGAAGCTCAGGGTAAAACGTTGTATTGATGACAGTTTTCTCGTCACAGCGCGGTACCTCGGGAAGCAGCAGGATCATGCTGATTTAACCCTTACAATGAGCGCAGTAATTTTTAAATTTGTCAATACATCAAACCGAATCGGATATAAATTATTTTTTTAGGATTATTCATATCAATCAATATCAGCCCGACCAGGCTTATTTTTATAAATTGGCAAAAACAACTCACTATTCAGCATAAGAATACCATATGTTCCAATTGTGGCAACCAATATGGGCATATCAAGACATTTCATTATCAATCGTTAATTAAGTATTAATAAAACTGAACCATCGGTTTTTTATTGACATGTTTTTTTATATCTTTTATAATGATGCATATAGTATAAAAGTCTCAGATTCTATTGTGCATTGTATGCCATGGAGCAACGCAAAACCGTTTCATATTTTCAGGTTAACTGCGGGCAGATTGCCTGTTGTGCATTATGCGGTTCCAGAGAATAGAGTTTTGCACTTTATACAAGCACACCGGTAATAAATGATATAAATAGTAATTTTGCTTATAATTCATGTGATTGCCAGCGGTTTGAAATTTATATTGATAACCGTCTGGCCGGTTGCCGGTAATTAATGTGATTCATGCATAAGTAATTTGTGATTAAAAATTAGATGATGTAATCAATGGGAGGATTATCATCATGAGAAGAACATGTGTATCGATTTTTTGCCTGTTGCTGCTGGTCATGACTTCGATCGGATGCTCAAAGGAAAAAGAAGGATCGTTCCAGACGAATGACCCGTCAGCCCCGTTCAATCTCTTTCATTTATTCGACAACTACCCCGCGCTTGACCAGGCCTGGGACAGCGTCCCCGGCAGCACCGGTAACCATAAAATGTATCAGATGATGGCAGCGGACCTGGACGGCACCGCGGAGTTCCTGTTCATCCTGTCCTACCTGCTTGACCGGGCGGACGATCCGGGACTCGGCATGCTCGAGGATATCAAGACCCTGCTGGGCCTCGTTCAAAACGACGACGAGCGTTTCTATGGAAACAACCAGAAGGGCATGACGCCGTATGCCATCAATTCCTTCTATGGCGATGGCAACGCGCCGCAATACCTCAGTGATTTTTACGGCTTCCTGGACGAGATCACCACCGAGGTGAACCTTGCCACGCCGGGCATCGGGCCGAGCGTGATCGGCATTGTCAACAAGGTAACGCCGTATATCCTGTCCAAGTCCGACGACGAGCTCGTTGAATTCATGGAAGGCATGTACATGCCGACCTTCTACGAGCATATCGATTTCAACGAATCTACGCCAGGCTTCGAGGTACGGCTGGCGGAAGGCACCTATACCACCGCCCAGCTTGTGGCGGCCGGCATCTCCGATAACAATATCACCTCGATCAAGGTGCCGTTCGGGTACAAGGTCACCATGTACGACAACGATGGATTTACCGGCACTACCTGGGTGAAAACGTCGAGCGACCGGTTCATAGACGGTGAGGGCCACGACGAGGTTTCCTCCCTGAAGATCGAGAAAGACACGTCCGACATTGTCGACCTGGCGGAGCTGGCCGCGGGCCCGCTCGCCATGGCGGACTTCCCGATGTGGGTCACCGAAGGTGCGATCCCGGGTGAGGACGCCCTGATCACGGACTTCGCGAACATGGCGTCCGGGACGGATTCGGACCTGGGCAACATGTCAGCGGGCATGAGCTCGGTCATGTACGGGCTGATAAGCCTCCTCAACGGCGAGACCGTGGACCGGGAGGGGATGTACGACCTGATCGAAAACCTCCAGAAAGCGATCGGCGACCCGGAGATCGTCAAGCGCCTCGTCTGGAACCTGTCCAACTATTTTACCACCAACGGCTCGGTCTATGGCACGCTCAACACCACGAACACGGGCGTTAACTCCAATGTATACAACACTGACAACCCGGGCGTGCTCTATTCCAACACCGAGCTTTCGGAAAACCTACGCCAGATCCTGGCCGGCTCGTCCGGGCTCCTGCTGCGCAACGACCGCAGGGCGTCCATGGTATGGCAGGACGGAAGCACGGATGATACCTACCCGCTCGAAACACTTCTTTCAAACGTGAAGAAGATCTACGCTGACTGGGACAACACTCCGATCAAGGAATCGATCTATGACCTTATAAGGTTTGACGTTTGGGGGCGCGACCGTCAGACAGACACAAACGCATATCAGGCCAGTTTCCTGGAGCACCTGCTGTACGTGGGTGCCATCTCAGGGAACATCGGTTATGCGCATCGATCAAATGCAAACGAAATCAGGGATCCTGATAATGATGGCAATACCGATGATGATACCATCGAAGACGTCATGAGACAGCACGGGCATGGCGAGTCTCTGGGTTATATGACCCTTAATGACAGTCTCTTTGCCATGGGATCCGGACGGGACGACGGCGGCGTAGGTGCGAATATGGGTACCTACGAGCTCGCCTTTGACGGTAGCGGACGCAATAAAGGCTGGGACCGGACTTTCAGAAGAAGCACGAGTTTTACGAATGCACAGAGGGACACATACAGGTTCCAATTCGACTGGAATTACCCTGTTCTCTGGTTTACCAGCGGCGCGTGTGCAGGAGACGCAGGCGTCAGCAGAGAAGGAGCGCTCAACGGCGGGAATGAAGACGGGAACATAGGCAACAACCAGTACATTCCTTATTCTGCCAATGGTATATTGACGCGCGACTTATCATCCTGGTCTTTCGCCCATGTCATACGATCCTGCTGGGAGGGCGAGGGGCCCTATTATTCGACCCAGGGTGCAACCCAGTCAGGTAATGTGTACACCTACTACCGGCCCGACGGCTCGATTTATGCCCATGTAACCAAGACTGATCCCGTTGACGCCTCGACCTGGACCTATGTGTACCCGGTAGACGCTTCCTATGACAAGCAGGACCCGGCTGACACGGGCCAGCGCTGGAACAGGTATAAGGCAGTATGGAATTCAGATTACTACATGATGCGTGACGAGGACGACGGCAACAATTGGGTTCCAACCGACAGCAACGGCGATCAGATACCTGACGGAGGATCTAGTTCTACTAACCCCGCGTGCCGCACCTATACTGAGATAATACCGGAAAAGAGCGCGGATAGGGAGTGCGCATCGTATGAAGAGGCCATCTACCGTAATTTCCAGTTTGTTGTGAACGAGAAGAAGATCGTATTCATAGTCCCCCTGTGGCTCAGGAATACAATCGCAGGGTGTGCTGAGGTCGAAGCTTGTTTGTACCAGATCATGGAAGGAAACGGGCTTGCCGGCCTTTCCGCTGCCCGCAAATACCGTGGCAATGGCGTGTGGGCCAAGCTAAATGCGGGAAGCACGCGAGATGACTCGGTGCAGTCGACTATTCCCGGCGACTTCCGTATGTTATTCCTTGTCAAGCCGGTTCAGTATCATTTATGGGGCATTGAGATTGGCGCGGCGAAAATTGATGCGGCTAAAGTCCAGTCCCTGCTTGGGTGGGGATCAGCCACACCTGCTTCGGTCGGCCAAAACCTGGCAGGCCTGGCGCGATTTGGTTTCCCGAGGAGTGCGTTGATCTCCAGCGGCACCAATTACGAGCATAAGTTTCTCGGTTCGCGCAAGGTGGACAACTCGCTGGACAACACTGACGCCGGGTTCACGGTCGGAGACCCTGTCTGGCGTAACAGGAACGCCATACTGCCGATTTTCATATCGCTCTTAGCACCGATGAGGGAAAAATCCTATGTTGTCGATCCCTTTGATGCGACGAAAAACCGGAATGCACTTGCGACTATGATAGAAGGCCTGGGCGCTCTGGTTAAGCCCTGGATGTATTTCAACTATAATCGCGATTCGAGCGGTGTTGCTCAGAATGGCTGGCTTCCCCGGATCCGGGGTGGTTCGCTGTACAATGCCTGTCTGAGGGAGCAGTCCGCGTCTCTCATGAACGACTGTGAGGTAACGCCGTTCGATTACAGCACATCGAGCACCAAGGGCTGGTACGGCGGGGACTCCGCGCGGAACTACTTCGCTCCCCCGGCCCTGCCCACGCTCCTGTCCATGCTTATCGATTCGGACACCACGACGAACCGGAGCACGGCGGCGCGGCGCGCGGACGGACTCCTTGCCAAGCTTGTGGAGTACGACGTGGCTGCCGGCCGGCCGGCAGTGACCGAAACGCCCTGGACCACGGCGCCGGAGCCGCCCGATGCGACCGCGGTCAACAGGCTCTGCTACGGGCTTGAGCAGATGACGACCGGCATGAAGGGCGCCCGGGCAAAGGGCACCGAGATCCTGGAGGACCAGAGCGGCGCAGTGGGAGTTCACGGTTGCACGGACCGGATCAGCCGCGTGACCAAGAGCATCGATCCGCCGGCCTGGCTGTTCCAGAAGAGGGTGCGGCCGGATGACGGCAGCAAGTATATCGACATGGACCTGGATGACCTGCTGGAGGGCGTGATCGGCGAAACCAATGCCGAGGGCATACGGCAGTTCCATGACACGAACACCGCGTACGAGGACGGGACCGGCGATCCGAGCTGGAACGATTTCACCAACGCGGCGGATACCGGGGCGCTGGACAACATACAGTTCCTGATAGACAATTTCGTTGCCCAGTCCGGGACCTACGCCATCACGGAGCACGTGTTTGACATAATTGACGTGATGGTGCAGCACAATCCGACCGAGGCGCAGATCAAGGGGCTCCTCTACACGCTGGGCAAGCTCCTGGCGTATTATGACGGGTCAGACTGGCTCATCCAGGGCGAAGACCCGGGCTTTGCAGTCCTGAACAACCTCCTGTCAACGGCGCTTCCGACCATTGACACGGAGATGGGACTCTACTCGGCAGACAGGGGCGTTACCAAGGGCGCGACCTACCGCTCGCTCCTCTCGAGCTCGCAGCACGCAATGGCGCCGAACGGGCTGGTCGAGTATATCATGGATGAAGTATCCATCGACCCGTATTCGAGCGGCGATTTAATCCACGACCTGTCACTCTGGATGGAAAGCGACCTGATAAGCGGGTCGGACACCGAGTTCTACGCGCTCATTTCCCAGATGCTGGCTGACATGGCGGACCTGGTGCAGAACGCGCCCTCGGAGGAGGGGCTCTACCTGATCTACGATCATTACGGGTTCCAGAAGAACTAGCGAGAGTGAACGCCCCCTGATAGGGTCGGGATTAATCCCGGTCCTATCAGGGGGCGGGTATAAAAAAAGCTGTCTCGAAGAGACAGCTTTTTTTTGTTACATCGGTTTTTGATATCTGTAATGATAAAAACAAAATTCTGATCAGGTCGGGATGTATCCCGACCCTTTCTTTAATACTTCCACGAATCAATAAAGCACCATTTCGCTGCACTAAAATTTTTTTCACATTTCCCATCCGCCATTCGTTATATCATAGAGACGCTCTCATATAACAAATACCCGGGGAAGAGATGTATGAAAAAAATCATATCATTGGAAATGATAGTGAGTAGAATCCATTATATCCGCGGCCACAAGGTCATGCTGGATAAAGACCTGGCTGAGCTTTATGGAGTTGAAACAAGAGCCCTGAACCAGGCGGTTATAAGGAATAGTGCCCGGTTTCCGGATGATTTCATGTTTCAGCTTACCAATGATGAGTTTAAAATCTTGATGTCACAAATTGTGATATCAAGCTGGGGCGGTACTCGTAAATATCCGCACGTCTTTACCGAACAGGGTGTTGCCATGCTGTCCAGTGTATTAAAGAGTGAGCGGGCGATTCAGGTGAATATCCAGATTATGAGGACATTCACAAAAATACGACAAATGATATCATCACATGAGGATCTGCAAAGAAAGATCGAGGCCATGGAAGAGAAATACGACGAACAATTCAGCGTCGTTTTCCGGGCAATCAGGGAGCTGATTCGGGAAGATTCGGTAGAGAAGAAAAAGATAGGGTTTGAATGATGTCCCTCCCGCTCTGATAGGCACGGGATTAATCCCGTGCCTATCAGAGCGGGAGGGACATCGCGCTCACGCCAAGACATCAATGCATCTTTTTCGGCAGCTTGTCCACGAACTTTTTCAGCTCCTCCAGGTTGGAGAAAATGCCCGCCAGCGCGTACGCACTGAACACGAGGCCAAGCACGATGCTCACCGGGATCTCCAGGCCGGGGCCGAAGAAATTACGGAGCCAGCCGAACGAGTTGCTGAACGGGATCAGGAAGAGGCTCACCAGGATGATGAGCCCGACGGCGCTCCACTGGAAGCCCGAAACGTGCTGGTCGTGCCGCACCCCGGAATGGAAGACGGAGAGCATGATCTCCTCGACCCGGTCGCGGTCCATGTCATACTGGGTCTCGTCCCGGAGCGACCTGAACTTCTCGTTCAGGAAGATGATGTCCCGCCTGCACTTCGGGCAGAACAGCATGTGGAACTGCACGGAGACGGGAATGATCGAGCGGTTGTCCATCTCGAAAAATCGTTGCTGTGTTTTTTCACAATTCATTATAGTCCTCCGCTATGGTCCCTTTCAGCTCATCGCGCAGCATGGTCTTGGCGCGAAGAACGTTTGATTTTATCGTGTTCACGGGATATCCCGTTATCCTGCCGATCTCGCCGTACGTCAGCCCCATGAAAAAGTAGAGCTCCACGCAGATCCGGTACCGTTCGGGCAGCGCGCCGACGGCGCGCATGAGCATATCGCGTATCTCGCCGCGGACGTGCCGCGTTTCGGGAGTCGAGTCACCGGACGGGATCTCTTCCGGCACCTCCGATTCGGTCCGTTTTGCGCCTGTGCGGTTTATGCCGTGGTTATAGGCCACCTTTGTCAGCCAGTACCGGAACGGCGCCCTGCCCGCATAGGAGCTCAGGCTCTCGAAGGCCCTGATGAAGACCTCCTGGGTAAAGTCGTACGAATCGTCCCTGTTGTTGAAAAATCGCATGCCGATGCCGAAGATCTTCTTCTGGTAGCGCTCGACGATGACTCTGAAATTGTCAATGACGCCGAGGAGCACCTGTTTAACGATCTGTTCATCGGTCCTGTTCTCATTGTCCATTGCTGTCCTTGTTCATGGTGATCCGGATCGCGAAGAATATCAGCAGGCTCACGCCCAGGGAGAGGGGCACCAGCCCGCTCAGTACCGGATATGAAAAGCCCTCCAGCAACACGAAAAAGACCACCAGGCAAACGCCGATGCAGGTCAGCACGAGCCCTGAAAACAGGCTGAAGGTGCTGAGGTCAAATTCGGTTTTCACGTACTGGCCCTTCTCGATGATGAGCATTCTCTGCCTGTGGTTCCACAACAGGAAGAAAAAGATCACGGTCGCGCCCATGACGATACCCACGATAGGAATAATGGTAACGATAATCTGTGCCGCGGTTGATGGCATATTCCGCTCCTTGAGCGCGCTCCCGTGCGCCGGGAACGCATGATAGAATCAATTTCCTACGGTATGGTCCGGCGCTTTTATAATGTAAACCATTTTTTTAGCTCCCCGCCATGATAATGTCCTCGTCATAGAGGGCCTTCCGCGACCAGCGATAGGCGGTCGTTTCGCATTTCAGCTTGAATTCCAGGTAGTTATCGCCGAGATGGGCCTTCAGCTCCGGCGAGAGGCCGCGGTACATTCGCCGGACCCTGTTTTTCGCACGCTCTGCGAGACGCTCGATGACGGTCGGATGGACGCTTCCCGCGGCGCTGAAGGTTTTCTCATACCGCTCTTCCAGGTGGACGAGGGATGATTTCATGAATTCGGAAACGCGCTCGGCCATGAGGATGTCGTCGGTGATCTTGAAAAAATGGTATCCCTTGATCGCCAGGTTCACGGCCATGGGGAACTGTCCCGGATTGCGGACGAGGGTCGTAGCCAGCAGCTTCAGGTAGCGGAGACCGTAACGCGAGAAGCTCTGCTTGAAAAGGGAACGGAAAAAGGCCCCCATCTCTTTTGCCGTGAGCGATATCCCGTACCGGCGCGCCCGGGGCAGGCGCCGGATCAGCGTGGCGCACCGGGCGAAATAATTCCGCGGTTCATAGATGGAGGCGATGACCCGTTTGTATCCGCTGATGAGCGTGTTCCGGTCCATCAGGGGGGTGAAATTCATCTCCATTGAGTGGGTATTGTTGCCGTCGGTCTCACCGATGATGCGGCCCTCGGCCTCGAGTCGCCGGTAGAGCTGGGTGCCGGGGAGCGCAATCAGTGTGCCGATCATGGCGAGGGGGATGCCCGCTTTCTGTATGAATTCTATCTGCAGATCGAAGATGTTTTCCGGGTCCGTATCGAATCCCACGATGAACCCGCCCATCACCTCGATCCCCTTTTCCTGTATTTTCGATATGCTTTCTATGATGTCGCTTTTCGTGTTCTGCATTTTATTTGTATGCTCGAGCGTTTCCTGGACCGGGGTCTCGATGCCGATGAAGACCATGTCCAGTCCGGCGGCCACCATCCGGTCAAGGAGTCCGTCGTCCTCCGCCAGGTTGATGCTGGCCTCGGTGTAGAGGCTGAACGGGTAGTTCCGAGATTTCTGCCATTCAATGATATGGTCAAGCAGCTCCCGCACCTTCTTTTTGTTCCCGATAAAGTTGTCGTCAACGATAAAGAGCGAGCCGCGATAGCCGGTTTCGTACAGGAGGTCCATCTCGCGGATGAACTGCTCCGGGAGCTTGTAGCGGGGCACCCTGCCGAACATCTCGATGATATCGCAGAACTCGCAGTTGAAGGGGCAGCCCCGGGACGACTGGACCGCCATGGAGCCGTAGGCGCCGAGGTCCAGCAGGTCGAAGCGCGGCGGCGGCGTTTTAGTGATATCGGGCTTGGTCTCGTCCCGGTATATCTTCTGCGGACGGCCGGCTTCCAGGTCCGCGATGAACCGCGGCAGGGTGATCTCGCCCTCGTTGAGGACGAAATGGTCCACGCCCCGGATCGATTCGTGGCCGGTGGTCGGGTAGGGGCCGCCGGCCACGACCGGGACGCCGTACCGGTTGCACATGCGGACGACTTTATGAAATGATTCCTTCTGCACGATCATGGCGGACACGAAGACGAGGTCCGCGGCAGTGATGTCCTCGCCGTTAAGCTCCTGTATGTTCATGTCTATGAGCCTGAGGTCGTAGTCTTCGGGCAGCATGGCCGCTACGGTTATGAGCCCCAGGGGCGGCATCAGGGATTTATGACCCACGAACGGCATCACGTATTTAAAGCTCCAATAGGTCGCAGGAATCTCCGGATACACCAGGAGTATCTTTCTTTTCATGGTTCTCCCCCCTTTGAAGAGACAACTCTCGTATGTTATTTATGTCGTTTTAATGTAACGTCGGACTGCAGATTGCTATGAGACGCGGTTTTACAGGGATTTCAGTATTTTAAATCCGTAGAAAGCGCTCAAAACAATCAATATTCCGAAAATGGATTCCAGCATACAATTCTCCTTACAGCACTATATACGGTGTCGACGCCCGTTTAAACACAAAGACAGGCGTATTTCCCGGATGGTTGCAAAAAAAAGCCTGTATAAAAGAATTGACAGTCTGACGATAAAATTTTCTATTATTTAATAAGAGGGCCCGGTATGCGCCAGCGCATGAACGGGCCGTTTTATCATGGAAGAGGATGGGATCCGGTGGTCCCCGCGGTCTTCAAAACCGTTGGCTGCGATATATCGCAGCGGCAGGTTCGATTCCTGCCCCTTCCGCATTACTGATGCGGCCTGCCGGGGAATGACCGGCTTGGTGTACTGACCTGATATGGACGATAAAAACCAGATATTCCGGAACCTTCCCCAGGTGGAGAAGCTGCTCCAGTCCGAAGAGGTGTTCCCCTTTATTGCCGAGATCGGCCGGGCGGCCGTCGGCGAGATCTGCCGCGCCGTACTGGCGGAAGCCAGGGGCGTGGTAGAGAGGGAAGGTTCCATTGACCTGTCCGGTATTGTTCCGTCGATCGCGGCGCGCTGCAGGCTGAAAAAGATGCACCGAATTCAGCGGGTCATCAACGGAACCGGCGTCGTCATCCATACCAACCTGGGCCGTGCGCCGCTCTCACCCGAAATCCTCGGTCGCCTGGCCGCCGAGATGTCCGGCTACTGCAACCTCGAGCTTGACCTGCCCAGGCAGAAGCGCGGAAGTCGGGGCGGGTTCTCGGAGGAGCTCATCTGCACTATGACCGGGTCGGAGGACGCGCTGCTCGTGAACAACAACGCCTCGTCCGTGTTCCTCATCCTGAGCGAGCTCGCTGCGGGGAAAGAGGTCGTCGTATCGCGGGGCGAGCTGGTCCAGATCGGCGGCGGGTTCCGTCTCCCCGATATCATGCGGCAGAGCGGCGCGCGGCTGGTCGAGGCGGGCACCACGAACATCACCACCGTTGCCGATTACCGCGCGGCCATGACCGGGAACACGGCAATGATCTTCTCCTGCCACCGCTCGAACTTCACGATGCAGGGCTTTATCGGGAGCCCGCGCCTTGCGGAGCTTGCGGCCCTGAAAAACGATTCGGTCATTTTCGTGCGCGACCTGGGAAGCGGAAACATGGCCCCCGACCAGGGCCTGCCCCGGCCTTTCGAGCCAACGGTCCGGTATGAGCTCGAACAGGGTCCCGACCTGGTCTGCTTCAGCGGCGACAAGCTCCTGGGCGGGTGCCAGGCCGGCATCATCGTGGGAAGGAAGGAGCTGGTCGCGCGCCTCAGGAAAAACCCGCTCATGCGCATGATTCGTCCGGACAAGCTTACCTACTTCATATTGCAAGAGACCCTCCTCCGCTATGTTAACGGCGAGGCTAACGAAATATCGTCCTGGCGGATCATGACGCAGGGAGAAAAGGAGATAGCGACGCGTATAAACCGCTTCATGAGGATCATCAAGCACCCTGAAAAAGCGCGGTTCGTCAGCCGGACCGGGACCATGAGCACCGTCGGCGGCGGAGCAATGCCCGGTTACCGACTGGAAAGCAGGGGCGTCAGGATCCAGGTCCCGGGCCGGGGAGCGGATGACGTGTACGCGTCCCTGCTGGCGGCCCCGGTACCGGTGGTCGGCATCATCGCGGACGGCGCGTTCATCCTCGATTTCCGCACCATACTCGACCCCGACGTGCCGGCCGCCGCGGCGGCAGTCGACGCGTTGCTTGCCGGCGGCTCGGGGAGATAGAGATGAACGTTATCGGCACGGCCGGGCACATTGACCACGGCAAGACCTCGCTTATCATGGCGCTCACCGGTATCGACTGCGACCGGCTCCCGGAGGAGAAGGCGCGCCAGATGACCATCGACATCGGCTTCGCGCACCTCGAGCTTCCAGGTTTCGGGACCGTGGGCTTCATCGACGTGCCGGGGCACGAGCGCTTCATTCGAAACATGGTGGCCGGCGCCTGGGGGATCGACCTGGGGCTCCTCCTGGTTGCGGTTGACGACGGGTGGATGCCGCAGACCGAGGATCACTTCCGCGTGCTCCAGCTCCTGGGCGTGGAGCGCATCGTGATAGCGCTGAACAAGATCGACATCGCCGGCGAAGACATGGTCGCGCTGGTCGAGGCTGACGTGCGTCAGCGGCTTGCGGGTACGCCCTACCGGGACGCCGACATTGTGCGTGTTTCCTCAAAAACCTGCGCCGGCATCGATTCGCTCAAAACGGCGCTGGCCGGAAATTTAAAGAAGCTGGCAGAGGCGCACAACGCGGACAAGCCCTATCTTTACATAGACCGCATTTTCGGATCAAAGGGCCACGGCACTGTCGTGACCGGCACCCTGCGCAACGGCCTGCTGCGGGAAAACGACCCGGTACGGATCGAGCCGGGCGGCATCGAGACGCGCATCAAGCGGATCGAGAGCCACCACAGCACCCTTGCCGAGGGGAGCCCCTCGCAGCGGACGGCCCTGAACCTGTCCGGCGTCTCCGCTGATGCGCTCAAGAGGGGGCACATCCTCTTTCGCACCGGTTTCTTTACCCGCTCCCGGGAAGTCCTGGTGCGGATACGGCTGCTTGAAGGGCGGCGCGAGCTGAAGAACAACTCCGGCATCGAGGTCCTGATCGGTACGGCCGCAGTGCGCGGGAAGATGATTTTCCTGGCAGGCGACACGGCGGCCGCCGGGGTGTTCCCGGCCCGGATCAAGTTCGAGGAGCCGTGGTTCTGCTACCCGGGCCAGCCGTTTGTTCTCACCAGCCCGGGCGGTTTCAGAATCATCGGCGGCGGCATGGTGCTCCTGCCCGGGTATGACGGGAGGAAACACCGGGCGCGGGCAGAGCAGGGGCTTGCGCGGCTCTCCGCATATTCCTTTGAGGAGAGGCTGTCATTCATCGTGTTGGTGCTGCGCTGGATAAGGCGCGGGGATATCCACGGGATGCTCCCCGAGAGCCGCGCGTTCATAGATGAGTCCCTGGATTCATTGCTCAAACGAAATGCCGTCAGGCAGCTGGGCGATTATATCATGGACTCGAAAAGCCATGACGAAGCGGTCACTGCAGTCCTCGATGCCGTGAAGAAGCATGTCGGGATCAATGTGAAGGAGCTGTCCGATGCAACCGGGACGGATCCGGAGATCTGCAGGCTGATCATTGCCTCTCTCGCTGCGGAAAAAAGGGTGACTGAAAAAGAAGGCAGGTTTTTCGAAGGGAGCGGGAGCCCATCTGTGACGCTTTCACCCGGCAAGGAGAAGCTCCTTGAAACGGCCCGCGCAAACGGGGGCGCCGGTTTAGAGATGGAGCGGCTTGCCGGGGAATCGGTGAAGCGTGATGCCCGGGAGCTGATCAAGCTCGGAATGCTGGTAAGCCTTGACGGAAATATTTTGTTTCATTCCGATGTGTACAATAAAATGAAGGATACTATTGTCGCATTATTTGACACCCGGGCAAAATTAACAGTGCCTGAGGCGAAGGAGGCCGTGGGTCTATCCCGTAAATACATTCTTCCACTACTCAACAGGATCGAGCGCGATGGCCTGATTAAAAGGCTTGGCGATTTTCGCATAAAAGCATGATAGAATCCAGCATTATTTCACCGATGTATATATTTTAGCCCACCCGGGCTGAATATTTTTTTTATTTTTTCCATCTTGATTTGAAAATCACCCTGAAAATTCGTATATTATTCTGGATGTCCTTTAATTGCCATAATCTTCCAGATAATCGATATCCACTGTAGCATCATTGTTTTTGAAGATTGATACCAGATGTATTTGTCATGAGAGCCACCTTAAATAGCAAATCTTTGATCATTATTGCAATATTACTGATTGTACCTATTCCATTTTTTCCGGCCTGCATGGATGACGATTTCGACAGGGCCATGAAAATCGAAGCGCTGCCTCTGGAAATAATAATTGCAGACAGAAATGAACCGGTTCCCGGTGATGACGGCCTGATAACCAATAATACTATATCCAATACAAGCGTCCAGCTCCTCTGGTCGCCTGCTACCGATGTGGAAACAGAGCAGGGCGATCTAGAGTATTGCCTCTACATGTCCCCGAGCAATAATATATCGACGCCGGCGGAAGCCCTCCGCAACGGAACTGTGGTCCATGTCTGGGATGCGGGGATGGTAACGGCTATCGTGACCGGGTTGACCCCGGCCACGAACTATTTTTTCAACGTGGTGGTGCGCGACGGTGACGGGTTGAACGCAGCGTATCGGACCGTCTCGATCACGACAGAGACGGACTCTGTCTACATGTTCCCGGCCGGCTCCTTCCAGGGAGATTTTGGTGCGGCGAAGAGCCTCAGTGTCGTCCCCGTACGGGACACTATTGATTCCCTGTGCATGCAGGCACGGCTGAACGACTATTCCGACCTGCCCTGCCTGAATGTACGGGCCTTTATAAGCGTAAGCGCATCAGACGCAATTGCCGGCATGCCGGGCAACTACGGTGTGCCGGCCAACAGGAAAATCACCGGACCGACCGATGCAACGGTGGCTGACTACTGGGCTGACCTTCTCGACGGAACGATTGCCGTGACTCTTTCAGAGGGGGAGGTCGCCCCGGATGACTGGTGGTCCGGGTCTAAATCTGATGGCACGTTTGATACCGACGACAATTGCAGCGGCTGGACATCGACGGGATCGAAAGGCGTGTCCGGGAAAAATAATAAAAGTAACAATGAATGGATAGCCGGGAATGTGCCAAACTGCAGCGCAAAACAGCTTGTGCTCTGCGTCTGCTGGTAGGGTTCCGGATCCTGTGCAGCTTTCATTTCTGTTCCTGTCATATCAGCCTTCCCCGCGTTATTTTCCCGTGTAATATAATACCGAATAAAAATTCGTTGACTCTACAATCAAGCTGGGTAAGGTATTTGCCATGCGCACGTTTATTATTACCATACTGGTGCTGTCTGTTGTCGGCGCATCCGTATCCGCCCTTCTGCTGTACCAGCATTACGTTCCGCAGACGGAATTCGGAATGCTGGCATGCGGGGGAGACCTGATCAATCCATGCAGGATCCTGGCACGTTCGGGATTTGATACGATTTTCGGCTTCCCTATCGCGGGCCTCGGTGTGCTGGTTTATTTATTCATGATCATTGCCATCGCGGTCACGATGATCTCGGGTGAGAACAGGTATCCTCTCTGTTTCGCCGTCCTGCTTCCTGTAGGCGTCCTTTCCGTTATCGCTGATATTATCCTCGGCTCAGTGCTGATCTATCTGGGCCTGGCATGCCGCCTGTGCATAGTAACCTACACTGTCAACATCATGATATGTATCTCGTTGTTCTTCTGGTATCTCGCGCTGGAAGAAGAACACAAGGACCTCGGAGCGCTGTACCGCGACCTTTCGGCCTATCTTGGCGGAAGGGACAACCGTCCCCTGGTGATGAGCTTTTCCTTTATCATGCTGTTCATGTTCCTTTTTATACTGTTTTTTACAGCGTACATGGATATTCGTTCGGAAAAGGACGATGCGGCAAAGTCCCGCATCAGGCAGTTCACCGAATATTTTTATACGCGCGAACAGGAGACCCTCGCTCTGCCGGAAAGCATCATGACCATCGGTGCCCCCAATGCCGAGATTCGGATAGTAGTGTTCACGGATTTTCTCTGCTCTGCATGCCACCGGCTTTATGAGGTGGAAAAGTCAGTTCTCTCCCGGTTCTGGAAGCATGTTCGCATTGATTATTATTGCTTCCCTCTCGATAATGTGTGCAACATGCATGTGCCCGGTACAACATATCCCAATTCGTGTACCGCGGCGCAGGCCTTCATAACCTCAGCCCATAAAGGTTTCTTCCCGAAGCTCCTGGAATATCATTACGAGCATTACCAGGATAACATGACCGGCTTCAACCGGGGAGACGCACTGGCATCGGTGAGGAAGTATTTCACGACCGTGTTGCCGGGCGGATACGACCGGTTCGTCCAGGAAGCTCTGACCGAGAGGATCAAGCTGATGCTGTATGAAGACGTGGAGCGCGGGGCCGGGCTGAATGTGAAAGCCGTGCCGACCCTGTTCATAAACGGCAGAAGGCTTGAAGGCGTACCGGATGCGTCGCTTCTTGAGGCGGTTCTTTCTGAAGAACTTGAAACAGGGCATCGGTAAAGCGTGATCTCAATGAAAACAACAGGCGCTCGTAATGCGGGCATCGTTATTTTGCCTCTTGTATTTTTCATTTTCCTGCACAGTCCCGCAGCTTCAAAGGAGCTTATTAGTAGCTATCCAGGCGATATCATCATCGGCATCGGGGCGGGGTACTCAAGCCCCATGGGGCATTACTCCGGCATTCTCAGCGGCTCGTACCGCGTCGGGGGCTCCTTCATGTACGGTAATCCCGGGATTGTCAAGTACCTGATGGGTGAGCTGGATGTAGCGTATGCGCGGTATCCGATGAAACAGAGCGGAAGCTCGTTTTTAGAATCGGTTTCGATAAGCCTGGGCCCGGTGGCATATTATCCGGCGGCGCCATGGCTGCACCCGTACATTGGCGTGTCGGTCAGGGGGGCATACCTGCACCTGTATACAGATAAAACCGATCGCAACGTGAAATCCCTGAAGCCGGGGTTCCTGGCAAAAGCCGGCTTTTTTTTCCCGGTTGGGCGCGGCTTCAGGCTTCGCCTCGGCGTCGACTATACACTGGAATTTCTTTCCGGCAAGGCCCTGCACGGCATTACAGTTGTGGGTGGCCTCGCGTATAACTTCAATCCGCTGGAAAAGACCGGCAGCCTCCTTCCCGTGGGACCGGAAGGAAGCATCGACTGGTATCTCTCGCGGGCCGAAAGGGCGCTGGCAGCCGGGGAAACCCAGGAGGCGAAGGATTACTATGCAAAGGTTCTCGCCCTGGACCGCAACAATGCGGTTGCACTGGAGAAGGTCGGGGCGATAAGAAAAGCTGAAAACGATTATGCCCGGGCGGCGGTGCTTTCCGGCGAAAAGCGTTACTTTGAGGCGCTTCCTCTTCTTGCTGAAGCCGGGGTTTACCTGGGGGCGGCGCGGGTGGAGGAGGAAAAAATCAGGAAGCTTCTTGAGGGGGAAATGGCCTCCCTCGAAAAGGAGGGTGTCGGTCTGTACGAGAAGGGCGACTACCGGGGATGCATTGCCGTGATGAAACGGCTTCTTCTCATAGATCCGAAAAACAGGACAGGGCTGATCTACCTTCCGCGTGCGCAGAAGCGCCAGGAAGCCCTGGAGAAGCTCAGATGATACTCGGATTCGACATCGGCAATACCAGTACAACCGCTGGGATATATCATGTGAACCGGACGGAGCCCGAAAGGGTATTCCGCTTTCCGACCTTGAAGCAAGCAGGGCCGGAAGAGCTTGCCGGGCAGGTCCTGGGCGGCCTGAAGGATGGAGAGGCCCGGGAAGTGACAGGGCTCGCTTTTTCAAGCGTGGCGCCCGAGGTTAACCGGTCATATTGCGGCATGGCGGAACGGGAGTTCGGCGTCCGCGCGTACGAGATCACCTGCGGGAGCAGGCTTAATTTTTCACTGCGCTACGATGACCCCTCACAGCTGGGCACGGACCGGATCGTGAACGCGGCCGCCGCGTTCGAAGAGTACGGCGGCGGAAGCATCGTCGTGGACATCGGCACTGCCGTAACGTTCTGTGTGCTCCTTGAAGGGGGAGTGTTTGACGGCGGGATCATAGCCCCGGGGATCGATACCGCGATCCGCTCCCTGTCCCTCCGGGCGTCACGCCTGCCCGAGGTTCCCTTCGAGAAGCCCGATCGCCTCGTGGCGCGGGACACCGTGAACGCGCTCAAGTCCGGCTTTTTTTATGGCTGGCTCTCGCTGGCAGAGGGGATAATCGCGCGCATAGAGCGGGAATACGGAAGGGGCTTCAATGTGATCCTTACCGGCGGTTTCGCCGGTGTTGTAACCGCGCACCTGTCGCATGCGAACACAATGGACCCCCTCCTGGCTATGAAGGGGATCAAGATCGTGTATGACATGAACGTTCCGGGCGCATGATTTCTCTTTGTTCCGGTTGCGCGCCGGGGGCGGTATCTTCGTTGATCAAAAAAACGGCGGTTATTCACCACAAAGCACGTGTTCATTCATGGCATAATCCTTCATTCTATCGATACAATCCGGCGCTATCCGGGTGAACGAATAAAAAAAGAGCATCCCGATGGATGCTCTTTTTTCTTATTCCGACAGGTTAGCGCCGGTCATTTAACCCTGTACCAGTACTGGGTGCGGTAAAAGAAGGCCAGGTAACCACGAACGACAAGCTTGTCGCCCTTGACCCAAATTTTACAGGTATAGTATTTACCATTGTCCGGGTCCATGATCTTGCCGCCGGCATATTCTTCTCCGAAATCCTTGTCCACTTTCCCCGTTTTTTTCATGTTGGAGAAGATATGCATACCGATCAGGGGCTTGTCCTTGAGCGCCCCCACGCATTTATCGCACTTGGTGTCCTGCGGCTTCAGTAACAGCTTGTTTATTTTCGCAAAATAGACACCGCCGCTCTCATATATGTCCAGATACGATTTTGCCTTTCCTTTGTCCGGTCCTTCATCGGCGATCGTCTTCCACGTGCCAATAAGCTTTTCCTCGGCAGACACCGGACCGCCGATGAACAGCGCGGTCGCCATGAGCAATACTGCTACAGTAAAAATTTTTTTCATGAGAATCCTACCTCCCGTAAATTGAATTTTCAGGGCCGCGATCTAAAGAACCAACGGCCCCTGGCATACACGATTCGTGAAAATTAATTCACCCTGGTCCAGACTTCCGATCTTCCGAACAGGGGAATGCCGACATACCCCTTGACGTTCAACTTGTTGGCGTTGATCATCCACATTTTGCATTTATAGGTATTTCCGGAATCGGGATCATATATCTGTCCGCCGACCCACTCGTTGGCCTTGAACGAGAAGCCCCAGAGCATGCTCATTCCCAGTATCTTGTTCTTGCGCTTGGCCGGGTCCGGGTTCTTTGTGTCTAGGTCCTCCGGCGTTTTAAGCCATGTGATTTTTCCGCAGATGGTTTCCCCGCACTTCATGATCGTTACCTTGGCGTCGCCTTTTGGCACAAGCCAGATACCGAGAGCTTCGTCAGGCTTCGATGTGTAGGCCGCCATCAGTGACACGGCAAGAACGAAGACCGAAACAAAGGTGATCAGCATGATGATTTTCTTTTTCATTTTACTCTCCTGTTTTTAGATTGAATAACCGCTATGAAGTTCTTTATTAATATGCAGAATTAATTGAATATCTGCCATGTATATCAATGGATTCTGTACGTGCCAGCAGACACGGGAGTATGACTAGTTTGACGGTCGTATAAAAACCGCATCGATCCCGGTCCCGGCTTCGCAATCCGGGAGCTTAACGCGCATCCCCGGAAGCACGGGATTCAGGATTTTTATAGCTTCATTGTAAAATATAAAATTGTCAACAAATAAAAAAGGCGGCCCGGGAGGCCGCCTTTTTAACAGTTTATAGTCTGCCTGTTATGCTTTTTCCACAATCATAGCGAAGCCCATCCCTCCGCCGATGCACATGGTGAGAAGGCAGGTTCCGTGATTCTTGCGTTTCATCTCATGCATGGCCGTTACCATCATGCGGGCGCCGGTGCATCCGATCGGGTGACCGAGTGAGATGCCGCTGCCAAGCTGGTTCGCCTTCTCGCTGTCCAGGCCAAGCTCACGGAAGCAGCCGATCGCCTGGGAAGCAAAGGCTTCATTCAGCTCGATCATGTCCAGGTCCTTGATGGACATGCCGGCCTGTTTCAGTACTTTGCGCACTGCAGGCACGGGGCCGAGTCCCATGTACGCCGGGTCAAGCCCGCCGCCGGCAAAGGCCTTGATCTTCACGAGAGGCTTCAGGCCCAGCTCTTTCGCCTTGTCCGCGCTCATCATCAGAACTGCGGCGGCCGCGTCGTTGATGCCGGACGCGTTACCCGCTGTCACCGTCCCGTCTTTGATGAAAGCCGGTTTCATCTGGAGCATCTTTTCAAGAGTGGTATCCATGGGACGCTCGTCTTCGGCAAAAATCTCCTCGCCCTTTGATCCCTTCATTACGACCGGAACGATCTCTTCTTTAAAAAGCCCTTCCTTTATGGCTTTCCGAGCGCGGGTGTGGGAGAGAACGCCCAGCTCATCCTGCTCCTTCCGGGTTATCCCGTAGAGCTTTGCGATATTTTCAGCGGTGAGGCCCATGTGGTATCCATAGAAAATCTCATACAAGCCGTCCCATACCATAAGGTCCTGCACCGCGCCCACGCCGGTGATCGCCATGCGGTATCCCCACCGCGCGTCTTTCATTGCCATGGGAGCAAGCGACATGTTCTCCTGTCCGCCGGCGATAATGACATCGGCCTGTCCTGCCATGATGGACTGGGCGCCCTCGGCTATGGCCTTGAGACCCGATCCGCATATCTTGTTAATGGTGAAAGCGGGGGTCTCCTTCGGAACACCCGCCTTGATCATAGCCTGACGGGCAGTGTTCTGCCCCTGTGCTGCCTGGAGAACGTTGCCCATGATGATCTCGTCAACAACAATTGGCGCGTGGGAATCGTCCCATTGGTATGCCGTCTTCTCAATCTCTATCATGCCTTGATTTTTGAGCTTGTCCGGTGCGACTTCCTTCATGAGCTCGCTCTGGACCGGGCGCACTTTGGCGCGTTTCAGAGCTTCCTTGATAACGAGCGCCCCCAGATCAACTACCGGGAATGATTTCAAGGCACCGCCGAATTTTGCGATGGCGGTTCTCGCGCCGCTTACTATTACCACGTCTTTCATTTGTAACTCCTCCAACTGAAGATTGAATGATGAGTTTGTCTCAATAATTAATTTTTTTTCAGATGTCGAATAAGGCATACTGGATAAAAAAATGATTATTAAAACAATTGAGCAAAGCACCTGCTATTATTCAATTTTTTCCGTGAGAGGTTATTTGTAAAGGAAATTAATACAGGCCAAACAATTAATTATTGGATTTTCATCCAATTTGCTGACGGAGGGCCAGACCGGGTGCTGTTTTATCCCGGGCCGGTATCCGCCGTTGATGTATTAAATATGCCAAAAAATGCTTGAAATAAACGCCTTCATAGACCAGAACACGTTAAGGTCCCGCCGCATCTTCTTTGGCTTCCGGGGCCTGAATTCATTACAAAGATTGACCGGTGATCTCCCTTTTCATGATCGTGGCTCTGGCCGTGTTACCGGTACCGGTGATATATCTTTTTTATCACCGGTATTTCGTCGTTAAACCGAGCCATCTGTACCACCTGGAATATTTTCTCTACGGCGCGGTCCTGGCCCTCCTCATGCTGCTGGGAAGCTCATATATTACCAATCATTTTATGTTGAGGGGAACCGTGGCAATGGGGTTCCTGGGCGCGGCATTGATAGAAAAAGCGGGGGCATTCGTTCTGATCGCGCTGCTGATGTACCGGTCGCCGCCGATTGTCATGGCCCTGAACCTGGTTATCTCGGCAATGCTGCTGGGCCTGGGTTTTGCCACGGTGGAAAACATCATGTATGCCCTCGCCGTGCGCGAGCCGGTAATAATCGTGAGGCTCCTGAGCGCTGTTCCCCTCCATGTCCTCACGTGCGGCCTGATCGGATACGGCCTGTCGCTTGCCCGCCTCAGCGGGTCAACGGCCAGAAAGGCCTGGTTTGGTTCCCTTGCGCTTGTGGTCCCCATCTTCTGTCACGGACTGTATGACACGCTTCTCATCAGCGGCGGCACCGGCACATACGGGATCGCTCCGCTCCTGGTTTTCCTGGTCGTTATGGTGGAATACCTGCTGGCACGGTCACAGACCCTGCCGCTTCTCGACGGACTGCGGATGCACGACATGTTCCTCGAGGACTGGGTGACAGTGCAACGCGAACCGCAATATGAACGGTGGATTCTTCGCTCCATGGGGTCCAGGAACCGGGAGTACGTTCCCCTGTTCCGTCTACGCCTGGAATGGCCCCGCGCGGCGATTATCGTAATAATCATAACGGCTGCGGCCGTGGGCCTGTTCGGCAGGGAGCTCATCATGCAGGCGCTGCACTTTCGAATGAACAGGGAAGAGACGGTCATGCTCTTCACCCTGCTTCCGGTACTCTATTCACTTAACCTGCTTGCCATAGGCGTTATCAATCCGAAATATTTTCAGGCCAGTATGATCAAGATACCGGTGATCATTGACGTGGACATCTCGGCGGCGGGCTTGACCATAAAAACCATAACCTATCACGTGACGGGAGGGAATTGTTATATAAAAACCGTCGACACACTCGAGCAGGGGACCAGACTGGATATCGTATTCACGTGCCAGAGTTTTTCCTCGCCGCGGGTTTCGGGTGTCGTCCTGTGGGACAGCCATGACGAACAGAAGCAGCTGTCGGGCACGCTGGTGCGGTTCAACAAGCGTCCTCCCGGTTACTGGCTCTTCCTTGCGCGGTACTCGGTGTACCGGATCACCA
>ERZ795059.1111-NODE-1111-length-31133-cov-8.236341_pt1 | contig 31133 bp, 27 predicted proteins | sample MGYA00375143_ERZ795059 | MGnify/ENA primary metagenome ERZ795059 (study PRJEB30188, sample SAMN05720168) | activated sludge metagenome | isolation source: Anaerobic digester | place: USA | collected 2015-01-07 ... | reverse complement strand
GGAGTTCAGACGTGTGCTCTTCCGATCTTTTAGCAGTCTTTCAGAACGCCCCTGCTGAAGCGGCCTGAAAGACTGCTAAAACCTTGAACCGGTGCCGCCAAAAGCTGGTTTTGCCGAGAATGATAAACGTGATGGCGGTGGCCAGCGCCAAGGCGCCTGCCAGCCAGGAAAACTTGGTGGCGGGGGCGCGTGTCAGGAATTCCATGGGAGCGTTTTCAAACAAGAGCCGGAGTTCGCCCGAAGCTACCAAATCATCCACGCGTTTGGGATATACGCAACGGGTCACCCCAACCAGGGCATTGACCACGAAGGTGGCGCACCATGCGCACCATAAAAAGGCTTCGCTGGCCCGGTCATGTTCCGCGCGCGCATCAATCAGTTCTTGCGAGGCCACGCCGAAATAGTCACGCTCATGCGGAAGGGATTTCACCATGGCGATGCACCCCGCGCATAAAGCGAAGAAAAGGAGAAAGGGCAGGCGGTAGTCGAAATCATATAAGGGGCCGGTGACCAGAGGGCTGAGAGTGAAACCGAAACTCCAGGACAGATTAAACCAGGACATGTTTCTTGTGCGCCTTGCCGGGTCAGGTTCCGCACCCACCCAGGAATGCAACGCCGGCCAGACCAAGCCAAGCGACAGGAAGGCCGCGCCTATGACCACCCCACACAGGATCGGGCTATGAAACACGGGGAGCAACGAAAGAGACAGCGCGAATCCACTCAGACCCAATACGGCCCAGATGAGTCCGTTTCGGGCGCGGGTTACGAACCAGGAGGCCGCGATACAAGAAAATCCATAGGCGATGGACTGTACAGCCCCAAGCATCCCAGACATGGCCGCACCGCCGCCCAGATGGTCAAAAGTGTAGAAGGGCAGTGCGGTTAGTCCGATCATAACGGCAAAATCCAGGACGAACGCAACCACACATATGCGAACCGGAGGGGTAATCATAAAATTAGTGAACTTTTAGGCACGGTAAAGGCTGTGGCCGATGCCCATGGCCGCGCGGCAGGATTCCACCGTTTCCAGGGCAATTGGAGTGACCTTTTGGGCGTTCTCCCGCAAGAAGTTCTCCACCGACGCTTGATCGTTCGACGGATCGTTGTATTTCTCGATGATGGGCGCATTAAACTTCGATACATATTCCGCCAGCGTCTTTTTAAGCACGCCATAGAACTTTTCTTTACTCCGGTACTTGCCCAGAAAGTCCAGATACACGTCTTCCGGGGCCAGCAGGCTCAAAAGCCGATACAGCACCCCGATCCCAGAGGGCATTTTGGGCACCACGGCATCGGGATCATTGCTTTCCGTTTCCAGCGGCATGGGGTCCGTGGAGGTCTCTACGTTTCGGATTTTTTTCAATACGGTGTCTGGATCATCAAGCAGATCCAAGGTATTATGTTCGCTCTTCCCCATTTTGGCCGTGCCATCCAGCCCCGGCAGCCGCAACGCATCCCGGCCTACGGCGCGTGGTACATGCAGGGTTTCGCCGAAACGGCTGTTGAATTTTTGCGCGATATCCATCGCCATTTCGACATGCTGCCGCTGGTCGTCACCAACGGGCACCTGGTCCGCACGTACAATTAAAATATCCGCAGCCATCAACACCGGATACCCCAGTAATCCAAACGAAAGTGGGTTGCCCTCCGCTTTCGGATCTTCCAAAAGCTTGGCCATCTTGTCTTTATAGGTGGTGCCGCGTTCCAGAAAGCCGATATTGGTAATCATCCCCAATAGCAGCGACAGCTCCGCCGTGCAGGGCAGATCGCTTTGACGGTAAATCACCGACTTTCGCGGGTCCAGGCCGCACGCAACATATGTCCGTAGCATATCCATGGTCTGCTGGTAAAAATCTTCCCGTTCGGAAATAGTCGTCAGCGCATGGTAGTCAGCGATGAAATAGAAACACCGCGCCCCCGCTTCCTGCAATCGTAAAAAATGGCGGATCGCGCCGAAATAATTGCCGTAATGCAGGCGGCCCGTCGGCCGGATACCCGATAAGATAACTTCCCGTGTGTCAGACATTGTTAAGATTCCTTACTAAACCACTTGGTGGAAATCCATGGAATGGGACGCTAAGCATACCGCAGAAAGGGCCGGTAAATCCAGGCATCAAACCTTTCAGAATTATATCGCCATATACTGACAGGGGAAAATGCACATTATTTTGTTGTTTTGAACAAACAATTACGGAAAAGCCATATCTGTTCATTTTTGGCAGGAGAGGATTTCGCTTAACCGAAGTTTCTCTTTTTGGGCTCGCACATCCAGTGAAAATTTGCCAAACAAAAGACATAATGCCGCTGCGGGGAAGAAGCCAATCGATATGTTTTCGCGGACGATTGTCACTTTGTGTGTGCGTGTAGTGACGAAAGCTACGGGAATACTATGCTTATGACAGAAGTCTAGCAATGCTTTCAATTCCTCAGGATGTTCTACAATACGATCCGACCATTTGATTTCTGTCACGTATTTTGGCCTATTGGTGTCGTCCATCAAAACCATATCTACTTCACCGGATGACCACCGGGCATAATAATCTTTTTCAACATGGAAACGTTGCGCAAAAATGGCTGTTTCAACTAAAGATCCTATGATTGACATGTCTTCATTTACTTGAGTAAACAAAGCAGTCCACATAGATGGATTGGTTAAATACACTTTAAAGAAGTTTGCTCGTTTGAAATGCCTGGCATTTTGATCTACCCGATGTACAATACGTATAAGGAACGCCGCTTCAAGATATTCAATGTATCGTTTGATTGTATTCTTGGCAATACCCGATCCTTGAGATAATTTCTCAAGCGTTATTTCCTGTGCGGTGTTGTAAGCTAACGATGTGAAGAGAGCATTAAGTTCTTGAACATCATGTATCCCATAGAGACTGGGCAAATCCCGTAAAAGTACTTTGTCTATGATATCATTTTTAATAAATCGGCCTGGATCCGTCTGGATTTCCGCTGATAATGCTGCCTCGGGATATCCCCCAAAATTTAGATACTCAACAAAGTGTGTGTTTAGAGTCTCTATATTCTCTTGAATATCAATATACGAAAAGAAATTGTTGGGGTGGCTTTCCAAGGTCTCCAGAAGATTAGTCACATCGGAGTTGATTAGTCGCATATACTCATAGAAAGTAAGCGGAGGGAGGAAGAAATCTGTGAAGCGTCCTGCGCCTGATTCAAGACTTTTTAGGCGTAAAGCGGCAGCCGCAGAACCCGATACTATGCATTTTAGATTGGGATATCGATCTACGATTACTTTGAGGTGACGTTCCCAATCCTTTAAATACTGAATCTCATCAAAAAAAACATAGCAGGGGGTGGACGTATAATCTATTCCCGATGCGTTCTGGTAGATGTCTAATAGTTCCTCTAAGCCCAAGCCAATATAAAGAGGATTGTCGATGGAAATGTAACAAACAGAGGCTGGAGATACTCCTGAGGAAATCAAGTGATGAATGACATGATGGATAAGTACAGTTTTACCCACGCGCCGGGGCCCCATTAAAACAAGAGCGCGCCGTACAGTGCTTTCAGCTATAAGTTGTTGAAAAGAAGCGAGATAGCCGCGTGGGGTTAACTCGGAAAACGGCATGTTTTGGGGGTCATTCCACCATGGGTTTTCACTTTGGACCCGTTGCACGATCTGTTCAGGGGGTATAGGGCGAACCGGCATAAGATTACTCCGCTGATACTATTTTTTAAAATTCAAAATAAGATTAACGCGCTGATATTATTTTATATCATGCGCTGGCCGATGTCAAGCCCTAGGGCAGGGTAATTTTCCGCTTTTCGGGGTCGGGATGGGGGCGGAATAGGATGGCGACGTGGCCGATCATTCCGGCGATTTCGGCGCCGGTACGGCGGGCGATTTCTTCGGTGAGCTTCTTTTTCTCGTCTTTGAACTCGTTGAAACGGATTTTGATGAGTTCGTGGGCTTCCAGAGCTTCAAGGGTGGCGCGGACCAGCATGTCAGAGACGCCTTGTTTGCCCACAAGGACCACCGGGTCGAGGTGATGCGCGAGACCGCGCAGGAATTTGCGTTGAGCACTGGTAAGGGTTTGCATGAAAGAACCTTTTCTCTGTTTTTTAGTGATCATATCGCGTATCTTCTCCCTAAAGCGAATTGAATCCCTGTGTAACTTTGGGTATAACCGGATTAATCTATGAGGATTGTTTCATGCAGTGTCATATGCGTTTTGAAGTGGAAGTACAGGATCCACAGTGCCGGGCGCGCGTTGGGAAGCTTACTTTGCCGCATGGCGAAGTGGAAACGCCCATTTTTATGCCCGTGGGCACCCAAGCCTCAGTTAAGGCGTGCAGTCAGGAGGACCTGGAGGCGGTTGGCGCCCAAATTATTCTTAGTAATGCCTATCATCTGTATCTCCGGCCAGGTACTGAGACCATGGAAGCCGCAGGAGGCATCCACAACTTCATGCAGTGGAAGCACCCCGTATTGACAGATTCAGGGGGATTTCAGGTATTTAGTCTGGCAGATCTCAATAAGGTCACTCCGGAAGGCGTTACGTTTCAAAGCCATTTGGATGGTTCCCGGCATGTCTTTACGCCTGAGAAGGCCATCGATGTACAAATAAGCATCGGGGCGGACATTATCATGTGCTTCGATGAATGCACCACCTACCCGGTGACGCGGCAGAAGGCGGAGGAGTCCATGCGGATGACCGTTCGTTGGGCGGAAGCATGCAAGCGCCGGTGGGAAGAACGCAATGCCGTCCATCAGGCATTATTTGGAATTGTACAGGGCAGTGTATACCTGGATTTGCGCAGCGAATGCGCCGGCGCCTTGACAGCGATGGACTTTCCCGGATATGCCATTGGGGGAGTCAGTGTAGGGGAGAGCAAGGAGGAAATGGTATCCGTGGTGGAAGCCACAGCCCCTTTGCTGCCGGAACACAAACCTCACTATTTGATGGGAGTAGGCCCCCCGGAAGACATCCTGGAAGCCATCGAGCGGGGTGTGGACATGTTCGATTGTGTAATGCCCACGCGTAATGCGCGCAACGGCGGGCTGTTTACCTCGCAGGGCCGGCTTAATATTAAAAATGCACAATATGCCCGTGATTTCCGCCCAATTGACCCGGAGTGTTCCTGTCCCGTATGTCAAACATATACTCGTGCCTACCTGGCCCATCTGTACCGTGCCGGAGAGATTTTGGCCTTGCGGCTCAATACTTTACATAACCTTTTCTTTATGCTACAATTGTGCGCTCATGCGCGTGACGCTATCCGGGGCGGATGTTTCCAGGATTTTAAGCGCGCGTTTCTCCAACGGTATTCCCTGCAAAACGGCGGGAACGAGTAATCTGAGTTCTGGAGGACGAATTACGGTGTGGAACATAGTATTGGCACAGGCTGAAACAGCGGCGTCTCAGGCGGCTCCGGCGGTCCAGAGCGCGGTGGAAGGTGCGGCGGAGGGCGCGGCACAGACTTCTGGCGCGGCTCCGGCGGCAAGCCCCTTCGGCAGTATGCTGCCGATGATTGTAGCTTTCATCGCGATCATGTATTTTCTGATGATCCGGCCGCAACAGAAACGTGAAAAAGAGCGCAAAAACATGCTCAATGCACTGGCGAAAGGCGACAAGGTCGTCACTTCCGGAGGCATTTGCGGCACGATTACGGAGATATCCGAAAACCATGTTGTCGTTAAAGTGGACGACGATGTAAAACTGCAATTTGTGCGTAGTGCTATTGTGCAAGTGGTTTCGCGCGAAGGCAAAAAATAACCGGCTGACATAGCCCGCAAACGCCACGCGCATTTCTTAAACGGAGTTTTCCATGAAAAAGCATCTTTATCGAACACTGCTCATCTGGGGTGTACTGATTGTCTCCCTCGTGTTTATGTACCCCACCGTCGGCTGGATGATGTTGTCCGACGATGACGAGTGGATTGCGCTTCCCTTAGAAGAGCGGGAAAAGACCCCGCCGAAAGCCGGCACCCGCCAGGATCGGATGTTGAATTGGCAAAAAGAAGATGATGAGTTCGCCCGCGAACGCCGCAGCACGTGGGAAACCGCGTGGCACGCTATTAAGCGTTGGTCGGAATTCGACCGCAATCAGGTCATCAATCTTGGACTCGACCTTCAGGGCGGTGTCCACATGGTGTTGCGTTTCGATTACAAGGAACTGCCTGCGGAACGGCTCAAAGATTACCAGGATCGCGGGTACAGCGAAGAGAATATCGAGAAGGAAATTCAGGAGACGGTGTTGCAGCAGATCCGGCGGCGCGTCGAGGAATTCGAGGCGAAGGAACCCGTCATCCAGGCCTTGGGAAGCAATCAGATTCAAATTCAGCTCCCCGGTGAAAAAGACACTGCCCGGGCGCGTGCGCTTATCACCAAAACGGCCTTGCTGAACTTTCATATTGTCTCCGGCAACGATGAAACCGTTCCCGTGTTCCAAAAGATCAAAGAACGTTTCCCCGACGAGTTCATGCCCTACATCAAACGGCCCATGCTTCAAGGCGAACCCTTTACCTTTGCCGTCGAGCATTATGACCGCGTTAAGCGGGTTCTGGACAAAGTAAAAACTGCAGGCGGCATTGTCCCCGAAGACAAGATGATTGCCTTCAGCCAAAAGCCCAAGCCCTATGAGAAACAAGAATATAACCTGTATATGATCACCAAGGATCCCATTGCGACGGGCACTGGCTTGCGGTCTGCCGTGGCGATCCCCGACCAGAACAACCCGCCCTACTGGGAAATCCTGTTCACCATGAGCAATGCGGCCGGCGCGGCCTTTGGCGATGCCACCGAAAAGAATATCAACCGGCCCATGGCCATTGTGATTGACGGCGTGATCATCTCCGCGCCGGTTATCCGCGACCGCATCACCACGCGCGGTTCTATCACCGGACGGTTTGAAGGGGAGGAGGCGCGCGATCTCTCCATCGCCTTGAATTCCGGCTCCATGGTGGTGCCCGTTCACGAAGAATTTACCCGCGTGGTGGGCGCCAGTCTAGGTTCCGATGCCACGAACCGTGGTGTAATTTCCGCCGTGGTTACCTTGGTTGTGGTCGGCGGATTCATGGTGGTGTATTATATGTGGTCAGGCGTGGTGGCCATGCTTGGGCTCGTTTATTGCTTTATCATGATTATCGGCCTCATGGCCTATTTTCAGATTACACTGACCCTGCCCGGCATCGCCGGTCTTATCCTGACGATTGGCATGGCCGTCGACGCCAACATCCTTATCTATGAGCGGTTCCGGGAAGAATTACGAATGGGGCATGCGTTGGCCTCTTGTGTTTCCGCGGGTTTCAAACGCGCTTCCACTACCATTCTCGATGCGAATATCACCACCTTGATTGCAGCGGTCGTGTTGATGCAATTCGGCACCGGCCCTGTCCAAGGTTTTGCCATTACCCTGGCGATTGGTGTTGTCGCCACTATCTTCTTCTCCCTGGTGGTGTGCCATGCCATATTCGATTTTCTCCTGGAGCACGGCATCGTGAAAAACCGGCTGAAAATGTTGCACTTGGTTCCGGCCAACCCCGGCATCCCCTTCCTGGAAATCCGAAGAATCGCCTTTGTGTTTAGTATTATTGCCATTCTGACAGGGATAACATTTTTCCTTGTTCGTGGCAGCGACGTCTATGGTGTGGACTTCACACAAGGCACGAACATTAACCTTACCCTGAAGAATGATGTGTCAGTGCCCGTGAACGACATCCGCCTTGCCTTGGCGAATGAAGGCTTCCAAAATCCCATTGTGCAAAAATCGGGTGAGGTGGCCGGCACCAATGATTTTCTTATCCGGGTGAGCGACTTGAATCCGGAAGAGACCAAACCAGCGGCTCCCGCCGAAGGCGAAGCAGCCCCGGCCGAAGGCGAAGCAGCCCCGGCGGCAGCGACGTCCGCAGAAGGTGAAGCAACCCCGGCCGCAACACCCGCTGAGGCGGCTTCTGATGCGGCAAAGCCTGGTTCGTCGGAGCAGGAGGCATCGGCACAGCCGGCGGCGGATGCGCCAGCCCAAGCGCAAACCACTGTGGTGACAGTAGCCGAGCGCATGCAAAAGGCCTTGGCATCCTTGACCACCTCCGGCCAGGCGGCGGATGTGGTTATCGAGGATCAGCAAACTGTAGGTCCTGCGGTGGGCGCCCAATTACGGAGAGACGCTGTTTGGGCTATTCTGATGTCCTTTTTCTTCATGATTATCTATCTAACGTTCCGGTATGACATCAAATTTGCCGTTATGGGCGTGGTGGCCCTCTTCCATGACATCACCATCACGGCCGGCGCCCTCGCTATCCTTGGTCATAAAATTGATATGACCGTCATTGCCGCCCTCCTGACGATTATCGGATATTCCATCAATGATACCGTCGTGGTCTATGACCGTATCCGGGAGGAGCGGGCTCTGTTGCGCGGCAAAGGTTATACATGGCTCCAGATCATGAATATTTCCGTCAACGTAACCTTGAGCCGGACCCTCCTTACCTCGGTCACTGTCCTGTTCAGCGTGGTCGTCTTGTATTTCCTGGGCGGCGATTCCCTAAAGGACTTTGCCCTGTCTCTAATTATCGGCGTGGGCATTGGCACCTTCTCCTCCATCTTTGTGGCCAGTGCGCTTACCTATGAAGCCATCCTGCTTCAGGAATGGTTCCAGACCCGGCGCTCCGCCAAACGTAGCGGAGGCAGTGGCAGTGGCCTCGATACGCGCCGGAAAAAACCGGTAAAGAGCAAAAATGACGCGGAAGCCAATGGTGCACAGGCCTAAGCCTATTGCGCCGTTTCCGCGGGGTTGATATAATTTATAGATTCTGGGTGGAGCGGATCCCCGCTCCACCCGTTATGAAAACAGTTTCTAGTACGGAGAGCACCCTATGTCCGGTCACTCAAAATGGAGCACCATCAAGCGCAAGAAAGGCGCCTTGGACGCTAAAAAAGGCAAAGTCTTCTCCCGGCTTGCCAAAGAACTTACCGTCGCGGCCAGAACGGGCGGAGGCGACCCCACGGCCAATGCCAAGCTGCGGACCGTCCTGTTGGCGTGCAAAGCCGCCAACATGCCCAAGGATAATATCGATCGCGCGATCAAAAAGGGCACGGGCGAGTTGCCGGGCGTATCCTATGAGGAAATCCGCTACGAATGCTACGGCCCCGCGGGCGTCGCTATCGTTATCGACGTGCTCACCGACAATGTGCGCCGCACCGTAGCGGAGATTCGCCACGTGGTGACCAAGTTTGGCGGAACCATGGCGGAAACCAACGCCGTTATGTGGAACTTTGACCGACGCGGTCTCATCGGTCTTCCCAAGGAAGGCCTGAGCGAAGAAGACGTTTTCGAGAAGGCCATCGAAGCAGGCGCCGATGATGTCGATACTGCCGGGGACCGGTATGAGATCTATACCGCACCCGCGCAACTGCATGCCGTCGCCGAAGCCATCGAAAAAATGGGGCTGCATCCCGAAGAAGTCAAATTGACCCTTGTCCCGAAGACCACGGTCACCGTCGACGAAAAGGCCGCGTCCACGCTCCTCAAGATCATGGAATCCCTCGAAGAGCACGATGATGTCCAGGACGTCAATAATAACGCGGATATCTCCGACGAGGTCATGGCGGCGGCCATGGGCGAATAAATGCGCGTGCTGGGATTCGATCCCGGCACCGCCACCACCGGCTACGGCGTGGTGGATGCCCGGGGCAGCAGGCTGCGCCATGTCGCCCACGGCGTGATTTCCACCCCCGCGCACCAGCACTTCGCCGAACGGCTCAAAACCATCTACGACGAGGCCGCCCGGCTTATCGAAACCTATCAACCGGACGCCATCGCCATCGAACGCCTCTACTTCAAGCAAAACGTTACCACCGGCATCACCGTGGCCCAGGCACGCGGGGTGATTGCCCTCGCCGCCGTGCAATACGGCAAGCCCATCGGCGAATTCAGCCCCACCGAAACTAAAACCGCCATCACCGGCTACGGCAAGGCCGACAAGCGCCAAATGCAGGACATGATCCGCCTCCTGCTCAATCTCGAAGCACCGCCCCGCCCCGACGACGCCGCAGACGCCCTCGCCCTCGCCATCTGCCAGGCCCATTCCAGATAGAGGGATGAATTGGTTTGCATTACAACCTTCGTATGGTGAACCCCGCGCACCATATGGTCCGTGCCGTCCTTAGCGGTCCATACCGTCCATTCCCCAAGCCCCCCTAAGTGACTCACCCCGCAGCCCTTGCCGTCGCTTATGTCCCTTGTGTCCTTGCGTTGAATTCCCATCCGGTTTTCCGCATCCCGCATTCCACTCCAAGATCCTCATCGGTGTTCATCTTTATTTATCGGTGGTTTCTTCTCATTCCCAAGAGTCGGGATCATCCCCAAATGCGCCAACTGCTTTACACTTTTTTTCTTTCTTCTTCTCGTCTCCGTTGCCTCCTTCTCTCTACCAGCAGAACACAGGAGATAGCAACACCGACGGCAACACCGATGAAAGTGATAAACAACAACTCAAACGGTACAAGGATAATATGCATGTGTTGCGCCCCATGTAAAGATCGCGTTTCAGAAGATCCATTGAAGGCATAGGAAGCGAATAGTCCCATAAGAATAATCGAGTAGATGAGACAAAACGTCCTTTTCCCACGGCCTTTCGCAACTATTCCCATCACCCACAAAATGTACGGAATAATCAACCACAACGAGGAGTAAAAAAGGACATCCCACCACCCATTTTCAAGCTGCCAACCTTCATCAATAATCTTTTTTAAAACAAAGACTGTCGAAAGTTGGGTAATGATGGTCAACGCCGCCGTACTCCCACGTATCCGCATAGCACCTCCATACATGTCGGTATTGAAGAATACCGCAAAACACCCCTGCTTGTCACAACAACTATCTTGGATTTCCTACCAAGAGGAGACATTTTGGACACTATTTTGCGGTGAAGTAATTAGGTTTTCATTTTCGCCTTGGTATAGGCGATCATTTTCATGCGGTGATCATCGTGGCGGTCCGGCACATTCGGTTGCCCAATAACAGGAGCCTCTTCATCGAGGTACACTTTGGGAAGGTTGTCCGAAGGCCGCCACTGGTCCAAGGATTCCGTCATGGTCTTGATTTCGCTCTGATAGGCAGGGTCTTGATAGCGATTGTCGTGTTCACATGGATCTTTTTCAAGGTCATAGAATAACCCAACATTCTTTGTCCGGTGCAGAATCAGTTTCCGCGTCCGGGTCCGGGCCATGACCTGCTTGCCGCCGTCACTCTCGGCGAAAAGAATATTTCGTTCATTTTGGGGATTTGCCAGGTTGAGGCCGCGCATGCATTGCGGGATGGGGCATCCAGTCTGTGCAAGAATCGTCGGGGCTGCATCCGTGGTATTAACGAGCGCCTGGGAAGTCGTTCCCTTGTGCAGCGAGTGCGGAAATTTAATAATCAGGGGCACTTTGGCCAAAGGATCGTACAGGAAATTACCCTTGAGCAGCATGTGGTGATACCCGAGATATTCGCCATGATCACTGGTGAAAATGATCATGGTTTGGCCGTACAGGCCCTTGTCTTTCAATATCCGGACCATTTTGCCCACCTGATCGTCGATATGCGTGATATTGGCATAATAATACGCCATGATCTTTTTCAAGGCGGATTCGGTAAGAGAGGTGTGGTCGAAATATCCCCGGCTTTGTGCGAGGTCATGCTCAAAGCAGGTGTCCGTCCACCCCGGCAGCAACGTTAAAGTTGCGGGATCATATCGACGGCCATATTCTTCCGGCGGATCAAACGGATGATGCGGTTTGATAAACCCCGCCATCAGCAATTCACCGGAGGAATTCCACTGCTGCAAGGCCTCCTGAGCACGCGCGCCAATCCATTCCGTGGAATGATACTTCAAGGGTAAATTTGTCTTGAGCGCCCCAAAGTTTTCCCAATATTCCGGACGCGCTTTTTCCCGGTATTCCTTTACCTGGTCTTCCAGATCATTGAAATCAATCAATCCTTGGGACTGTAACATGCGATGATAATCATCATCCCAGCGACCAGGGCCATCCTGTTCCGCAAGAATCATTTCAGAAAATCCGACATCCAGGTAGGTGGGCGCGTAATGCATTTTCCCCACGGCCTTTGTCCGGTATCCCGCCTGTTTCAGCAGTCTCGGAAAGGTGTCGGTTCCCGGCGGCAGGGTGCAGTGATTGTTCCAGCCCCGGTGCTCATGCACATAGACCCCGGAAATAAACGAATACCGGGAAGGCGTGCACACGGGATATGGGCAGAAACTGTTATCAAAACGGACCCCGTCCGCCGCAAGGGAGTCAATATTTGGCGTGCGGATTTCCCGGTTGCCATACGCGCCAAGACACTCCATCCGGTGCTGATCGGTATGGATGATCAGGATGTTTGGTTTTTCAGCCATAGTACCTCGGTCTAGTGCCTTGGCGGCCTCTTTTCCATGGGACACACAGGACGTCGCCGCCATCGCGGCGGAGGCCGCAACAAAATCCCGGCGGGTAAGTCGTTTCATCCTGGCTTTCTCCCAATGTCTGCGGAGTGTCTCATTTTAGCACGAATGCGCGGCCGTGTCCTGAAAAATAGATCGCGGCCAATCCGGTGTTCACCACTGGATTGGCCGCGGAGTAAAATGCGCTATTACGCAACGCCTTTGACTTCGACCACGGCGCCCGACGCTTCGAGCTGTTCCTTGATCTTGTTGGCTTCTTCGATGGGGATGCCTTGCTTGACGGCCTTCGGCACGCCGTCCACAAGGTCCTTGGCTTCTTTCAGACCCAGACCCGCGATGTCTTTCACGATCTTGATCACGGCGATCTTCTGCGAGCCGTGTTCCTTCAAGATGACGTCAAAGGAGGTGGGGCCTTCGTCTTCGGCTTTGGCTCCGCCTTCGCCGCCGCCCGCCGCCGGCATGGCCATCATCGCCATCGGGGCCGCCGCGGACACGCCAAATTTTTCTTCCAGGGCCTTGACGAGTTCGCTAAGTTCCAACACGGACAATTCCGCGATGCTGTTGATAATGCTGTCGAGTTTCTCTGACATGGTTCGTATTTCCTCCGAAATCGGTTGTTTATTCGTTTATGGTGTGACGCGTCGGGCCGGATTAGGCTGCCTGTGCGCCCGCTTCTTCTTTTTGTTTGCGAATCTGATCGAGCACATTGACCAGATTGCGCGGCAGAGCGTTAAGTACGCCCACAAATTGACTCAACGGCGCGGCGATGGTGCCCACCACCTGGGCGAGCAGTTGTTCGCGCGGCGGGAGGGAGGCAAGGGCAACTAATTGCGCCTTGTTCACTACTTTCCCATTGAGCACGCCGCCCATCATCGAGACGAATTTCACTTCGTTCGAGTATTGTTTCAGGATCTTGGCCGGGGCAACCGGGTCTTTTGAAAAAGCCCAGGCCGTGGGACCTTCCATGAAGTCCGCGGCGCCTTCAACATCCATTTCACGCAGCGCGAGCCGCGCCAGGGTGTTTTTGTATACCTTAAAATCAATTCCCGCGGCGCGCATTCTATTGCGCAGATCCGTCACTTGGGCGACATTAATTCCGATGTACGTCGTGGCAACCGCCACTTCGCTGTTCGCAAGTTTGTCTTTAAACTCCGCTACAGCCGATATTTTGTCTTGCGTTGGCAATGGCATTCACCTCCTTCCGTGCATTCATTCCGTACTAAAAATTAAACGTCCCGCGCCGCTCTTCTGACAGCACGGGACGAAAAAGTTCACAACACTCTTCACGAACCCCGCGGTCTCGGCAGGCAACTTTAAGGCCTTTCGGCCACCGGCGGTCTACGACGCGCAGTCGTTATACAACAGGCCCATATCCTACCAAATAGCCGAGGAAGAAAGCAACTTTGAAGCGGGAAATTTTGTGGCATTTGCGAAATTGCCTCTTTTCTCATCCGGATAAAATGAAAGGAAACGGTTTGGCTGGAAAATACTAGCAATTTGCATTGCGAGTGCTGTGCTATTGAGAAAAAGGGCGATTTCGCAAATGGCTGGGGAAATTGACAAGCCGGCGGATGGTTTGTTCCAATAGCATATGATTTGCAGTGCAGGAGAACACACGTGAATTCCAACCGGCAGCAGGTTGATATATGGCGTATACCAGCATTTGGGTTGTGGCTGATCTTTTTTGCCGCGGGATTGGTTCCTGAATGGATTTATGTCCAGTTGCGGGAACTTGGACATGTGGTGACCCAGCGCGCATTGATCAATAATATGTCCTTGCTCCCGTTGGCCATGACGGCGTACATCACGGTATTTTTTTATCAGCGATGCTGCGAGGCGGGACTCAGCCGCCCGATGGCAAGGGGCAAGTCTTTTCAACTTTTTTTACTGGCATTGATTGCCTTTGTGCTGCCCGTACGTCTTGAACTATTCATGGACTACCTGCTTATCCCCGTGGCTGAATACCGGCGGCTATTGTTCAGTATGATTGCCGTGAAATGCATCGCATGGCTCTATTTATTGAGCGTAGTGTGCCGCTATTATTTTTTCAATGGCTATCGCGTTTTTATACAAATGCCCAGCCTTTTCCCCAGTGCGCATGCACATAAAGCCGCGGTAAAGACAAATTCGCTAAACAAACCCGTGGCGATTATTGACCCAGAATGCGGCAGAATACCTGACTCCCCGGAAGACTCCGCGGCAAGCGTTCGTGAACATGGATTATAAACCCAATACTCTGGAACACTTCCTATCCCTTTATCATCGGGTTCATTGTTGCGCCTGTTGGATGAACGTTACTATAAAAAAGATCCGCATTACTATTTAGAAACCCATCAGTCGGAAATCCTAGTGTAATAATCTATTAATCAAATAAAAAGCCGTAAAAAACAATGCCTGCAACCATGTATTTGTAATCTAAATTACACATTATGTGGGACATGAAATGAAATAGAGAGCGCAAGAGTTTTAATGTTAACGCAACTATTTTCTCTGGGAAGTAAAATAAACTATTGGTATGCAATGTTTTATAAACATGATGAAGAAAAAAAAGTGCAACCGCACCGGGTATTGTCTTTAAAATGATTGTCCAGTATACTTAGGATGTAAACGATGCGTGGCCACCGAGGGGAGTTGAGATTCATCGGTGGCCTGTAACGAAAAGAGTAGTTCGTATCGTAGTTCCCTTTGGGTGTGAGAGCCATAAAGGGAAACGTATAAATTGAATAATAAATAGTGCAACGTACCTGAGAATTTTTGAACGTGCGCTGTAAGATGATATTACCGGCAACTTCAGTGGCGTGAGCGAGAAGCGCCCGCCAGAAGGGCTGGAAAAAAAGAGTTGAATCCAGAAGCGAAGAGGTGTATACTACGTATATTGAAACTACACCCAGTGAGAGGTACAAAGGCAAGTTGAGTCGAGGGTTGAACAATCACCGGGGTGGTGAATGTTCAAAAGTTGTACTGAGCTCACGAGGTAGTATATAATACGTTGAACGCTTTTTGGATAAGGGTTTCCCCTAAGAAGAGGATGCCTAATCCTCTGCGAAGCTCTAACGCCCGTTAGAGCAACGCACCTCACCGGAGATGCCGGTCGCCCCCTACCGGCATCTCCCCATCTAATTCTCACCGGAGATGCCGGGTGCCCCCTACCGGCATCTCACCCTTTTTTTATAGCAGTCAGCAATCAGCTCTCAGCTTGCAAAAACAATGCATGAATAAAATTTCTTCATTATCCCAAGATTTGACAAGAACATATTTTTTTTAACCGCTGACCGCTGAAGGCTACCCGCAAACCCCTCTTTTTCTTACCTACAGCTTAAATCACTACAATCAGCTCCCCTAATTACCCAAAGCGCAAGGAATAGGGACGATTTCCTTGGAACAAGCGAAATTCCACCCACGGGAATATTGACATTTAGGAGGCACAACCCACAGGATGAGTCCATCGATGGGTTTTGTAGTTATTGTAACTCTAAATTCCAATTCGGAGTTCGGCGTATAAGGCAACTGGACATGTCGTTGTGTATGCGGATATTTGTGAATGAGCGTCCGGTGGAAATTCCCGGGGGCATGACCCTGGGGGAGGTGCGGGAAAAGTTTAAGCCAACAGCGGATGTAGTGGTGGTAAACGGTTTTCCCTGCGGGGAGGATCACGTTTTGGCGGAAGGGGATTGGGTAGTATTCATTCAACGGGGAGAAACGCCAAGCGCGGAGGAGTTTGAGGGGCTAATGATGGCGCGGCATACGCCGGGAGTGCATGAGAGATTAAAGCGTGCGTGCGTGGGGATTGCAGGGCTGGGGGGACTGGGTTCGACAGTGGCGCTGGCGCTGGCGCGGGTGGGCGTAGGGAAATTGGTGTTGGCGGATTTTGACGTGGTGGAGCCGAGTAATCTGAACCGGCAGCAGTATTTTGGGGATCAGATCGGTCAGTTTAAAACGGACGCGCTGGCGGATACGTTGCGGCGCATCCTCCCATCAGTTGGATTGGAACTCCATACGGTCCGGCTGGATACGGGGAATGTGGCGGAGATATTCAAGAACGTGGATGTGCTGGTGGAAGCATTTGACACGGCGGAGGAGAAAGCGATGTTGGTGGAATCGTTTAAAGGGGCATATCCTGAAAAGCCGATAATCGTAGCATCAGGGCTGGCGGGACATGGTCCGGGAAACAGTATACAGGCGCGCCGGATAGGGCGCGGATTCTATGTCGTCGGCGACTTGGACACAGCGGCGGGATTCGGCATGGGATTGATGGCGCCGCGGGTGGGCATTGCAGCACATCACCAGGCGAATGCAGTGGTGCGGCTGCTGCTGGGCGAGAACCCGGAGGAGACTTGAAACCATATCAACGGCGAATCCCGCGCCATGCGGGACTGGTGGCTAAAAAAAGAATGGGCATTGAAGAAAGGCCGCGGCAGGTCTAGAATGAATATATGCGCGGTAATGTGTGTACAGAAAGTGTGAAATCGGAAGGGAAACGATGAATTGCCCAGTGTGTAAAGAACCCATGATGGTGCTTGAGCATGCTTCGGTGGAGGTGGACTATTGCGTGGAATGCGGGGGCATCTGGCTCGATGCAGGGGAACTGGACTTGTTGCTGGGAAGCCGCCAAATAACGGAAACTATCTTACACGCGGGCGATAAAACAACCGTGAAGAAGGAAAAACCAAGGCGGTGCCCCATCTGCCGGATCAAAATGGAGAAGCACACAACGGGCGGATCCTCGCCGGTCATGTATGATCGATGCGGGCAAGGTCACGGATTATGGTTTGACAAGGGAGAATTGGCGCAGGTGCTGGAACAAGGGGGTTCCACGCCCGAGCGTGAACAGGTGGTTTCCTGGCTTCGCGAAATGTTTTTGCAACCGCAGTCCGGGTGAACAATAAAGGAGAACTGGCGAATGATTCCAATGATTGTGATTCTGGCGCTTTTGGTGGCATTCCTGTTGTGGCTCATCGGGATATACAACAGCCTGGTGCGGCTTCGGAACGCCGTGAAGAATGCATGGTCGCAGATTGACGTGCAACTGAAGCGGAGGCATGACCTGATTCCGAATCTGGTGGAGACGGCAAAGGGCTACATGCAGCATGAACGCGGCACGCTGGAAAACGTGACGAAGGCGCGCAATCTGGCGGCGCAGGCTTCGGGCGTGGGCGATCAGGCCAAGGCGGAAAGCGGACTAAACCAGGCCCTGAGCAGCTTTTTCGTCGTCGTTGAGAATTATCCTGATTTGAAGGCGAATCAGAATTTCCTGGCGTTGCAGGAGGAACTCACGTCCACGGAAAACAAAATCAGCTTCGCGCGTCAGGCGTACAACGATGCAGCAATGCAGTTCAATAACAAGATTGAGATGTTTCCGAGCAATATTGTGGCGGGTGTCTTCAGTTTCAAGCAGGCGGAGTTCTTCGAGATTGAAGAGGCGGCGGAGCGCGCCGTGCCCAAGGTGAGTTTCTCGTAACATGTTTGAACTGGTGCGCGCCAATAAACGGCGATCCTTCGCCGTGCTCGTGCTGATGCTCTTGCTGTTGCTGGTGCTGGGATTCGTCATTGGCAGCGCGTTCGTGCCCTCGCTGGCCATGACGGAATTCGACGGCGAGAATGTCAAACCCCATTGGGGCTTCGATCCGACGGCCGGCATGATTGGAATGGCCGTGGCGGGTCTTGTGTGGATTTTTCAGGCATTGCTCGCCTATTTCCAGGGCGACAGCATTCTGCTTTCGGTGAGCCGGGCGCGCGCGATAGAGAAGAATGATCATCCCCAGCTTCACAATGTGGTGGAGGAGATGTGCATTGCAGCGGGACTCTCGAAAAAACCAGACGTGTACATTATCGAAGACATGTCGATGAACGCCTTCGCGGCGGGCCGCAGCCCGGAACGGGCGTCCATCGCCGTCACGGCGGGCCTGCTGGCGCGGTTGAACCGGGATCAATTGCAGGGGGTCGTGGGACATGAAATCAGCCACATCATGAACCGCGACATATTATTCATGACCATCGCCGGGGTTATGGTGGGCACTATCATCATGTTGTCCGACGTGTTTCTGCGGAGTCTGCGCCACATGGGCGGAACCACACGGTATCGCTCCTCGAAAAAGAGCGGCGGCGGGGCGCAGGCCATCATACTCATCGTGGCGCTGGTGCTGGCCATCATCGCCCCGATCCTGGCGCAATTGTTGTATTTCGCGTGTTCACGGAGGCGGGAATATCTCGCGGATGCCGGGTCGGCTATATATACCCGGTATCCCGAAGGGCTGGCTTCGGCACTGGAAGTGCTTGAAAGCAATGCGGAACCCCTCCCCTCCGCCAATCGCGCCACCGCGCCCATGTACATAGTCAATCCCCTTAAGAGCAGTGCGCTGGGCCTGACAAGCACCCATCCCCCTACTTCGGAACGAATTAAAGTGTTGAGAAGCCTGGCGGGGGGCGTGTCGTACCAAGCATATCAGGCGGCGTGGGCCAAAGTAAGCGGTCATGGTGCGGCGCGGATGCCTGCATCGGCATTAAATACCGCGCCGGTGGCTCAACGCGAAGCACATCCCGATGCCCGGGAGCCGGTGGATGCGAAACAGCGGATGCGGGAAGCGGGGGATTTACTGCGGAAAGTAAATCAATTTATTTTCCTGACGTGCGCATGTGGAATGAAAATCAAACTTCCGCCGGAGTTCAAACGGGAGCATGTTCAATGTCCGAGATGCCAGAGAAGCCTCGCCCTTCCCGTGGCGCAAATCGCAGCCGTTGCCGGGGTGGGCGAAACCCTGTCACAGGAAACGCCGCCGCGCCGAACCATTCCCATGGCAAAACCGAAGGGTGGTTTGCAGCCGCTTCAAATTACATGTCACGGAAAGGGCTGGACCTCGTACAAGTGCAGTTGCGGGACGGTGAATAGCTTCTTCCCCGCCCAGGAGACCCAGGAAAGCGCGTGTAAAAAATGCGGGCGAAAGGTGATTCTTAAGACGGTATAATCGCAAACCAACTAGCGAGGTGTACTTAGTATGGCAGCACCGGAAATTCGGTTGAATATTTTTGAACTTGTTTCTTCCCTGGCCAAAACCCTGGATATGATGAGCCCGGTAATTGCAGATCACCATTTGCGGGTGGCATATATCTCTTTCCGGATCGCTCAGGAATTGAACTGGCCTTCGGACGAACGCCGGGAACTCGTACTGGCCGGAGCATTGCACGACATCGGGGCTTTCTCGCTCACGGAACGGCTCAACCTGCTGGATTTTGAATATGCGCAGCCCGGCAAACATTCCATGGCAGGGTACCTGCTGCTCAAACGCTTCCCCCCATTTGAAGGCATGGCCGATTTAGTGCGTTTCCATCATCTCCCCTGGGGAAACGGCACTGGTATCATGAGAAAAGGGGTGACGGTGCCCCGGGGAAGTCATGCGCTGAACCTGGCTGATCGCATTGCTATTCTTTTGTCACGTGACCGGCCCACGCTGGCCCAAGTGAATGACATCCGTGAAGCGATTACCCGGCTAAAGGGGCAGGTGTTTGAGCCCGATATGGTGGAAGCCTTTCTGAGGCTGGCTTCCAAAGATTATTTTTGGCTGGAAATCCTGTCGGATCGTGTGGAGTACACCATTGGGAAGGCGGCGGGATTTCAACTCAAGGAAATGACCCTGACAGACTTAATTGAATTCTCCAAGCTAATGTGCCAAGTCATTGATTTTAAGAGTGAATTCACGGCAACGCATTCCAGCGGCGTGGCGGCCGTTTCCATGGCACTGGCCCGGTTCATGGGTTTTTCGGACATAGAGTGCCAGATGATCAACGTATCCGCAAACTTGCATGACCTGGGCAAACTTGCCATTCCCTCAGAAATTCTGGAAAAAGCGGGAAAGCTGGATGATGATGAACGAAACGTGATGCGAACCCACGTCTATTTCACACATCAGATCCTGGATCCCATTGAGGCCTTGAGTGTCATTAAATCCTGGGCGGCCCTGCATCAGGAACGGTTAAACGGCACGGGGTATCCCTTCCGTTATACCCGCGAAGAACTGCCCCTGGTGTCACGGCTGGTGGCCGTAGCGGATGTATTTGTCGCTATTACGGAAAACCGGCCTTACCGCAACGGAATGGGAAAAGACCGGGCCATCGGCCTGCTGAAAAAAATGACCGAAGAAAAAGAACTGGAACCGCTCGTGGTGAAAGTACTCCTTGAACACTTCGACAGCATCAATGACACGCGGATCGCCGCTCAGGAAAAGGCCATTAGCGAATATGAAGAGTTCATCCTGGCGATGGAAGAAGAATAAACGCGGCGGCAATGTCCCCGGCACTGCCACCGCATAAGGTCATTTAAGAGGGTTATTTTGCGATGGGTTTCAATACAATATTCCGGTATTGAACGCCGGTGTGGTCACCCTGGAGATATAGCGGGCCGGGGCGGAATTCATCGGACCAGAGCGCGCCGCCGGTGCAGCCCAGCAATGGTTCATTGTCGATAATGGTCTTTCCATTAAGCGTTACCGTCACATAACGATCGCATAGGGTGATGTCAAAGGTTTGCCATTCCCCGGCGGGTTTTTCCGCAGCGACAAGGGGCGTAATGCGGCTGTAGATTCCGCCCATGTTGTGTGGGTCGAGCGGCTTGCCGAAGCTGTCCACCACCTGGACTTCATAAATGCCGCGCAGGTAGATTCCGCTATTGCCGTTGGGCGGGACATTCACTTCGAGCTTCAGATTGAAATCTTCGAACTCTTGTTCTGTACGCAGGTTGCCATAGTTAATGTGCGGCTGACCTTCTTTTTGAACAGGATCGTTGATCAGAACGCTGTTTTCCGCGCGCCAGCCATTTACAGATCCGGGATTGGTCAATTTCCATCCGGTAAGATCTTTTCCATTAAAAAGGGTAATCGCCTTCCCGAATTTAACTTTTGAGAGATCCGGTTTGGCGGGCAAGGGTGGAATGCGCTTCCCGGTAAACTCATTTTTGTCCACGCCCGACCCGTCATTGCGGGGATTGATCTGGACGCCGGTCAGAACGTCTCCGGACACGGTAAATGAGAATGTTTCCGTGAAACGCTGCTTGAGGATGAGCTTACCGGAGGCATCCTTGCGCTCCACCTCGCGGCTCCGGGTGGCCATGAGCGTAGTACCGTCCATATAGAGGCTGTCGAGAGGATTCACGCTGCCGCCGTACCACAGCAAGCTTCCATCCAGGAAGCCATTATCCAGGTTCACACCCAGCCATCCTGCGCCGGTATTAGGGAGGTCCAGCGCCCACCGGCCCACAAAGGGTTTGGCGGCATCCTGTGCCCACCCCGGGGCGGACACCACCGCCATGAATGCCATCAAACTTCCACATCGCGCGACAATCGTCATTTCAAACATCCTCCAGAGAGTTATTCACAGGTTCCAACACTATTTACCGGGTCGGCCAAAACACAGGAGTAAATAGGACCCAGGCAACGTCCGAAAATCAGGGCAGGTTCCGCGCCTCCAAACGAGCATGCGAGTACATCGCTTACATCACCGTGGTCAAACCCGCTAAGATCAGCACGAAAATCGGATAGTTTTCCGCGTTGTACGGTCAATAAACCAAAAGTGGCGCCGCATTGATTGCAGGATTGGCCGATGGCGATCATTTCGGGCAAGATGGGCTTAAGCGTAATTTCAGGGAGATACGCAAAATCACTCTGGATTTTAGTCAGGTACAAGCCACCGTTTGTGAAGGTGTAGTATTCCACGGCTTCCTGAGAACCAGTTGCCGTGGCAACCCGGTATTCCACTTTCCAGACAGGGTAGCCGTTAATCTCGAACCGATTGGTCACTGTCTTACTTGAAGCCGATGCTTCTCCAGACGGATTTAGAAGATTAGCACCACACCCGAAGAGGGCCTTGGGCCAACTATTGCCTACATCCATGGGCCAGTAATCGCTCAAAGAGACAAATTCCACGCCGGAACAGATATCTGGGGCGACAACAACCACGCCGCGCGCTTTGAGGCGTTCGAGGGGATCGCAGGCGGTCCAGGTCAAGGCGTTTAAGGTGATATTGAGTGAACAGCCTGAACCAAAATTGGGATTGTTCACCAGCGGCCAGAGATTTCGGATTTTATTATTGGACAAATTCACCTGGCGCAGGTTGAGGCAGTTCTGCAGCCCCTCAATGCTTTCGATGTTCCGTCCGGAAGCAGTGAGGTAAGTCAGTGCAGAAAGATCGGAGGCATAATAAGGATCGGTTCCCTTAAACCCGAGCGCTTCGCGCACGGCGGCATCGAGATTCGCATCGGGGAACTTGACTTCCCAGTTGAAAACGGCGGTTACTTGCTTGTTACTGTCCATGACAATATCCACCGATTCATCCGTGCCTGCCGCATCGCCTTGCCATTCCATAAAGAAGTAGCCTTTATGCGCGGTGGCCAGGAGGTTCACCATGGTGTTCAGGAGATAACTTCCGCCGGGAGGATCGGCGGTGACATACCCGCCATACGCCGGCTCTACGCCGATGCCCAAGACCATTTCCCGTTCCACAAAGCGTGCTTGGATTGTCATGTTGGCCGATACGGTAAAGGAAATGGGATTATCGGCGCCGCTGATATCACCTTCCCAGCCGTCAAATCGGTAGTTGTCTTTGGGTATGGCGGCAACGCTGATCTCCGTCCCTGGAATATACGCGCCATCAGGCGGCGACAATACAACCGTTCCGCCATTGGCGGGGGCAGCGGAAACAGTGACATTGACCAGCGATGGATTGTATTCGAATCGGGCCACGAAAGTTTTGTCGCTGTCCATGGTGACAGAAAGGGGATTTTGGTTGCCCGTTTCATCGCCGAGCCAGCCGATAAAGCGGTAATTTTGGAATGGGACCGCCGTAACAGTGACAGAAGAGCCTACCAGATAGCCGTTTTCAGATGGTTCCGGATTCAGGGTGACGGATCCACCGGCAATAGGCTGCCCCCACGCGTCAATCGTGTAATAGGGGGGCTCATATACGAAATTCGCGACAATATCCTTGTCTTCCGTCATTTCTATGGCAATAGGATTCGTAGTGCTTGTAATGTCTCCACTCCAACCGGTAAAGCGGTAATATTGGGTGGGAGTGGCGGCAGCCACCACCAAAGTGCCCGCGAGATATTCCCCGCCTGCGGGCAACAAGGTGACCGAACCGCCAATACCGGGGACCGCCGAGGTTCCCAAGGTGTAGGTAATCTCATCGCGCGCAAAGAACGCGGTTACTTGCTGATTACCGTCCATGGTCACATTCCCGCTGAACGAATTTCCGCTCAGGGCGCCGGTCCAATGGTCAAAGTGCCATCCAGCAGCCGGTGTAGCTACGATAGTCACTATCTCCCCCAAGGCATATTCGTGGGCGCCTTCTGTGGGGATGGTGGTTCCAGTACCTTCCACATTGATCATCAGGGTGTAGCGGGGAAGCTCGGTGAACACAGCCGTTACTATTTTATCCGCGTTCATGGTAATGGCTTCCGTGGGTTCCTCGCTGCCCAGATCGCCTTCCCAATGATCAAAGACCCATCCGGCTTGGGCTGTTGTGGCCAAGGTGACCAACTGGTCCTCACGGTATACATGCGCGCCCGGGGCAGGAGTCACTGTTCCATTGCCCAGCACGGCGACGGTGAGCGTGTATTGTTTATAGTAGGTCACCTCAATCGAGAGTGTTTGATCTTTGGTGATGAGGACATTTTGTTGAAGCGGGCTTTCCCAGTGGGTTACGGGTGAAAAGGTGACGGTATGGGCGCCCACGAGAATTCCTGTTATAGTGGCTCCGCTATTTTGCAGGTCACCGCTATCGAGAGCCCACTTCCCGCCGAGTTCATAGGCGATTGTAGCAGGTTTGATCGTCACTTGCAGCGCGCCAACATCAGGTTGAACCGGTTTTTTACATCCTTGTAGAACACCCGCCGTCAATAGCAGGATTGCCATACTGGTGATACAAAGTAGATGTTTCGCACCCATACCCTCGGCTCCTTGTGTTCGGGTCTTGCACCCGTATACTTGAAAAAACAGCAAACGCTTGCGCCTGGCGGGGGTATAGTAAACCGGACTTTTCACAGAGTGCAAATATCCTTCCGGAGCGTCCCAGGCAAGTGGTTGCATATCTGCTTTCCCAGGTTCTGGCAAGGGAGCGTGAGTACATGCCATAATAGGGACTCATTTGGCAATTCTTAATCCTGTTGACACGATAGGAGCGGTTCGCCATGGGTATATTAGAAATCAGTCATGTGACATTGCGGCTTGACGGCAGGCCTATTCTGAATGATCTGAGTCTGGATCTTTGGGAAGGCCATGTGCATGCCATTATTGGCCCCAATGGGGCGGGAAAATCTACCCTGGCCAGCACGATTATGGGATTGCCGGGGTATACGCAATATGAAGGCGATATCCTGCTCGATGGCGAGTCGTTAAAGGGTATACCTGTGCACGAACGCGCACGGCGTGGCATCACGCTGGCGTGGCAGGAGCCGGCGCGTTTTGAGGGATTGCCGGTTCAGCGATTTATTACAGCGGGTGCGAAGGACAAGACGCGGAAGCATGCCGCGGAAGCATTGGAGACGCTGGGTCTGGAACCACAGAAATACCTGGGCCGGAGCGTGGACAAAACTCTGAGCGGGGGCGAGAGGAAGCGAGTTGAACTGGCGTCTATTCTGGCCATGGATCCAAGGATTGTTCTCATGGATGAGCCGGATTCAGGAATTGACGTGGAAGCGCTGGAAAAGATTTTCGAGGCGTTGAAGCAATTAAAGGAGCGGGGTGTGACCGTGGTTCTGATTACCCACAGCCTGACGGTGCTGGACCGGGCGGACCATGCGTTCCTTATGTGTCACGGCACATTGTTGGACAAGGGAAATGTCGAGAAAATCGGGGGATATTTCCGGAACAAGTGCCTGCCATGCGATCATATTAATCGTCCCCAAAAGGAAGAAATCCAATGAGCACACAAAATGTGGTGGCCGAGTTGCTGAAATCCATTGGGGTGAATCCCGATCATCCTTTTGGAGACGATGTGGCGCGGATTCAAGTACATCAAAATCATGTGGTGGGGATTCATCTAATACCAGGCTTAAAAGTGGAGGCGGATGAGACCAAAGATGGTATTGCCGCGCATTTGCTGGTCGAAGAAGGTGCGGTGTTGAAAAAGCCGGTGCATATTTGTTTCGGGGTGCTTCCAGAGGAGGGTCTTCAGCATATTCAATTGAATATTGATATTCGCCAGGATTCCAAAGCGTCCATCCTCGCGCATTGCACGTTTCCAAATGCGAAACAGGTGGAACATGTCATGGATGCGCAAATCACGGTGGGGCCCAGGGCGCATTATGCCTATTTCGAGCGGCATGTGCACGGGCCGTACGGCGGGGTGCAGGTTATTCCCAACGCCAAGATTGTGGTGCATGAGGGCGCGGAATTTTCGACGGAATTTGAACTGATCAAAGGGCGGGCGGGCACGATCAAGTTCGATTATGAAGCGGAATGCCGTGCGCGCAGCATCCTTGAAATGACCGCGCGGATCAACGGGCGTGAGAACGACATAATTGTCATTCAGGAGACCGCACATTTGATCGGCGAGGCGGCGCGCGGTGCATTAACCTCACATATTGCTTTACGGGATTCCGCGCGGGCGGAGGTATTCAATACATTAACGGCCAATGCGCCCCGCGCCCGCGGCCACGTGGATTGCAAGGAAATTGTTGTGGGTCAAGCAGTGGCGAAGGCAGTGCCGATCGTGGAGGTGATGCATCCTACAGCGCATGTAACCCATGAGGCGGCCATTGGAAGCGTGGATTCCAAGCAGTTGCAGACCTTACTTGCACGCGGGTTGGATGAAGAAGAGGCGACGGATCTGATTATCGAAGGATTGCTCAGTAAAAAAACGGCTTTTAGCTCCACGTTGCCGTTAAGTTAATCCGGTAAAAAATTGGAGCTGCCGCTATGAGGAGGAGATAGTGCCATGCCGCTTTTGTTCCGTAAAGTATTGATTGCCGATGAACGATACGAGTCGGCAGGAGTGTTTGACGTCAATAATGATGGCATTCCGGACATTGTATCGGGGGCGTATTGGTATGAAGGTCCGGATTTCAAGAAGAAACATCCCGTGGGTCCGGTGCGGGCGGAAGGTGAATACTACGATGATTTTTCCACCATACCGATGGACGTGAACGGCGACGGACGCATGGACTTCATCACAGGGGGGTGGTGGGGCAACACGTTGCGGTGGCGGGAAAATCCGGGGGAAACCGGCAAGGAGTGGCCGGAACACGTTATCGCGGAGTGCGGGAACGTGGAAACCACGCGCGCGTGGGATGTGGATCGCGACGGGCATGTAGAAATCGTGCCCAATACCCCCGGCGCGCCGCTGGTGGTGTACAAACTTCTGCTGGATAACCGTGGGCGGGGAACCGGCGAATTCGCCGCACACACGATTTATGCCAAGCAAACCCATGGGCTTGGATTCGGCGATATTTCAGGAAAGGGCCGCGGCGATTTTGTGTTGGCGAATGGATGGCTGGAAGCGCCGGAACATCCCTTTAAGGGCGAATGGATCCATCATCCGGAGTTTGATTTGGGTAGTGGAAGCATACCCATTTTAGTGGCGGATGTGAACGGCGATGGGATAAATGATCTGATTGTGGGACAGGCCCATGAGTATGGATTGCATTGGTGGGAGCAGCGCATTGAATCGGGAAAACGCGTTTGGATCAAGCATCCCATTGATCTGGAAAACAGCCAATATCACGACATGATGTGGGTGGATATAGACGGAGACGGACAGTGTGAATTGGTTACCGGGAAACGGTACCGCGCGCATTGCGATCATGATCCCGGCACGTTTGATCCCGTGGGCAGTTATTATTTCAAATGGAATGGGGAAAGTTTTTGCAAGCAGGTGATTGACTATGGCCCGGCACGTGTGGGTAAAGGGTTGGGGATTCATTTTGCGGTGGCGGATCTGAACGGCAACGGGCGTTTGGATATTGTTGCGCCAGGAAAAGACGGATTATACATATTTTTCAATGAGGGCAACTAGGACAGCAGACAGGTAACTGGCAGGTTGCGCTTCACTTTACCTGCGGAATAAATTCCAGGAGATCAGAACATGGTAGAAACCCAAAAAGTGCGGATTGGGTTTGTGGGGACGGGCAGTATGGGGCAATGTGCCCATTTGCGGAATTATGGGACGGTTCCGGGATGTGAGGTGGTGGCCTTGGCGGAATTGCGGCCGCAGTTGGCACAGCGGGTTGCTGCAAAATACAGTGTGCCCCGCGTATATCCTGATCATGAGGCCATGCTTGCCAATGAAACGTTGGATGGGATCGTTGCTTCACATTACTTTGGGCGGCATGGGGTGTTGGTGCCCGAACTGCTAAAAGCGGGCGTTCCTGTATTTACGGAAAAACCACTTGCAGGTTCCATCGAAGCAGGCCAGAGTATATTAAACGCCCTTGTACAAAGCGGCACCTGGCATATGGTGGGGTATCACAAGCGCAGCGATCCCGCAACGATGTTCGCGAAGAAAGAAATTGATCGTCTGAAACAAACAGGCGAACTGGGGGCGCTTAAGTATGTACGGCTGTTGATGCCGGCGGGAGATTGGATTGCCAGCGGGTTCACGGATCTGATTGATACCGGAGAAGCCTTGCCTGAGATGAACTATGAGGTTCCTGCCCCGGATATGGACAAGGCCACTTTTGAAGAATATACCCGCTTTGTCAATTATTACATCCATCAAGTGAATTTGATGCGGCATCTGCTGGGAGAACCCTATCGCGTCACCTTCGCAGATTCATCGGGGGTGCTATTGACGGTGGAGAGTGCAAGCGGGGTTACCGGTATAATTGAGATGTCGCCGTACATCACCACGGTGGACTGGCAGGAGGAGGCGCTGGTGGCGTTTGAGCACGGATATGTGAAGATTCAACTGCCCGCACCGCTCGCGGCGAATCGTCCGGGGCGGGTGGAAATTTTTCGAGATCCGGCCCATGGCACTACTCCGGAAACGATTATTCCAACATTGCCGTGGGTGCATGCGATGCGGCAGCAGGCCATGAATTTTGTCGCGGCTATCCGGGGGGAGATAAAGCCCCTTTGTGAAGCCTCGGAAGCCATGGAGGATCTCAAGGTTGCGCGCGAGTATATTCGGATGCGGTTTGGGAAGTAAGCAACCGTTCTTGTTTGACGGCTCAGCGGGAGCTTCGTCCTCCCAGCCACGCATTTTCTTTCTTCTTCGAATCGCCACCAATGGCGGTCGGGTGCTCGCAATGCCAAGATGGGATGTTTTGTCTGACGGCTCAGCGGGAGCTTCGCCCTCCCATTGAGTCAAGTGGCTGATGGGATTACGAGAGCAGGGCGGCGATCTTCAGCATAAAGTCGCCGAGTTTCCCGCCATATTCGGGGCTTCCGTCACTGATTACGAGGCCCGTGGCAATGGCGGATACGGTATCCACGGAATTGGAAAGCACCGGCAGTGCATTGTCCACGCTGGTGAACCGCATATGTACAAAGGGCTGGCGTCTTTCATACATGCCGCGTCCGGCCTTGGTTTGCCCGGCCTTGATTTTAAGCCAGCAGGCGATATCGGTGCCGTCGACGGACCATTGGTAGATACGTTCGGGCTGGCGCTCGGTCCATTTCTTCATTTCTTCGTCCCCGAATTTATTCAATTGGCTCAAAGCGGTGGAGACCATATAGAGGGTCATTTTGACTTTGAGATAGGCCTGCAAGGGATTTTTAGGCTTTGCCGTGGGCATCAAGATTTTAAGGCCCATCAAAACGCCCAAAATCTTGATTAACAGGCCCACTTTCGTGAATCCTTTGATGCCGAACAGGACCATTTTCCCCGCGAACATGGCATTCATCTTGGCCACGCTGGAGAAGGTGAATTGAAGGTCGGGATTATCGATCAATTCCTGGACCACTTCGAGTTCGCCCTTCTCAAATTTAAGATGCGCGCCCACGGGCCCCGCCGGATCTTTTGCCAGAAACTGGACGGTGCCGGTGACGTTGGCGAAGTTTTTCTTCACCTTGGGGTCATCTTGGAGCGCCACTTTGATCACCGGTAAAACAGCCCGGCAAACAATACGCGCGGTCAGGAGATCATTTTCCGTGGCCATGAACTACACCTCGTCTTCCCAGTCCTCGTCCGCTTCAAACTCGCGGCCCATAATTTCGCGCACTTTCCCGACAATTCCGTCCGTATCGGTTTTGTAGAGATTCATCAAGTCTTCGGGATACCCGTGGGGCGTGAAGGTGTCGGGAATGCCCACTTTCGTGAAGGCGCATCCCTTGCCGCTTGCCGCGATCACATCGGCCACCGCGGAGCCCAAACCGCCAATTACGTTATGGTCTTCGACGGTGAGGATACGGCGGGTATCCTGAAGTGCTTTCATAATGGCTTCTTCATCAATGGGCTTGATGGTGTGCATGTTCAGCACGCGCACGCTGAGCCCGTCTTCCTGCTTGAGGATATTGGCGGCGTTCACGGCGTGAAACACCGTGGCCCCGGTAGCGATAACAGCGATATCCGTGCCTTCGCACATGGTCACTGCTTTGCCGATTTTAAAACCGTAATCTTCTGATTTGTAGATGGGCGGGTCAAAGCCGCGTCCGATGCGGATATATACCGGCCCGTTGATATCCATGCAGGCACGCACCGCGTTCGCTGTTTCAATGCCATCCGCCGGGACCACGACCGTGAGATTGGCCAAGGCGCGGACAATCGAAAGGTCTTCGGTGGCATGGTGGGTGGTGCCCGCGGATCCGAAGGAAGTTCCGCCATGGGTCGCAATGATCTTGCAGTTCAGATTCTGATAGCAGATATCGGTTCGGAGGAATTCACCGGCGCGCAAGGAAGCAAACACGGAGAAGGTGGATACAAAGGGGATCAGGCCAACCTTCGCCATGCCGGCGGCCGCGCCAAACATATTTTGCTCCGCAATCCCAAAATTGAAAAAGCGGTCCGGGAACCTATTGCCGAACGTTTCAATTTTGGTCGACTTCGCCAGATCCGCCGACAAGCCTACAATGTTTGGGTACATGGCGCCCAAATCAGCGAGCACAATGCCGTAAATTTCACGAGACGCCAGTTTATTCGCGTCGTATACCGTCCATGCCAATCCGCCTTCAGGAGTCATACGTCAAATTTCTCCAGAGATTTTTTAGCCTTCGCCACCAGATCCGTATTTAATCCGCCGTAATGCCACGCCGGATTGTCTTCCATAAAATCAATGCCTTTGCCCTTGGTGGTGTTGCAGAGGATCATCACGGGACCCTTGTCATAGCCATGGGCAAAGTCAATCGCATCCGCAAGCTGCTTAAAATCATGACCGTCAATCTCGCGGACATGAAAACCGAACCCCTTCCATTTATCGGCCAGGGGCTCCAGTGACATCACGGTTTCCGTGGGACCGTCGATCATCATGCGGTTGCGATCCAGGAAGGTGATGAGGTTTGTGAGTTTGTAGTGGGCGGCGGACATGGCCGATTCCCAAATAGATCCTTCATCACTTTCTCCGTCGCCAATCACGCAGTAGATCTTGAAGTCCTTCTTAAGCACACGTGCACCCAGCGCCATGCCGACGGCCTGCGAAAGCCCGTGGCCCATGGACCCCGTGGATACCTCGACGCCTTTTGCTTTCTTGCAATCCAGGTGCATACCGAGATTCGATCCGGTGTGGTTGAAGTCTTTCAACTCTTCCATGGGGAAGAACCCTTTATGCGCCAGCACAACCGCATGGCCCACGCCGCCATGGCCC
>ERZ795059.1107-NODE-1107-length-31185-cov-7.912239_pt1 | contig 31185 bp, 17 predicted proteins | sample MGYA00375143_ERZ795059 | MGnify/ENA primary metagenome ERZ795059 (study PRJEB30188, sample SAMN05720168) | activated sludge metagenome | isolation source: Anaerobic digester | place: USA | collected 2015-01-07 ... | reverse complement strand
ATTATTTGCTGACGCATACGGATTATAAAGGTTCGGTTGCAGGCGATAAAACATATTCTTCGGCAATCTCGGCTTCCAATTCAATTGTTTTAATGAACAATAACGCCGAAAAAGCGGATGTTGTAGGATTTTCAGGCGCTTCATTTGTTTATACGGAAGGTAGCTATGCGGTATTTCCTCCAGATAATCAATCAATAGAAAGAAAAGCTTTTTCCGGTTCCGACAGCGTTTCAATGATTACAGGAGCCGATAAAAATCTTGGAAACGGTTATGACAGCGAAAATAATTTTAATGATTTTATTATAAGAAACGTTTCTCAACCGCAAAATTCGAATTATACCGAACCGAATTATTCTTCGCCGGAAGATATAGATATTTTAACCGTGATTTCAGGTGATAAATCGGCAATATTATTCTGGAAAAAATCCGAAGCGTATGATTTTGAAAAATATAAAATATATTACAGTTTAAATAATTTTTCAAGTATTGAGTATGCGTCGTTATATTCCGAAATCAATACGGCAAACGACACAAGGTTTTTAATTGCCGGACTTGAAAATATTAAGACGTATTATTTTGCTATAACAGCCGTAGATAATGCCGGAAACGAGGATTTAATTCCGTCAGAAGTAGTTACGGCGTCGCCGCTTTCATCGTTAAAGGATGAAACCGGTCCGGCTGTTATTTCAAATTTGGAAGTTGTCGAGACTGGAGTCGTTTCAGCGGCATTTCAATGGAATTCGCCAGCCGACGCTGAAACCGGAAGACCTGAAAAATACGCATTGCGTTATTCGTTAATCCCGATTAATTCGTATTCTGATTTTTTAAGCGCTCAGTCTGATACGATGATTTCATTGAAAATTCCGATGAATCAGGAAGCCGTAGATTCCTATATTTTAACAAACCTCGCGCCTGACAATTTGTATTATGCGGCTATAGTTTCAATCGACATAAATGGAAACACATCCGGATTAAAAACATTTTCGTTTAAAACAATTAGCGGAAAAAGTTCTCATATAGTCATATCGGAGGTTGCAGTAGGAGCCGGAGACGCTTCAAAAGAATACATTGAATTATATAATCCCGGGCTGGTTTCAGTAGATTTGTCGAAGTATAAATTGAAAATCAGCGGCAACATAATTAATTTAACCTATAAAAATAATTTCATATACGGTTATGGATTTTATCTGATAACTACCGATAATTTTACCGAGTATGACGCTTGCTGGAGCGGAGCAAAACTTTCAGGCGGCGGGGGAAGTTCAATTCAGATACTGGATGAAAATCAAAATGCGGTTGACGCCGTAGCGTGGAGCGAGAACGGTTCAGGGCATAATGAATATAAAGAAGGAAATATAATAACCCTCGCATTTTCAACAAATCAATCCATAGAGAGAAAAGCAAAATATAATTCGACTTCAACTTCAATGACGAGCGGTTCCGATTCGGTTTCAGGAAACGCTTTTGACAGCGATGATAACGCCTTTGATTTTGTAGCGAATAATTCTGTTTCTTATCAAAACTCGGATTCTCAATATGAATATTCTTACGGAGCAATCGACAAAGACACTTTACCGCCTTCGGCGATAACAACTTTACAGACATTTGCTAATTTCGAAAACGGTTCGGTTTTGCTTATCTGGAAAAGGGTTAACGATTACGATCAATATTCGTCAAATAATAATGCGTATAATTTAATAAAATATTCCGTCGATGAGATTAAAGACGACACTGATTTCAAAAACGCGATTACCGCCGCAGGTTCTTTGAAAAACGCGTCTGACACATTGATGTGGTATTCGGTTAATAATCTTGAAGAAGGGAAATATTATTATTTCGCGGTAAAATCCTTTGACAGATTCGGGAATTATTCTCAAATGTCAAATGTTGTTCGGGCTTCCGCTTATGTAATGCCTCCGTATGTAAATTCAAATATTCAAAACAACCGAGAAGACGTTATGCCTTCGGAAAAACTGATTTTGACTTTTTCGAGTTTGATGGACACATTATCGGTTATAAATAATTTGAGTATTACTCCGGCCGCGGATTCGTCGTTTATCTGGACGGGAAATTGTTCGTTGACCGTAGTAGCTAAATGGCATTCCGGCAAACCGCATCAAATCAGATTAAAAGCAGGCAATATTTTTAACGCGTCTCGAACTGCAACTCTCGACGGCAATTTAAATTATGTTTGCGAAGGTTCGCCCCAGGATGATTTTGTTTTGAATTTTAAAACAATAGAGAATTTTTTGACGGTTCCGTCTTCGGAATTGTCTCTATACGACACGACAGTATATTACGTATTATTATCAAATGCCGAATATTATCTTAATTTGAATAAAGCAGACACTATTCGATTAAACGTTATAGGTTCTGACACAAACGATAGATGGACGATAACTTACGATCAGCCGGACACGGGATTTTTTATTAAAATATCAACTAATTTTTCAAAAGAGTTTTCCGCGGCTTCAAAAAAATATCTTATCGATTCGGCGGAAGCACTAAACAGAATAATAAAAATATCGGTTTATTCGACTGACGGAACTGAAATCCAAAACGCGGATTTGAATTTGAAATTTTATTATTCTGGAGTATCGTCTTCAAACAATAAAACCGGAATTTTTAAAAGCGTTAGTTCTGTTAATAGCGTTTATGATTTCAGAGAAATTATAAATCAAGAATTTTTTAATCCGCAGATTTCAGCCGGAGATTATGGCTTCGGAGAAAGATATATTTCTGCCGACGTTTATAAAACCGGTATTTACGCGGGCGCGGAAATTGCCGTTTATCCTGAATTCACAATTACATCCGAAACATTTGTTATGTATGATAACGCGGATTCAGTTGTTTGTTCGGCGGTTAAAATTAATGGAAATATTTCAGGCGACACTCTCGAGAAATTGATATTAAAATCATATTCGAGCATAACCAATAATAATGTCAATCTTTATTGTTATCAGGACAATGTTCCGTTAGGAATTTTTGACGGTTCGGATTCGCTTATATCGGTTTTTTCATCGTCTCCGGAAGACTCTAAAGAATACCGTTTGAATGCTAATATAGAATTTGATAAATCCATTCAATTATTGTTTGCGGGCGATTTTCAAAATATTGGAATCGGAAATACTTTTGAAATCTATATTGAAACAGGTTCGTTGATTTTATCAAATTCTTCAAACTCAAATTTAAATGATATTGTCAGATCCCGCAGGATAATAAGATTTACCGGATATTCTTCAGAAAACGATTTTGACACGGTTGTTATCAACGAGGTATGCGTTTCTCCGAGATCCAATTGGGCTTCTGTTAACTATAAGTATTCTGCGGATTCTATGCCGCAGCCCGCTCCGGAAAGCACTAATAATGAATATGTTGAAATTTATAATAAATCTGGAAAAATACTTAATCTTTCTGATTGGCGTTTATCCGCATATAAAACATCGGACAGCGATACTAATCTGGGAACCTTAAATTTTTACGGATTGAACTCGAATATTCATTTCAGCAAAGGCGGAAATATTTCAAGTTTTTATCCGGACGAATATCTTGTTATAGGCAAACCATTTTCATTTATTCAGAATATAAGATTGACGCTGTATAAAAACGAACAATTGATAGACGCCGTAAGTTTTGGGAATTTCGACGACGGCAATACCGGCGATAATGCTCCCGTTGGTTCTTCATCCGGACAAACCGACGAAGCGTTGAGCAGAAATTCCGAAGGGTTTGATTCGGATAACGACGCGCTGGATTTTGTCAAATCCGCCGGAACTCCGGGAATAGCTAATCTTATACTTCCGTTAAAACCCGAGATTACTTTCCCGACGTCAAACCCTGAATTTTATAATGTTTTCAATCCAATTCAGATTGAAGGAAACGCTGCTAATCTACCGGATGGAGTAAGAGTCTACGTTAATAACAATTATCTTGAAACAATAACTGTTTTAAACAGAAAATGGAAGGTTCAAATTTCAAGTTTGAACGGACTTCAGTTGAACGGAACGACAATTGCGAGTTTCGAGGCGTTTAAAGTAATAAATGGAATCGAATATGTCTCTTCGATTGATTCAATAACTCTTGTTACTTTCGCAGATACGCCTAATATTACATTGTTATCGCCCGTGGAAAGTATTATCGAAGGCAATCAAAACCAAAATCTTATTTTTGATATTTCGGGTTTAGCTGAATTGCAAAACGTATCGGTTAAGATTGACGGAATCGAAATTGAAAACACATATAATCAGAATAAAATATACGTTTCAAATTTTTTTGAATTGGGAACGAGCGATATAACCGTAACTGCAAAAGATATTTACGACAATCAGATTACGCGCAGTTTTAATTTTTATGCCGTTTCAAAAATCAATGTTTTATCTGATTCCTCGATAGTTTTAGACACGTTCGCGGTATCCGGCGCTTCAGGTAAATGCGTTAAAATTAATTATACGGATACTTTTTTTGTAAAACTTCCGATTAAAAATTATTCTGACGATTTATACGAAGATACGATTCAGCTAAATATAAATATTGCGGCGGAAAGCGTTGTATTTTTATTTATAAATCAAGTCGACAGGGAAAATTATAAAACCGGGCTTTCTGGAATATCGGATTATGACAAAACATCGTTTTCAATTTATGATTTTAAAGTCACCGATATTAAAGGCAACATAATTTCATCCGATACGTCGTTATATGAATCGCTTGAAATAAAGTATATATTTTCTGAAAGCTCAAAAAACGCCATTAATATTGCGAATCTCAGATTATATTATTTTAACGAGCAAAATTTGAAATGGGAAAAAATTCCCGAAGCCGTCTGTTCGTTTAACGACGATTATATCACAGCCAGACTTTTTCATTTTTCAGTTTATGGAGCTTTTAGTTCAAGCGTTTTAAGCGCATTGTCAACAAATTTGAATAACGCGGTTATATATCCCAATCCATATGTTCCGTATGACAATAATGACAGGAATGGAATCGAATATTCCGGAGCCGACGACGGCGGCGGAATTTATTTTGCGGGACTCGCTTTAAATACTAAAATTGAAATTTTTGACATTTCCGGAAAACTTGTTTTCGATTGCGTATTCAACGACGCGAGTAAATCGTATTATCAATGGAATGTCAGAAACAACAAAGGAACGCCGCTTGCTTCGGGAATATATGTCGTATCATTATCATTTGACGGACATAGAAAAATAAAGAAGATTGGAATTATAAAATAATGACAAATCTGAAAGGAGTTTCCAAAATGAGATATTTTATCGCAATAATTTATTGTTTGATGTTTTGTATTGTTCCTGTTTTTTCCGATAATGCCGGAACAAATTCGGGAACATTTTTAAAAATAGCGGTTGGAGCCGAAGCTTCAGGAGCCGGAGGCGCGTATACGTCGCTAGCCGGAGGAGCTCTCGCTTCATACTGGAATCCGGCGGGTATTTCGGATATAAAAAAAAAAGAAGCTTATTTTTATCACAATCAATGGATAGCTGACATTAAACAGGAATTTTTTTCAATAGCTTTGCCTTCAAAAAAAAATACCGCGTTTGCATTTTCCTTTAATTATCTTTCGTCTGGAAATATTGAAAAAACCGAGATACTTAATAAACTCCCGGTAGATATGGGAAATTTCAGCGCTTACAGTTATGCCGTATCCGCAGGCGTCTCAAAAAAATTCAATGATATATCAGCCGGCTTTAATTTAAAACTGATAAAAGAAAAAATTGATTCGTATGACGATCAGGCGTTCGCATTTGATTTTGGGATAAATTATTTTATAAAAAATTATAATTTAAAAACCTCGCTTGCCGCGTTAAATCTCGGGTCGAAAATTAAACTTGATAAAGAATCGTATAAATTGCCGGCCACATTAAAATTAGGTTCGAATTATAAATTGGAATTTAACGGGATTAACATCGCGTTATGCGCTGATTTGTTTAAGATTGTAGAAGAAGACCTTACGTTTAATCTTGGTTCAATAATTGAACTCCCATACGACATTTCAGTAAGAACAGGTTACAATGAATCGTTTGATATAGGAAAAAAATACAGTTTGGGTTTCGGAAAAATTTTTAAAATGAACAGCGGTTCGGAATTGGATATCAACTATGCGTGGATACCGTCGGATATATCTGAAAACGCTCATAATTTCAGTTTTTGTTATAGATGGTGAAATTAAATAGCTTTATGCGACTAAAATAAAATGATTGATTGCATATTCGAATTGTAATTCGATTCTTTTAATGACGGCGCTATTAATTTTGAGATTGTTAAAATTCGAACACTGATACCGACCCTTTTTATGGAGGAATTTATGAATAAATTTTTTGCCGGAATGATTATATTTTTTATTATTTGCGCTGAAACTGAAAGCGCTCCGCTTCTTAAAATTAGCGAAGTCTTCTTTAAAAGCACGACCACTACCGTAGAAAATTATGTTGAAATATACTGTCTTGACGATGGAAACGGCGGCAATGGAATTAATATTGGAGATTACGCATTATTATATTTCAATACAGAATGGAAAACTCGCAGTCTTGGAGATTTTGACAATGATATTTCTACTCCGAACGCCGAAATTATAATAAAATCAAACGGATTTCATATTATCAGCGTTCCTGATTTTTTAAAAACAAGCAACAGTATTTTACTTCTTTCCTCCGCTGCCGATTATAATAATAAAATAGATTGCGTTGTATGGGACGACGGATATTATACTACTCAAGCGGTTTTGACCGAGCTTACGGCATTAAAAAATCAGGGATTTTGGAGTTCTGATAAACGAAATGGAATCGTTTTGCCTCAGCCGCTTGAAAGGCGGGTTTCAGGGACAGTTTCTTATCCGACTCATTCTGCAATTTCAAGATATTTTGCCGCCGGCAAATTATCCGATAACGCAGACAGTTATTTGAATTGGTTTATAACGACCGAACTGAACCAGAACCGTATTCCTTCAATCAGCGGATTTTCCGGATTACAAGTTAACGCGACCGGTCTGACGGATCTTCCAAATGATAAAGGAGGCAATCTTAAAGTCTCTTTTGAAAAATGTTTGTCTCCGGAATTTTATTCTTACAATATTTATATTTGCTCGCAGGCTCTTAATTTAAGAGAAACTTCCTTAAAACCGATCATAGTCAAAACCAGCCGCGATGATAACGAAGCCGTAATCGGCGTTAATGATATTCAAGATAAATCAGAGTATACATTGCTTGACAATAACGTTAATTATTATGTTTTAGTTACAGTTTCGGATATTTATGGAAGAGAACAAAAAAATAAATTTTTTTCCATTTATGCAAAACCGGCAATCAATAATTTTGCAATTCCAAATTTACGAATAACCGAATTATTTCCGGAAGGATATTCTGATTTGGGAGATATGATTGAAATCTACTGCGTCGACGACGGCAACGGAGGCGCCGGTTCGAATATTGGCGGATATTCAGTAAGCGATTATTCGCCTGTAAATTCCATACTATCGTCAAAAAGCGAGTATAAAGGAAATATCAAGGTGTTTGAAGACTTGCTTATCAGAACGGGAGATTTCTGCGTGATAGAATGCGGGAAAAATAATATAGACGATAAACAAGGATATTCCGGAAAAATTAAAACATACAGTTTGGATGGCGCAATTGCGGAAGACGATATTATAGTTTTATATTCTCCGTCAGGCGACGCCCTTGATTGCGCGGCATATACAAACGACTATGAAATTTCTTCAACTAAAACAGCGGCTCTCGGTTCTGTTTATAATTATGGATGCTGGAATTCAAATAGCGCAACTAATATGATATATACCGGAAAAATCAAAAAATCTTCTATTGTAAGAAATAATAAACTTGACGATACGAATTCGAAAAATGATTGGAAAGTTTCAACTGCGGTTTCTGTTAATTCAGATAACACTCCGGCAAATCAGACATACGCGAATCTTGAATTTCAGAATAGAGTTTTTATGGTCGACGGCAGCGATTTATCAAGGTCTTCGGTTAATATTAGTTTTGATATTAATATTTTGACTGTGATAAACGTTAGAATTTACGATGTTCAGGGCAGACTGATAAAAAAAGTAAAAGAATCCGAATTGATAGAAATTCCCGGAAGATATACGGTTTCATGGGATGGAAAAAATAGTAAAAACAAAACTGTTCCAACAGGGATATATATTGTTTTATTGGATTTTTTCAGCGGCGCCGAAAGAATTCATAAATCGGTTAAACAGACGGTTGTGGCGGCGCGGAAAATGTGATTTTTTTTATGATAGATTGGATAATAAAGTCCGTTTTAGTTCATCGCAATTCGTTGAAAAAAAACATAGAATTGAAGCGAACGGAAAAAAACGGTTGTATTATATTTAAATACAACGATATTTTTTGTAAACTAAATTTTGTCGTTGTATATATTGACGCTGAATTATAGGTCGAATTTCAAAATGTTTTAAAATTTAGGATGTCAAATAAGTTAAAAAATTATTCGACAGCCCCGAATAAATATTATGGAGTAAAATATGATTCTAAAAAAATATTTATTGGTTATATTATTTCTTTTATTTTTTTCCGTTAATCTTTGCGCGGAGTTTATTTTTAGAGACGGTTATACGCGGCCTGCCGGACTTGGAAACGCTTTTACAGCTATGAATGACGACGCGTATTCTATTTTTTTTAATCCCGCAGGACTCGGATACCTTAATTCGGTTATGTTTATTAGCAATAACGCAAGATTATACGGGCTATCGGATTTGAAGATTAATAACGCTGGAATCGTCGTCCCTTTAGAAATTTTAAATATCGGTCTCGGATACGATGAATACGGATTTGATTTATATAAAGAAAAAACATATATGCTTTCAGCGGCAAAAAAATTGTCGGAAAATTTTTCTCTGGGAACAAGTTTAAAAATGTATGAACTCGATATAAGTTCTGTCGGCAAAAAATCCGACGTTTCAATCGACGCAGGTTTTAATTATTCCGCGTTTAACAATAAATTAAGTTTTGGATTTTTAGCGAGAGATTTAAATAAACCGGAAATTTCAGATAAAATAGATAGAAGCTATTCTTTCGGGTTAAAATATATTTTTTCAAATTTTAAACTCGTCGTAGATTATTTCATTCCGAAATACGATTATGATAACAGAATTTTTTCCGGAATCGAACTTGATTTGAACAGATACGTAACGCTTCGTTCGGGAATCCAGACAAAACCGGACAATTATTCTTTTGGACTCGGATTGAATTTCGGCAAAATAAACACTTTAGTTCTCGATTACGCTTATATTCATCATCAGATAATGGACGCCACTCATTTGTTCGGGCTCGGTTATAAATTCGGAACGGATAAAAAAGACGATTTTTACGAAGGCATAAACGCCGAACAAACTAAAGAAGAATTTGTTGCGGAAGAAGAAGCGGAATATTATTCTGAAAATGACAATGCCATTGCCGACGAACTTGCCGAATCCGAATCGGTAGGGAAAAATAAAATATATTTTTCTCCGCTGAACGAAGCGTCAAAAAAACCGGTTCTTTCTTTAAAAGAACAAATATTGATTTCAAAAAAATTCGCCGCTGATTCTGTGAAAAAATTTCAAATAATTTCGGCTGATACCGTCGGTTCTTTTGATACGGTTCCGGCATTATTTGCGTCTGATAAAGATACGGAAGGGAATATTTCTGATACCGGTTTTGAAATTGCAGAATCCGGAAAACAGATTACTGAAATCGAAAAATCTTCTGAAACAATAAATTCAGATTTGGCGGAATTGGATAAATTGACGTTTATCAAGCCTATAAAAATTTCCAAAATCATTAACAATATCGACGATATATGGGACGCGGAAAACGATGAAGAAATCAATGCAACGCAGGCTTATTATTTAATCGGATTATTGGATAATCCTTTAAACATAAACGAAGCCAATCCTTCGGAACTAATTCAGCTTCCCAATATCACAAAAGACGAAATTGAAGCTTTAGTAAATTATAGAATTAAAAAAGGGATTATAAGAGATAAAGAGGAACTTGTCTTAAACAACATTATTTCTCAAAACACTTTTGATTTTATTAATATTTTTATCGAAGCGAAAGAATCCAAAAAAATAGAAAAAGACGAACGTCCGGAAATGTTTGTTTATAAAGGAATCGCGAATGAAAAAACCGATAATAACAGCAAAGCAAAAATTTATCAGTCGCTTGAGTATGATTACAACGATATTCAGGGATACGGTCTTGTTGAGCGCGACGCCGGCGAGGATGAATTTGATAATCTGAAAAAATTCGGAGTGAAAATCAATAATATTAAAAACAAAAAAATCGATATAGTCGCCGGAAATTTTAATGTCGGCTTCGGAAATTTTCATACTATAAGCACAATTATGTATGAAAAAAGGACAAAAACCGTTAAAGAAGATAATTCAATAATTCCTCAAATAATTGATATCGACAGACAAACCAATGAAGACAAATATCTTCAAGGGATAGCGGTTCAGAAACGCGGAATTTTCGCTGAAAATCTTAATTTGAGCTGTTTTTATTCCAATAAATTTTACGATGATATTTCCGATTCGATAAAATCAGAATTGAAAGCGGAAATAACCGGCGCAAATTTTAATTATGATTTTTCAAGCAGACTTGCCGCAGGAATACTCGGATTTGCCGGCGATTTTGTTTGTAAAGATTTGCCTCAATATGATTTTGAAAATGCGGTATTCGGAATGTATTTAAGATATAAATCGGATTATGACGTTGACATAACTTTTGAAGCCGCAAAAAGCAATAAAGGCGGCAAAGGCATAATGGTTGGCATAGACCACAAAACCAAAAAATACGACTTGAATATCGTTATATATTCCAACGATTGCGATTACGTAAATATGCTCGCTTACAAATCTGAATTTTCTGAAAAAGATAAACGCGGCGCAAAACCGGAATTGACCGTGTATCTTGACAGAAATCATAAACTTACAGCGTCTTATGAATTGAATAAAATTTTATCGTCAGACGTCACTCAACGTCAATCTGAAATAAAGATTAATGGAAATTATGATAAAAAGAGCGCTTTGATAAACAGGATAAGTTTTCTAAAAAGTTTTCAATACGCATTCAAATTCAGTTTTTATAATAATGACGTCAACGATTGGGCGGGAGCTAATCCTCGCGGGTATGAACCGTATTACTACATTACTTACAGAGATGAATCGGTCTATAAAAATCCTAAACAATCATATAATTTTCAATTTAATTTTATTAATAATCTTGATTATACCTGCAATATTGATTTCTATAAAAAGGAAAATTTCAGTTATGGAAAACCGGCGTTTAACGACGATTATTCTTTTTTGCAAAAATTCAGATATAAACTTGATTCCAATAACGAGTTTCAGACGGATTATTATATCAAAAAATATAAAGATATAAAAAATTACAATCTTGTTTCTGAAACCGCCGAATACAGTCAATACTGGTATTTTAACGCTCAATATTACCGGAAGTTTTCAAAAAAAGATTCGGTTAAATTTTCTTATCAATACAGAGATTATGAAAATTCTTCTTTTCAAGATTTTCACAGATTCGGTTCGGAACTTCGTCTTCAAAATTTTTCAATGGTTTTGAAAAATTATTTTAAATACTATAAAGAAAGTTCGTCAAAAGAATTCGAGATAAATCTGACTAAAAATTGGTAAGATGAAAACAGTTAATAAAAAAATGGAGGAATTTGCAAAATGAGATTATTAATAAAATTATTAATATTTATATTTTTGATTTTTCAAATTAAAGCCGCGGCAGAAGGTTTATTAAAGGTCACCCATCTTAACGTTGATCAGGGAGACGCCGCAATAATAGAATTCCCGAGCGGCGTTGTGATGGAGATAGACTCGGGCAAAGGCGGGGGTTTTGCCGGTTCGGAAAGTATGGGACGCAAATCGATTATTCCTTATCTAAAAAATAATAAAATAATTAAAATCGACATTGCCGTAAGCACGCATCCTGATTTTGATCATATCGGAGGCTATCAGGAAGTTTTAAGAGAAATGAGCGTTTCAGAATACTGGGAGAGCGCAGGGCATACGACAAATACTTATAAAAATCTTCTTTCAATTATTAAAAATAAAAACATTGATTATTATCTTGGCTACAAAATGATTAAGCTCCGGCTTGACGAATTAAATAAAACTAATTTTTTTGGAAAAAATGTTAAAGTAGTTATTTTAGGGCCGTTGTTCAAATATAAAAATAATAACGACGCTTCATTATGTTTTATGATAAAATATAATAAAAAAACTTTTATGCTGTGCGGCGACGCCGGATTTGATCCTCAGGAAAATATGGCTGATAAATATGAAAAAAGTTTGAAAAGCGATTTTTTGCTCGTTCCGCATCACGGAAGTTCGCATAATTATAACAGGAAATTTTTAAATTTTGTCAAACCTGAAATAGCGATTATTTCAGCGGGTTATCAGAATAAATTCAAACATCCTAAAAATGAAATAGTGAACGCTTATTATTCCGCCGGAGTAAAACTATTCAGAACCGATATTCTCCAATCGCACATACAAATAGCGACTGACGGAATCGATTATAAAATCAATCTTATAGATAACGAATTAAAAGAAATTGATTTGTCCTTAAGCCGGATTTCATTGGAAAACGGAAAATGATTTGTTCGCTGTTCGGAGATGTAAAAAAAACGTTAAAACGGTTTTTTTAAAATATAATTGAACATAAACAACGATTTTAGCGATAGAATTATTCCTTTTCCCGTAATTGGTTTTTTATTTATATGGTTTAGCAAACGCAAAAAAATCTTTTCCATAAATGCAAGTTTTTTATAAGATACTAATATAAGAGAAAAGAAGTATAATGAAAAATGTTCTTTTAATATGGCCGCCGAATGAATTGCCTAATATGAATTTTGTTCCAATTGGATTAGGATATATAGCCGCAAATACAAGCGCCAAATATTCTGTCAAAATAAAGGATTTCGCGCTTGACGAATATGCTGAAAACGATTTTGTTAAATTACTAAATGAAATCAATCCTATTGCTATTGGAATAAGTTTTTGGGAATTTAATTTTCAAAATGTAAAAATAATAGCAGGTAAAATTAAAGCGATTAATAAAAAATATGTAATAATTCTTGGCGGACCGTCTGCAAGCGCCCGCAAAAATTCAGGGCTTCAGGAAATTCAAGCTGATTTTGCCATTAAAGGCGAAGGCGAAAAATCTTTTGAAGCGCTTCTTGATTTAATTGATTCGGGCAAATCGGCGGATACTGAAATGCTGGCTCGAATACCGGGTTTGACACACTTTGACAATAATAAAAAATCTTTCTTATCCATACCAATTCAACCATTGGAACTTTCAGAAATAAAATGGCCTGACTATGAAAAAATTCGCGTTTCGGATTATTTGAAAAACGGCTATGATTACGGTTATTTTTCAAAAAAACTAATTAATTATCCAATCATAATAACGCGAGGCTGTCCTTTTAAATGTCAATTTTGCAGCGCAAGACAAATTCATGGCTCTAAGATAAGAAAACGAACTATTGAATCGGCGCTTGACGAAATAAAATATCTTTATTATACTTTTTCGGTAAGGGCAATTAATATTGTGGATGATAATTTTACTTTTGATAGAGCATTCGTTACTGAGTTTTGCAAAGCCGCGATAGCCGCTAAATCTGAAATGCCTGATTTGGTTTTCGCTTCGCCAAACGGCGTATGCATGAAAACTTTAAATGATGAATTGATTGATTTAATGAAAGAAGCCGGCTGGGAAAGTCTTACTATCGCCCCTGAAAGCGGAAGCGAAAAAACTTTAAAAGCAATGAATAAGCAAGCGAATTTTGAAGAAATCAAGTATTATTCATGTTTGATAAAAAAACATAAGATGAAACTTTTTGGTTTTTTTATTATCGGCTATCCGGAGGAAACAATAGAGGATATAAAAAAAACCATAGATTTTGCATGTTCGCTTCCAATTGATTTGATAACATTTTCGCCTTTTACTCCGCTTCATGGAACTCCGGTTTACGATAAGTTAGTTGCAAGCGGCGAACTCAGTCAGGAATACATTTCATCAAACTATTTTGATATAACATATTCGCCGCGCGGAATTTCATTGCGAAAGATGATTTATCTACATAGACTCGCTTTATACAAATCATTGTTTCTATCGCCGGCGCGCCTGTTGTTTTTGATAAAATCATATTCTTTAAAACGCATTTTGAATTATGCGAATAATTATTTTAAAAAAAATACGGTTAAACGTAAAACATTGAAATAAGGGTTGTGGAAATGGCGGATTATTTAATAAATTGGATTTATATTTTCAGCGCATTTATTTTTCCGGGTTGGGTTATTGGACAATTGTTTTTTCAAAAGAAAATATCAGAGCATTCTTTTCCATATAGGTTTGCGTCATATGTTGTATTATCGTTGACAATAATTTTTTTCAGCGCGTTTTTGCTTTCTAAAATAATCATTTCCTTGCAAATAAAAAAAAATATTTCTCTCGGAATTATTTTTATCCCGGCTGTTTGCTTTATTTTTAGTAAAATTAATTTGCTCAATAAGCAAAAATTCAAAACATTCGAACATACTCCCTTATTGTTGATTTCAGCGATTGCGATGTTTATTTTAGCGGCTATGATTTTTATTCCGCTTCGTCCTTATCCTGCTATTAATAATGCGGGAATGGGCGATTTACCCGAATATTATGCGCTGGCGAAAAGTCTTTTTTTGGGAAAAGGCTGGACTATAGACTATTTTATATTTGATTTCTGGACTGGTCCGAAATATAGCATTAACGACATAGTCAATTCTGCGCCGGTTTTATCTCGGAGGCCATTATCTCCTTATTTGACAAGTTTTTTTTTCCTTGCTAACGGCTTTAATCATTATAATCTAAACATAATGTCTTCCTTGTTAGCGGCATTATTGCCGATTATATTTTATGGGTTTATCATTGATATTAAAATAAAAAAAAAAGGAAGCGTTACTACGGTTCAAAATTTAATATTTCAACTGTTGTCATTATCAATAAATATTTTCCCGAATCATTTTAGATATTTTATATTTGGTTCCACTTCTGTTTTTGCTCTGTTTCCCATAGCGGTTCTTATTGCGTTTATAAAATCAGACGATAGGAATTCCGTATTTTCAATTATTATACAATCGTTATGCGCGGGACTCATCTCAATAAGCAGACCTGAAAGCCTTCTTTTGCTTATAATTATTTTATTTATATTTTATTTAATTCCGTTTTTAATTTCATTGCTTGAAAAAAGAATAATTTTTAAATATTTTCTTATTTGCGGCGGAATAATAATATTCAATATTCCCTTGTTTTTCATTAAATACGGCGAACGCGGAGGAATGGGGTATCAGACTTTGAAATATGATTCTGAAATAAAAAATTTCAAATCCATCTATGATCCATGGTATCTGTTTTCCTTAGCTCTTACTCAAGAAAATATTTCTTTAAAACCCGATATAAAAAATATAATTAATAACTCTGCGTTTAACGACATAAAATCGCATCCGTTCAAGTTCATAGTCTGGCTTTATAAAAATTGCATAGAAAATTTTAAGGTTTTTCTTGAAATTTTTGATATTAAAGTTCTAAATTTAAATATCGGAAGGTTTATAATTCTATTTATTTTTGGTTTATTGTTATATGATTGTTTATTGTATTATCGAAAAAATTCATGCAATTTCAGCAAAAATATTTTTGACGCCATTATTAACTTTTCCGGTTTATCCTGCATATGCGACATATTATTTACCTTTATTTTTTTCCTTCCGGGATACGCGCTTCTTAACTGCGTTTTTTTTCAACGGCATTCTCTAATATTAAGTCCGCTTATATTCGTAGGGATGTATATTTCAATAATTAATATTTGGACAAAATATGATTTAAAAAAAAATATTTTATCGAAATTTGCCGATAAGATTATTCTAAACATTAAAATCTATAATATTATACTTGCATTATGTTATGTGATTTTAATCAGCTATTTGACTGTAAATGCTATTGAATATGCTTCTGACAATGAATATTTAAAATCGCTGAAAGTTATTAAACAATATACGGAACCAAATAGCGTTATTGTTTCTGATTATCCGCAGCTTGTAAATCTAATGACTGACAGAATAAGTCTTGGCGCATACGCATTACTTGAAATATTAAAAGATAATTTAGAAAGATATAATCCTGATTATATCCTGCTTAACGATTGCAGAATGAATAATTATACGGCTTTTTTAAATCTGAAAAATCTTGCGAGAGAATATAATTATGACGGCAAGTATATATCGAAAAATTATTATGTCTTTAAACACTGGCAGAAAAGCAGAATAATTCTTCTGAAACATTATTGAAAATAATTATTTTAATTTATAGTGTTTACTATTCAAATACATTTTTAAAAACCGTTAAAACGGTTTATTTTTCTGATATTCTATCATTAACCCCGCAATTAATTGCGGGGTTAATAAAAAAACATACGTATTTTTTAAACCGTTTTAACGGTTTTATTACATCAGCCGAATGGTAACAATTTATAAGTTGTATTTGAATTTTTCGTCTTACGCCTAAATTATGTAACGCCTTTCGAGCAGCGAAACGAACACAAGATTATAAATCGCGATATAAATAGAAGAAGAATCTATTTCCATATAAGCGAATGTTGGAGGCGTTCCCTGTTCGTCAAAATCTTTAAGATGTCCCGGATTAACGTATAAAACGTTCGAGTCGTTATTATAATTAATTTTAAATTCGTGAGTATGTCCGTAAAGGAGAACGTCGATTTCCTTATTGGCGATCATATTTTCAATGCTGATATCGCAGACCGAATCGTTCTGATGTTTTCGCGGAACGTGCGTGATTAAAAATCTTAAATCGCCGAAATTGATTTTTATTCTTTTCATCACTTCAGAGCTTGAATACTGATAATGATGTGACCCGGGCACCTTTAATATCTCCATTTCTGATAACCCTTCAATCCCTTCAATCTTATCCATATCTTCGTAATAATCGCCTAAATGAGCGAGTTTTTGAATTTGTTTTTCTTCAATAAGATATCTGACGGCTTTTGATAAATTATCCGTATTCTGATGGGAATCGGACACTACTCCAAGTTTAATCATTTTTTATAATGTAAGTTCCTTAAAATTTTTATTTAAAATATAATCCTGTTTATTAAAAATCTCGAGATGTTTTAAAATATCTTCTTCGACGTCCGCGAATATTGCGGTTAAAGTCGATTTTTTATTTGTGTTTATAACGGCGTTAACAATATCTTTTATCGTAATCCGTTCCGGATTCATTCTTAATAAAATGTTCTGGTTTTCTCCTTCATTATCGAATCCAATGAAACCGGCGTCGTATAAATTTGAGGCGACGAAATTAATTACGCGTTCGGATAAATTCAGTTTTAACGATAAATTGCGGATTGAAACGAATTCGGCGTTTGAAAATTTGACGCCGTAAAAATTTTTGCAGACGTAATACGTTATTATAATCGAAATATTGATGTTTTCATAAGCGGACATTTTTATATTTTCAATCGAAACCCTGTAATTTGCCGCGTTTTGAATAGCGAAAGTAAGCTCGGCTCCGAATAAAAGTATTATCCATGATATATAAATCCATATTAAAAAAATCGGTAGCGCCGCGAATCCGCCGTAAATTATTTTGAAATTAATCATATAAGAATTCAAATCAAAATACAGCAGTTGCGCAAGCTGCAATAGAACGCTCGCAATTAATCCGCCCGCCATTCCCGGTATAAGTTTGACTTTTGCGTTAGGAATAAAAATATAAAAAAAAGTAAAAGCAAGCCATAATAAAAAATAAGGAGCGTAAGTTATAAATTGCGAATACAAAGTATTTAGTATATTGTAATTGTTTAAGAATTCGGGCAGTTTGCCGACTGCGGTAAAACTCATGGCTCCGACGAACATCGTCGGTCCTACAATCAACACGCTTAAATAATCCGCGAATTTTCTAAAAGTTTTTCTTGTGGTTTTAACTCCCCAAATTACGTTAAATGATTTCTCTATCGTCGTGAGAACTAAAATCGCGCTCAACAGTAAAATAGTGGCTCCGAATGTTCCGAGTTTTGCCGCGTTCACGTTGTCGAGATAATTGTTCAAACTGTTTATAACCACAGTCTGATTAGCGGTGATTATTTTCAAAAAAGTAAGGGTTATATCGGTTTTAATCGATAGTCCTTTCAAAAGCGCGAACATCAACGCGAGTATCGGCACCAGCGAAAGCAGGGACGTATAAGTCAGCGCAGACGCATGAAGAACGCAATTGTCTTTTGTGAATCTCGTAAAAGTTATATAAAACGTCTTTATAATTCTGAAAAAAAATCGGGTAATGAAAAAATCTTTTTGATTGGAAAAACTATAATCCTCGATTTTTTCTTTAAAGTTATAAATATGATTTTTTAAATTTAAAAATATTTTATTCATAGTCTTGGCGCTTTTTTTACCTTTAATTTTTAAAAAGTTAAGGAAATCGTGAAACGATTTCCGAATATTATATTAATAGCTTTTCCGCGAATGCGGCTTATGATAATCTGTTTTTAAAATCGTCGTATCCGAATTTTCTAATTGTTTTCATTTTTCTATTTGAATCATAAACAATAATCGCCGGCAGATTGATTCCATTGAACATATTATTTTTAACCATAGTATAATGAGCCATATCCGTAAATACAAGCCGGTCTCCATACTTTAATTTTTTTGCGAAAGAATAATCTCCTATAACGTCGCCCGCCAGACACGTCGGACCGCCGAGTCTGTATCTGTATGCGAATTTTTTCTCATCCGCTTTTCCGGACCCTATTATAAACGGACGGTAAGGCATTTCCAGAACGTCCGGCATATGAGCCGCGGCAGAAGCGTCGAGAATGGCGATGTTCATTCCGTTATCTACTATATCGAGAACTGAAGCGATCAGGAAACCAGTATTCAAAGCGACAGCTTCGCCCGGTTCGAGATATACTTGAATCCCATATTTATTTTTTATGAAATTAATTGAATCAATCAATTTTTTTATATTATAATCTTTTCTCGATATATGATGCCCTCCGCCGAAATTAATCCATTTCATTTTTTTTATATATTGACCGAATTTTTTGTCGATTATTTTTACAGTTCGTTCAAGCGGGTCTGAATTTTGTTCGCAATGCGTATGGAAATGGAGACCGGATATTCCTTCGAGTTCGCAGGGTTCAAAATTTTTAAGCGTAACTCCAAGTCTTGAATTTTTATAACAGGGATTATACATCGGAGTTTTTATCTCGGAATACTCCGGATTAATTCTTATACCGCATTCGATTTTTTTTCTTGAATCCTTGATTTTATTTTTGAATTTTTTCCATTGATTAAACGAATTGAAAATTATATGATCGCAGTATTTCGTCATTTCCAAAAATTCGTCCTCTCTATACGCGGGGGCGTATAAATGCGTTTCTCCTTTCATTAATTCATACCCGAGACGGGCCTCGAACAGCGAACTCGCGGTTATTCCATAAAGATATTTTTTTATGGTTGGGAATAATGAATGCATAGCGAAACCTTTTAACGCGAGGAGAATCTTGCATCCGGTTTTTTGTTGAACGTTGTTTAGAATTTCGAGATTTCTTATTATCAAATTTTCGTCGCAAATATAACAGGGAGTCGGAACCTGCGAATAATCAAAAGACGGTTTAGTGAAATTGTCGAATCGTTTCATAATTTTTTCAATATAATAATCTTTATTTAAGGAAAACCGGATTGAATGTTTCCTGCCATGGCAGCCCGTGAGCATTCAGTTTTTCCATAAAGGGTTCAGGGTCGAATTCTTCAACGTTATAAACTCCGGGCTTATGCCATTTTTTTGTAAGAACCATCATAGCGCCTATCATAGCCGGAACGCCCGTTGTATACGAAATGGCTTGAGATTCGACTTCTTTATAGCATTCCTCGTGGTCGCAGATATTGTAAACGTAATACGTTTTTTTTTCTTCGTTTTTAACTCCTTGGATTATGCAGCCGATACAGGTTTTTCCTTTAGTTCTTGGTCCCAATGAAGCAGGGTCAGGCAGAACAGCTTTTAAGAATTGCAGCGGAACAATTTGCGCGCCCTGAAATTCAACTGGTTTAATCGAAGTCATTCCGACATTTTGAAGAACCCGAAGATGATTAAGATAATTATCTGAAAAAGTCATCCAGAACCTGATTCGTTTTACTCCTTTAATATTTTTTGAAAGCGATTCCAGCTCTTCGTGATACATTAAATATATTTCCTTATCTCCGATAATTGGAAAGTTGTAAGTTTGATGAACCGATAAAGGACCGGTTTCTTTCCATTCGTTATTTTCAAAATATTTGCCTTTTGCCGTTACCTCGCGGATATTAATTTCAGGATTGAAATTAGTAGCAAACGGATAGCCGTGGTCTCCGGCGTTCGCATCGAGGATATCGATAAACTCAATTTTGTCAAAATATTTTTTTTGAGCGTAAGCGCAGTAAATGTTTGTTACGCCGGGGTCGAATCCGCATCCGAGCAACGCCATTATTCCTCTATTTTTAAATTTATCTCTGTAATTCCATTGCCATTTATATTCAAATTTGGCGGTATCCGGCGGTTCGTAATTAGCGGTATCAAGATAATCTACGCCGGTTTCAAGACAAGCGTCCATAATAGTTAAATCCTGATAAGGCAGCGCCGCATTAATAACTATATCCGGTTTGAATGAAGCTATAAGAGCCGCGGTTTCGCGAACGTTATCAGCGTCGACTCCGGCGGTTGTTATAATCGTTCCGGTATTTTTAATCTGGTTTTTTATTTTTTCGCATTTGGATTGAGTCCGGCTTGCTATAAGCAATTCGGAAAATACACTCGAAACTTGACAACATTTATGCGCTATTACAGCGCCCACGCCGCCAGCTCCAATCAACAAAACCCTTGCCATAAAACACCTCGTAAAAATTTTATTCAACGACAAAATTCAAATTGAATATTTAACCCGAAAACTTTTTGGTATTTTTATGAGATTTTAAAAAATTGCTTAGAGTAAGTATTTTATAATGTTTTCACAATTTTTCAAAATCATAACGCGGTTTTCGGGTTAAAACAACGTTTCATTTAATCCGCGTTTTTTGTTACTATTCGGCAATATGATTAAACCGTTAAAACGGTTAAAAAAAGACCCGAACGGTAAACTATTTTTTTATTATATTTATTTTAAACAAAATTTCAAGGAATAATTGATTTATTTAAAATTTTGTTACTATTTAGTTAGCGTCTTGAAATGAAAAAAAGGCGAAAAAACAAGGGAAAAACGCAAAAAAGTATTAAAATTTTTAGTCGAAGATTCCGATATATATAATAACAAAATCAAAAAAACTTGAAAATCACAACAAAAATTAAAAATCTTCGAACAAAAAGCGGCGATAAAAAATGAGAGTAATCAGAACAGAAATAGCATTAGGAGCCAAAAACATAAATGAGATTAAAATAATGAAATTTATAGGAGTGAGAGATTTTCGAACAAAGTCGGCTTTAATATGGAAAAAATTAAAAAACGAAAAAAATGTAATTGTCACATCAAACGGAAAGCCAATCGCAATTTTAACAGCTACTTCTGAAGATAATTTAGAAGAATCGCTAATTGCAATAAATAGAGCGCAAGCCCGAGAAGCATTAAATAATATTCGTTTTAAAATTTATGAAAAACAACTTCCAGAAATCACAATTGACAAAATTGATGAAGAAATAAGAAATTATCGCCGTGAGAAAAAACTGAGATGAAAATAGTATTAGATACAAATGTTTTAATTTCAGGATTTTTTCCGAAAAAAAGTCCGCCTACAATAATTCTTGATATGATTATTGAAGGAATAATAACGATTTGTTATACAAGTGAAATATTTATTGAGTATCAAGAAATTTTGAATCGAAAAAAATTTGCATTCATAGAAAAACATCGTAGAGATATCGTTTTGAATTATATAAAAAATGCAGGATATTTAGTGTCAGGAATACCAACAAAGATAACATTACCGGATAGCGATGACGAAAAATTTATTGAAGCGGCATTTGCTGGGCGGGCGCAATATATAATTACCGGCAATCAGAAACATTATCCAGAAAAACAATATAATAACACCAATGTTATACTACCGGCATATTTTTTAAAAGAAATACAAAAAAAGGGATACGGTCGGTTATCTTAGACCTGCCGTTAGCGCCGCAAGCGTCGCGACCCTACGAGACGCCGCGCAAGCGCGGCGCCGGCAGGTCTTATCCGTTATCTGCCAGTCAGCATTAAGGAGAAAAAAACGAAATGACATTTAAGGATTTGGCGAGCGGGTTCATCCTGATATAATATGGTTGGATGTTATTTTCCGCTTGACGAATGGAAACCAGAAGTTTTTGAATTGAGTTCATCGATAGGCAATGTTTCTATCCGGATATTTTCATTTGAAATTAAACAAGAATTAAATTTCAATAATTTACGAGAAGCATTTTTTCAAACTGTTTCTAATTCATCGTGGGCGAATGAAAGTTATTTAGTTGCCGCTAAAATTCAAAATGATGAAGAATTTAGCAATGAATTAAAACGTTTATCAAGACGCCAATACGCGAATGAGCGCGCTTTTAAATTCTTGCGGTTTTAGTTGTTTCTTGTATTATTTGATTATTATAATCCGTATTTTTTGATGTATTTATACAATAAAGTTCTTGAAATTCCGAGAATTTCCGCGGCTTGTTTTTTGGAAGATGCGGAACTTAAAACGCTTATAATGTGTTTCTTTTTGTTTTCTTCGCAAGATAAAATTCCGCATTCGATATTTTCGTTTAATTCGTTTTGTTGGTGGTAAGGCAAAACAATGTTTTCAGGCATAATTATTTCATCAGAAACGGAGTAATACGATTTTTCAACTATATTTTTTAATTCGCGGAAATTGCCGGGCATACTGTAATTTAATAATTTAAAGCAGGTTTCCGGAGCGAATTCTTTTTTTGAAGAATAATCCCGGTTTAATCTATCCAGCAAAATATTTGCTATGTAGATTATATCGTTTCCGCGTTCGCGAAGCGGCGGAATTCTAATCTCATTCGAACAAATTCTATAATATAAATCCTCCCTGAACCTTCCGTTTTTTACTTCGTCGCGAAGATTCTTATTTGTGGCTGTGATAAGCCGGAAATCAGAATATTCTTCTTTATTTGTTCCGAGCCGGAAATATTTTTTTTCTTCAATCATATTCAATAATTTTGCCTGACAAAATAAATCAAGGTCGCCGATTTCATCGAGAAACAACGAACCTTTATCCGCTCGAGACGCGAATCCTGGAGTATCTTTTAAAGCGCCGGTGAACGCTCCTTTTACATATCCGAACATCGAGCTTTCAAATAATTGGGAAGGAATAGAATTAATGTTCACTGCGACAAACTCGTAATTTTTGCGAGGACTGACATTGTGAACGATTTTGGCGAACATAGTTTTACCGCACCCGGTTTCGCCGGTGAACATAATCGGTCTTTCCACATTTCCGATATTGGAAATGTAATTTAGTAGTTTTATCATATTAGAGTCGTTAGTTAAAAAATCACCGAATTCTTCAGGTTTTTCAAGACCCTCGGAGGACGAAAATAATTTCAAGGATTTTTTCAGCAAATCGGCTTCGATGACTTTTTGTATGACCGACAATAATAATTCGTTGTCAAACGGTTTTAAAATATAATCAAACGCGCCGGATTTAATGCATTTCACGACTGTAGACATTTCATTTACCGCGCTTATAACGATAAAAACGGAGTTTAATCTGAGATTTTTTACGGATTCGAGTATCTGATCGCCTCTTTTTCCTGGCATCATAATATCCAAAAAAACAATATCGTATATATTTTTTTTTATTTCGGTTTCGCCTGCGGTTGCTTCGGAACAGATAGTTACGTCTTTATAACCGCTAAGTTTTAAAGTCATTCTTACGGCTTCAGCTATAAGACTTTCGTCGTCCACAATTAAGATTTTCAAATTCTTACGCCTCTCATCGTTAAGATTTTATCCGAAAGTTTTTCAATGTTATCGACGTTTTTTTCAATTATCGCTTTAACGCCGTTGTTTTGAAGTCTGATTATTTCATTTTTCGAAAATTGATGATTGGATAGACAAAACGTTTTTATCCACGGATATTTTTTTAATATTAAAGCCGTCAAATTAAAACCGTCGAAATTCGGCATAATCAAATCTGATATTATAATGTCTATATTCGGATTATTTCCTATTACATCCGTAATTTTTTCCGGAGAATTCAATATTATTGATTCAATATTTTTTTTTCTTAAATAACTCTGGGTCAAAAACGTAATATCTTTTTCGTCGTCAATCAATAATACAAGCGGCTTCAATTCGGTTTTCAAGTTTAAACCGGAGACGGTATCGAGAGGAAAATCAATTATGAATATAGTTCCCCTGTTGGTTTCTGATATGGGCAATATTGCTCCTTTATGTTTTTTTATGATGTTATATACTATGGACAATCCCAAACCGGTTCCGCCGGAACTCTGTTTGGTAGTATAAAACGGGTCGAAAATTCTTGTTAAAATGTTTGATTCTATGCCTGAGCCGTTATCCATAAAACATAACCGGAAATGCGTCGCGGTCCTTGAAGCGGATATTTTGATTTCGGGATTTTCCCTGTTTTGCAAAGCGTGGGCGGAATTAACCATCATATTTACTATCAGTTGTTCGATTTCAATATATCTTCCGCTAAACCCGACAATATCCGGTTCAATTTCAAATTTTATAACGGCTCCGCTTTTCCGGATTGTAGCTCCGGCTATTGTATATGATTTATTAATAACGTCTTCGACGTTAATTTGCTGAATCAATTCATCGGAACTCTGACTGCTGAATTCTTTCAATGTCTCGATGATTTTTTGAATTCTATCGCTGCCGATTTTCAAAGACGACATTATTGAATGAATGTCGTCTTTTAATTCGGAAACTTCGAATTTACCGATTTTAGCGGAACCAGTGGCCGCGAGGTGTTCTTCGACTACCGGAAGTATAACCGAACAATATTTTTCGAGAGTGGGTATGTTTAAAGTCAGCAGCGTATTGGGATTGTTTATTTCGTGAGCGATACCCGCTATTAAAGTTCCAAGAGTTGCCAGTCTTTCAGTTTGAAAAATATTGAGCATTTTGTTTTGAAATTCTTCTTTCTTGAGTTTGCTGTTTAACGCCGAATTCAATATTTCCGAACAAATAATCAATATTGATTTTTCTTCTTCAGTCCAATTTTTAACGCAAGCGTTGAAGAAAACCACGAATCCTCCGAATTTTCCTTCAATAAATCTCGGAAAAACAAATTCCGACGCAATGTTTTGTTTATTTAAAAAATCAAAATCCGGTTCGCGGATTTCGTCGCTTAATTTTAACGAGTCAAAACACACGGACCGGTTATTCATTAGCTGAGCTGATACGGTTGGAAATACCGAATAGTGGAGATTGAAATACTTTTTTACGGGATTGTCGCCGTATTTATAATTCCATACGTATAGCTGGTCAAAAATGCCGGTTTCTTCCTGATAAGTAAAATAATAAATATTTTCGATTTTCAAGTGTTTTCCGATTTCTTCAAGCGACTGATTGAATTTTTTTTCAAAATCGACGGGAAATAAAAATTTTTGAGCGATTTGAATAATAAGTTCAAAGCTATCTGTTAAAAATTCCAGACGGGTTTGTTTTTCTCTAAGTTCCTTTTCTTTTTGTTGAAGTTCGGTTATTTTTTTTTTATATTCATTCGCGATTTTTTCGAGTTGTTTTGTTCTTTTATCCACATCCGCTTCAAGAGTTTTATTATAATTTTTTAAATCGGTTATATCGCGTAGAATGCCTTGAATTTCTTCCACCTCTCCTGTTTCAATGGAAAAAATCGGAATAGCGTTAGCGCTGAAGATTTTATAAACGCCGCGTTCTGAAGATTCCAGTTTTATTTCAACGTTTTTTTGAGGTTTGCCTTTTTTAAGATTTTCTAATACTTTGCTTATTTTTCCGGCGTCGTCGGGATGAATTATTTCGGAAAAAATATTTTTTCCGATAAAATATTCGGAATCGTAACCAAGCATATTTTTTGCCGAAGGAGAAGCGAATGTTATTATACCGTCTAAATTGTGTTTATAAATTACGTCCGCGCTCGCGTCCACAATCGAACGGAAATACATTTCATTTTTTTTTAGAAGTTTTTCTTTATAAATTCTGTCCGAGATATCCTCGCCTGAAGAAATAATTCCATTTATTTTTCCAGAACAGTCGCGCATTACCGTATTGCTCCATGAAACGATTCGGATTTTTCCGGCAGCCGTTTGTATTTCGTTTTCTAAGTATATCGGAAGATCGATTATATCCCTGTTCATCAACTCGTTAAAAAGATTTTTCAATTCTTTTCTTTTATTTTCAGGGATAAAATTATCAAACCAGTTTTTCCCGATTATTTCAGCAAAAGGACATTCGAGAAGCTCGGCTCCTCTTTTATTTATATAATTTATTATTTGGTTTTTATCTATTGAAACAATTAAAGCGTTTGCTATATCAAGTATTTTTTCATGAAAACATTTTTCTTCACAATCAGAATTATTCTTCAATTTTAATCCCTCTCTTTCTTCTATAAAGCTTTGTTCTCTCGCTACGTAAATAATTTTTCGCATTCAAAACTAATTCTGTTTTGATTCATATAAAAATATTCCGAAAAAAAATTTAAAAAAATTTATGCGCCGCCGCGTTTTTTATTATGCGTCTAAACTTTGATTACAACTTGCTAAAAAAATCCGGATATTCTACCTTCCGTTCGGATTATTATTCTCTATTACAATAATCAATATTATTGCGATACATAACGCTAATATCAATAAAAAAGTTACTAATTAAGTAAAAAAATAGAAAGACAACCGGCCCGGCTATCATAATCAACACTTTTTTATCAATGAACTCTTAACTTGCGCCGCGTCCGTATTGCATTATTAAAAAACTTTCATTGTTATGTAACGAAAATAACATGACGATTTGATTTGTAGTCGCGAATTTTAATTCGCGCTTTTCTTAATTATCAGGCGCAGATGTAAAATCTGCGACTACAAAAAAAATGTCAGCTTTATTCTGATACATTACATTAAAGTTTTTTATTAAATTTATTATATTATAAAAAAAAAAAAAACGCAACCGGCATAATAATATTTTTATGATAATAAGTGTTGATTTATAATCTTTGATAAATATAATTTAAACATTTAAAATCTTTTGGAGCGGGTTTTGTTTTTATGGAAAAAGAAAATCGGGATACGGAATTGACTCCAATGCTGAAACAGTATTACGAGATAAAATCAAAATATAAAGATTGTATTTTATTTTTCAGACTTGGAGATTTCTACGAGATGTTTAACGAGGATGCTAAAATCGCCTCTCAAGTTCTCGGTCTCGCATTAACGCGTAAACCCGCGGGGAAAGGGAAATACGCTCCGCTTGCCGGTTTGCCGTTCCATTCGTATGAAAATTATATATACAGATTGATTAAAAAAGGATATAAAGTCGCGATATGCGAACAGCTTGAAGATCCGTCAAAATGCAAAGGGATTGTTCAGCGCGGAGTTATACGGATAGTAACCCCCGGAACAGTTTTATCAGAAAGCGTTTTGCAGGAAAAAGATTTTAACTTTTTATGTTCGTTTAACGCGATAAAAGAATCTCAGAAAAGCGCTGTAATAAAAATAGGATTGTGTTTGCTCGACCTTTCAACCGGAAAATTTGTCGTGACTGAATTTGAGGATAATTCCAGATTTGAAAAATTAGAAACCGAATTAAACAAGTTTTCTCCTTCGGAATATATTTTGCCGGACTCGCTTTTGAAAAAATTTCCGGTTATTAATCAGATACTGAATATAACCGAAAATAAACATATAAACGAAATTGAAGACTGGAAATTTAATTTCACTGTCGGCGTCGATTCTATAAAAGAAGCGTTAAAGGTCGAATCGCTTGAAGGATACGGCTGCCACGATAAAACTACAGCTATTGAATGCGCAGGGGCGGTTTTGAAATATATTGAAGAAACCCAAATGTCGATACCATCGCATATTACAAGAATTCAATATTACAATATTGAAGACTACCTTATACTTGACGGAGATACGAGAAGAAATCTTGAATTAACCGCGTCTATGAGAGACGGGTCGAAAGAATATACTTTATTATGGGCTATTGATCAAACCGTTCTGAATTCAGGCGGCAGGCTTTTAAAGGATTGGATTCTAAATCCGCTTGTGGACGCCGCTGAAATAATAAAAAGACAGGAGTCGGTAAAAGAATTTTTTTTCGATTCGCCGCTTCGTTCTGAAATCAGGGAATTGCTGAAAAGCATTTACGATATTGAACGCATAATAAGCAAAATAAGCTGTAAAACGGTTACTCCGAAAGATCTTGTTTCTCTGAAAATATCCATAGCTCTTTTTCCGGATTTGAAAAAAATACTCGAACGGTGCAAAACCGGAATTTTAAAAGGCATATTCGATGATTTTGACGAATGCGCGGATATAACTCGATTGATAGATTCCTCGATAGACGATAATCCGCCTGCGGTTATCAGCGAGGGCGGCATTATCAAAAAAGGATATAATAAAGAAATCGACGAGTTGAGAAAAATAAAATTTGAAGCGAAAGATTACTTGATTAATCTTGAAACCGAAGAAAAGAAAAGAACCGGAATACAATCGTTGAAGATTAAATATAATAGGGTTTTTGGGTATTATATTGAAATATCAAACGCTAATCTTGATAAAACGCCGGATAATTATATTCGCAAACAAACCCTTGTCAACGCGGAACGTTTTATAACGCCGGAATTAAAAGAGTTTGAAACAAAAGCTTTAAACGCGGAAGAAAAATTGTTTCAGCTTGAAGAGCGTCTGTTCATAGATATTAGAGAAAAAATTGATATTCATACTGAACGGCTTCTCAAATCGGCTCGTTATCTTGCTGAAATAGACGTTCTAGCGAATCTTGCGGAAATCGCGGTTACAAATAATTACGTTTGTCCCGAAATAAACAATGACAATGAAATCGTCGTGAAAAATTCCAGACATCCTGTAATCGAACAGATAATGATAACAGACAAATTTGTTGAAAACGAAATATCGTTGAATAATTCCGATAATATGCTTTTGATAATAACCGGACCAAATATGGCTGGAAAATCCACGTATATCAGGCAAACGGCTCTTTTGGTTTTAATGGCGCAGATAGGCTCGTTTATTCCGGCAAAAGAAGCTAAAATCGGCGTTGTGGATAGAATATTCACCAGAGTCGGAGCTTCCGACAATCTCGCGCGCGGGCAGAGCACGTTTATGGTTGAAATGATAGAAACCGCAAATATTTTAAATAACGCGACTTCGAGAAGTCTTATTATACTTGATGAAATCGGAAGGGGAACGAGCACTTTTGACGGATTGAGTCTCGCCTGGTCAATCGCGGAATTCATCGCTTTGAATATCAAAGCAAAAACAATGTTCGCTACTCATTATCACGAATTGATTGAACTCGCCGGATTTCTCGGAGGAGTAAAGAATTATAACATAGCCGTTAGAGAATGGAACGATAAGATTATTTTTCTCAGAAAAATTGTTGAAGGCGGGGTCAGCCGCAGCTATGGAATACAGGTTGCGCGACTTGCCGGACTTCCGGCTGAAGTTATATCCCGCGCAAAAGAAATTCTGCATAATCTTGAAACTAAGCGAGCCGCGAATCCGGTCGACGATATGCCTTTATTCAATATGGGATTTAGTTCATCGGACGATACGGGAAAATGTTCCGGAACGGAAACTGCCGGATTAGAAACGGACGGCAAAGATTTCGCCGACAAGAAAATTGTCGGCAATGATTCCGCCGGCAAAAAAAATGCCGGCAAAGATTTCGCAGGACATTCCGCTTCTGACTCAAATTCAGAAATACGGGTTTTAAACGAACAAACGGCAGAATTATATAATAAGATTATCGAGGCGTTAAAGAAGTTTGACTTGAATTCTAAAAGTCCGGTTGAATGTTTGAATTTTATCGATGAATTGAAACGGGGATTGCCGGAATGATATAAGAATAATGAAATTTCAATTTAAATGCAGAGTTTGCGGCAAATGCTGCAAGATTTATAAAATAATAATCAATATAGGCGACGCTTTAAAATTGTTTGACGCGTTAAATGTAAAATTTAATGAAACTTTCGTTTTGGCTGATAAGACTGAAATTGCCGGAAGCGATAAAGAATTTATTTACGACCCGTTTATCATCAAAAATAAGGAATATTTTCTTACCGTAAAAAATGATCCGGTTAACGGCTGCGTTTTTCAAAAAGACAATAAATGTTCCATTCAAGATATTAAACCTTCCGTTTGTTATTTTTATCCGTTGAATTTTAATTTTGAATCTAAAAGTTTTTCAGTCGTAAAATATGATATTTGTTCGGGCATTTATGATTCGGATTATTCGGAATGGGTTAGCGTTACTGAAAAATTCGAAGAGTATAAACTTAATTGTCAATGGCATAATGAAATCGCGGCGTTCTGGAATCAATATTACGCGGCAACGGCTGATATGAAGGATTTCATTATTTTCTTTTATGAATCATTATATCCGATATATCTAAAACGCGTAAAATTTTAATAATTCTTATTGTTTTTTTTCTCTTTTTTAGTAAAATCATCTATTGTAAAATCATAATAAAAAACCGAATAAGAATTTAAAATTTTTAACGTAAAATTTCTCGAAATAAAAACGTCTTTTTGACAAAAAAATTAAATTATTGTTATATATTAAATTATGAAAACATCCATTACAACCAAGTTTTTTTTATTATCCGTTTGTTTTTTTATATTTTTATTTGCCAATGCGGTAAATGCGGGTCAGGCGAATATGTATTATAAAGGATATTTGAATAGCTGGGGTTCTGCGGTTATGACCAATATAAGCGGCGTGTGGAAAACGACAGTTCAGGCGGGAAGCGGAAGCGGATCAACTGGTTTTAAGATTGCAAATACTACAGATTGGTCAGGTTCAGACTGGTCGACAGGCGGCGCAATATCATTAAACACTATAGTCAATTTTTCTCTTGGGGGAGCCAATACACTAATT
>ERZ795059.1106-NODE-1106-length-31228-cov-17.824624_pt1 | contig 31228 bp, 27 predicted proteins | sample MGYA00375143_ERZ795059 | MGnify/ENA primary metagenome ERZ795059 (study PRJEB30188, sample SAMN05720168) | activated sludge metagenome | isolation source: Anaerobic digester | place: USA | collected 2015-01-07 ... | reverse complement strand
CATTGAAATCATTTGTAGTATCTAGTCCTAGCAAACTAGTATTAACATTTGAGGGCTTAATAGAAGCTACTGGTTATAGTAATGTTATAAATAATGATCCTAATGAATTGGCTTTGGCATCTGACTTAATAGTAAGTCAAACAGTTGGAACAACAACAACTACATTAACTGGTGGTGATCTTGGTATTACAATAGGATCAGATTCTGGATCTGGGACTCCATCAGATTCTACAACTGTTTATATTAACTTACAGAATAGTAAGACGCTAAGTTTACTAGACCCTGTAACAATAAAGACAGTTCCTCAAGATTCTATTGATGCTGTTGGTGCTAATGGAGCTAAGATTTTAGCTAATACAACTGGTATTACAAATGCAAGCTTTGTAGCATCTTCTATAGCTGAAAATGTTACTAGTGCTGCTGCTGTTGCTGCTAGTGGTGCTTCTGCTACAGCTGGTGACTTTACTGTTGTTGCCGATGTTGCTGGTGCTGCTGCAAATGGTTATACAGTAACAATCGTTGCTGATAATTCATTAAATGCTACTGCAACTGTTGTGTCTGAAACTGTTAGTGCTATTACAATCAAGATAGATGGTGATAGTAATCCTTCAACATGGACACAGCTAGTTACTGCTGCTAATACTGGTGGAATATTTGGTGCTACACTTACAGCTGGTGCTAATGCTGGTGATACTGTAGTTACTGCCGATGCCCAAGTTGTTACATTATCTGGTGGTAAGGGAGCTGGTTATACAGTTGTTGCTAATACATCAAATGCACTTGTTATAACATTCAATAAGAGTGTTGATAAAACAAGTTTAGTAACAACCGGATGGGCAACATCTGATGGTGGTGCTAATTATACTGTTACTATTGCTAATTCAATGTTATTTGATGCTTCTACTGACAAAGTAACATTTAATGGTATAAATATTGGTGAATTCTTATTTACTGATATTGAGGCTTCTATTGGAACAGTTGTTCCTGCTCTAGATGCTGATTACACTTATAATGTTGCTAACAGAACATTATCAATAACTATAAATAACTCAGTAGCAAATCAAACTGATGATAATGCTACTACAGTTATTTCTGCTGGTAATGTAACTTATACACCAAGTCCAAATATAAAGACTGAATCAGTTGGAACTTTAATTTCTACTGACTTTAAGCCAGTTGTTACATTAAACTAATCTAAATTTATTTAGATAAGTTCTAAAAGAGACTTCCTTTATGGAAGTCTCTTTTTTATTTTAATTTATATTTTTTATTTATATATTTATCACTTTACTTTTATGCTCTGTTTGTGTAAGATTATTTTAATAAATGAAAATTATGAAACTTATATCTATAATAGTTCCTACATACAATGAAGAAAAAAATATATCTTTATTTGTGTCTAGCTTTAGACCTGTTTTTGATTCTTTAAAATCAAAATATTCTTTTGAGATGTTGTTTATAAACGATGGTAGTAATGATAATACTCTTTCTGAGATATATTCTGTTATAGATAATAATCCTGATATTGATATAAAAGTCATTGATTTTTCTCGTAATTTTGGAAAGGAAATAGCTTTAACTGCTGGTTTAAATATGTGTTCTGGTTCTTGTGCTATTATGATTGATGCTGATTTACAACATCCTATTGAATTGATTCCTGAGTTTATTAATAAATGGGAATCAGGATATGATGTTGTTGTTGGTATTAGAAAAACAAATAAAGATGATAGTGTTATAAAAAAAATTGGATCATATATATTTAATAAAATAGTAAGTAAAATATCTAGTGTTGATTATACTTCAAGATCTACTGATTATAGACTAATTGATAGAGCTGTTATTGATGAGTTTAATAAGCTAAAAGAAGGTAATAGAATGACTAGGGGATTAATAGATTGGCTAGGATTTAAGAAAGGATATATATTTTTTGATGCTAAGCCAAGAGCTAATGGTGAAAGATCTTATAGCATAAAGAAACTGTTTAGATTGTTTGTTAATGGAATAATACAGAATAGTTTATTCCCTTTAAAATTAGCAGGATATTTAGGTGGAGCTATAACACTTGTTTCTGGAGTATTTGGTTTATGTATAATTATTGGTAGGTATATTGTAAAAAATAGTTGGTGGCAGAGTATAAGTCATAATGTAATACTTGGTGTATTAAATATGTTTTTAATTGGTATTGTATTATCTTGTTTAGGTTTAATTGCTTTATATATTGCTGATATTAGTAATGAATCTAAAAATAGACCTTTGTATGTTATAAACAAAAAAACATCAAGAAAAATTTAAGTATTTAATTTATATGATATGGATAAAAAAAGAATATTAGTTATTGGTGGGGCAAGTATAAAAGCATTAGAGTTCATCAAACAAAAATTAGATTTAGGTATAGAAGTTGTATGTTTAGATAATTTATCAAGTTCTGATATTAATAATATAGAAAAATTTAAAAGTTATAAAAATTTTATATTTATAGAGCATGACATTAATATTCCATTTTTTATTGAAGTTGATGAAGTATATAGCTTTATAAACAACACGAATGATAAGATTAAAGATAATATTAGAATGTTGATAGAGAAAAACAAAATAGAAGAAGATAATATTAAGACTATATCTATAATTGGAACTGGTTATGTTGGTTTAACTTTTGCATCTATATTATCTAATATTGGTTATAAGGTTTATACTGTTGATATAGACGAAAATAAAATAAATACTGTTAAATCTGGTAAATCATATTTTTTTGAACCAGGACTTGATAGATTTATAGAAGTTGGTATAAAGAGTGGTAATTTAATACCTATAACATCATATAAAGATGCTATACCAGAATCTGATGTTGTGTTTATTTGTGTAGGGACCCCAGCCACTGAAGATGGAAGCTCTGATTTATCTTATGTATTTGAATCAGCTAAAGAAATTGCATTAAATGCAAAAAAAGATTTAATAGTTGTTCAAAAATCCACAGTTCCTGTTAAAACATCTAGAGAAACTAAGAGAATATTAGATAAGAATAACACAAATGGAGTTAATATAGAAATACTTTCTAATCCAGAATTTTTAAGAGAAGGTTCTGCTATATTTGATACTTTATTCTTTGATAGAGTTGTTATAGGTGGTAAAAAAGAAGCATCTTTAAAAGTCGCTGAGATATATTCAAAAATAGATGATTTTGCTAGAACATTAGATATAAAAGAATTTAATGAATATGCTTTTTTAAATATAAGCTCAAAATATATTGAGAATATACCAGAGTTTAGCAAAAGGCTTGTTCTAATAGATAATATTGAAAGCTCTGAGCTTATAAAAGTTACATCTAATTCCTTTTTAGCTTTAAAGATAGCTTTTGCAAATACAGTAGCTAGAATATGTGATAAAACTGGTGCTGATTCTAAAAGTGTATTTGATGGTGTTGGTATGGATAATAGAATTGGAAGAGCTTTTTTATATCCAGGTCTTGGATACGGTGGTGATTGTTTTCCTAAAGATGTTGCTGGAATGATAGATACAGCAAGTAGTTTTGATGTAAACTTTGGAATATTACATGAAGTTGTTAATGTTAATAAGACACAGACATATTTTGTTATTGATAAGATAAAAAGAATGATTGGCACAGATGATTTACATGATGTAAAGATTGCTGTATTAGGATTATCTTTTAAGGCTGGGACTAGTGATATAAGAAAATCGCCATCTATAAGGTTAATTGATAAATTATTAAAACAGGGAGCTGTTATAAAAGCATTTGATCCAAGAGCTATTGATAACTCAAAAAAAGTTTTAGAACATAATAATTTGGAATATGCTGATAATATTGAAGATGTTTTTGATGGTGTTGATATTATCGTAGTAGCAACAGAATGGAAGGAATTTATTGATTTTGATTATTCTAATATAATTAATAAGATGAATAAACCAATATTTCTTGATGTAAAAGGAATAATGGATTTAGAAAAAATGAGAAAGATTGGTTTTAAAATTGAAAGAATATAAATAAAATAAATGAAAATACTTTGGTTTACTTGGAAGGACTTAAAAAATCCATTAGCTGGCGGAGCTGAAGTTGTTAATGAACAAATCGCAAAAAGGTTAATTGCAGATGGACATGAAGTTATTTTTGTTGTTGGTGGATATGATGGATGTGCTGATTCTGAAATTATAAACGGTTACAAGGTTATAAGAGTTGGTGGAAGGTGGACAGTTTATTTATATGCCTATAACTATTATAAAACCTACTTAAAAGGGTGGGCTGATTTAGTTATTGATGAGATAAACACAATACCTTTCTTTTGTAAATTTTATGTAAAAGAGAAAAATATTGTATTTATACACCAATTAGCAAGAGAAATTTGGTTTTACCAAATGTTTTTTCCTTTAAATATAATAGGTTATGCAATTGAACCATTGTATTTAAAATTACTAAAAGATAGAGAAGTTATTACTATATCTTCTAGTACTAAAAATGATTTAGTAAATGTTGGTTTTGATCCAGAAAAGATTAATATTATAAGCGAGGGGATAGAGATGAGCCCTGTAGATGATTTAAACAGCATAGTAAAATATCCTGAACCTACAATATTGAGCTTAGGGTCTATCAGACCAATGAAAAGAACTAGGGAAATTTTTAATGCTTTTGTTTTAGCTAAAAAAAATATTCCTAATTTAAAATTATTAATAGCTGGTGATTCTAATTGTAAATATGCTAAAAAATTGCTTAAAGATATTAATAATTGTGAGTATAAAAATGATATTAATTATTTAGGGAGAGTAGATGTTGAAAAGAAATGTGAAATAATGCAAAGAAGCCATATTATTTGTGTTACTTCTATAAAAGAAGGTTGGGGTTTAATTGTTACAGAAGCAAACTCTCAAGGAACTCCTGCTGTTGTTTATAATGTAGATGGATTAAGAGATAGTGTGAAAGATAATGTAACTGGTATTATTTGTAGCGAAAATACACCAAGTAATTTAGCTAATAATGTTGTTAATTTATTAAATAATACTGAGAAATATGAGCTACTTAGGATTAATGCATATAATTTTAGTAAGGAAATAACATTTGATAGAGAATATAGAGAATTTATTAGTTTAATTAATAAATATAATGATTATGAATAAAATATTAAAAGATTTTTTAAGTGATTTATACAATAATGCTGTAATATTAAATCATGAAAATATTTTTAATTTATTTAGAGAAAAACAGGATGCTAAATTTTTGGATTTAGGGTGCGATGATGGTTCTTTTACTTTGAATATGGCAAAATATATAAGAACTAATGATATTTTTGGTGTTGATATTGTGGACGAAAGGATTGATATTGCTAAAAGCAGAGGAATCATAGTTAAAAAGTTTGATTTAAATAATAAATTTGAATTTGATGACAACTTTTTTGATGTTGTAAGTGCAAACCAAGTTATAGAGCATATATATAATTCTGATAATTTTATTTCAGAAATATATCGCATACTTAAAGTTGGTGGTTATGCAATTATAAGCACCGAAAACGCTAGTAGTTGGTGTAATATTTTTGCTAGTATAATGGGATGGCAAATTTTTTCTCTAACAAATTTTTCAAATAAAAAATTGGGGATAGGAAATCCTTTTGCATTGCATAGAGATAATAGTAGTATGAATTTTGATTCATGGGCCCATGTCAGAATATATAATATAAGAGGTTTAAAAGAATATTTTGAGTTATTTGGTTTCGAGGTTGTTAAAATTAGTGGGGCAGGATACTTTCCACTTCCTTCATGTCTAGGGAAAATGGATATAATACATAGTCATTTTATTACATTCAAAATTCAAAAAATTAGATAATTAACAAATATATGAGAGATTTTTTAATTTCAGTTATAATACCAACAAGAAATTCAAGCAGAACAATTGAAAAATGTTTGCAGTCTATTAAAGATCAAAGTTATGAGAATATTGAATTAATAGTTGTTGATAATAATTCAACAGATAATACTAAAGATATAGCAAATAGATTTACTGATAAGGTTTTTAATTTTGGACCAGAAAGAAGTTATCAAAGGAACTTTGGAGTTGATAAAGCTTCTGGAGAATATGTTTTAGTTCATGATAGTGACATATATTTTAATAGGGATTCTATTAAAGAGTGTGTGGAGATATTTGAAAAAGAAAATTGTGATGCAATAATATTACCAGAGAAATCAATTGGTGTTGGATTTTGGGCTAAAGTTAAATCTTTTGAAAGATCTTTTTATGTTGGTAATGATTATATAGAAGCTGCTAGATTTTTTAAGAAAGATGTTTATAAAAAAATTGGTGGATATGATGAAGAGATGTATGCAGGGGAAGACTGGGATTTAACTATAAGATTAAGAGAAAGTGGTTATAAAATATCAAGAGCTAAGATTTTTGTAGAGCATGATGAAGGTGTTGTTAATTTGTTTGGAAGTGCAAAAAAGAAAAAGTATTATGCTGAAAATTTATTTAATGTTTATGCAAAAAAGCATCCTGACTATTTTAAAATACAAATGAATTTCTTTTCTAGATTTCCAATAAAAAAGTTGTTATTAGAATTTTTAAAGCATCCAATTTTAACTTTTTGTATGTTTTTAATGAAGGGTATGGAATTAATAAATAGTATTATAAAATGAAAACAGTTTTTCTAAATATACATTATAGCAATATTAGTGGCTCTATGGATTATTTTAGAGATTTTTTATTAAGAAATAATTATAATGTTATTAGTGTTTATAATCCATTAGATAATTATGATAATAATGAAACTGTTATATATAATAACATTGATGTTGTAAGAAGATACAAGAGGAGAAATTTATATATCATAAATTTTTTTATTGATTTTTTTGTATCTCTAAAATATATAAATAGATATGATTTTTCTACTTTTATAGGGGCTAATAATTTTGATACTTTTGTTGGAATATTTGCTAAAAAGGTATTAAAGAAAAATATAGATAAAATAATATATTTTGCATCTGATTTTTCTGAAAATAGATTTAGTAATAATATTTTAAACAAAATATATTATTTTGTTGAAAAAATAGCTGTGAAGAACTCTGATTTAGTTGTATCAAATACAAAACGTTCAGAATTAAAAAGAATAGAATTTGGTCTGGATAAGAATAAAAGTTTAGTTATACCTAATGGAGTTTTATTAAATAAAGAGATATTTGATAGTAAAGATATAAATAAACATAAATTTGTTTATGTAGGGTCTATAAATAAAGAGCATGGATTATATGATATATTATTTAGTATTTCTTCTATTATTGATGAAATTTATATCATTGGGGTTGGCGATGATTTAAATAGAGTAGAAAGAATATTAAAAGAAAAAAATATTAATTATTATTTATTAGGGAGGAAAGATCATGAGTTTGTTATAAACTTTTTACAGAATTTCAATGGATTTGGTTTGGCTCCATATAATTCAGCTCAAAATTGGACTTATTATTGTTCTCCTTTAAAAGTTATTGAATATATATCATGTGGTGTTCCTGTTATAATGTCTGATATACCAGAGATCTCTGAGTTTATATTAGAAAATGATCTTGGTATTGTTTATTCTGAGCTTACTAAACAGAATTTATTAGAAGATATAGAAAGATTCAATGTTTCTGGATATAATAAAAAGGCTCAATGGTTTTATAATATATATAATCAAAATAAATTGTTTTCTGAGATAAAAATATGAATAAAATAATTTGGTTTATTGGGTAATCTTTGAAATTAAATTATAGATTATTCAAAAATTTTCTTAGTAAACTAGTTATAAAAATGTTTTATTAGTAGAGAATACAAAAATCAAATGATTTCAGTAATTATATTAAACTATAATGGTAAAAAATGGTTAGAGAAGTGTTTAGACTCTTTGTTTAATCAAACATATAAAGAGTTTGAGATTATTTTTGTTGATAATAATTCATCTGATGATAGTGTTGAATTTGTAAATAATAGATATGGAGATAGAAGTAATTTAAAAGTAATTAAAAGTGATAAAAACTTAGGCTTTGCTGGTGGAAATAATCTAGGGATTAAGTATGCATCAGGAGAATATGTTTTATTATTAAATAATGATACATGGGTAAAAGAGAATTATCTAGAAGAAATGATGGAGGGGTTTTTATATAAAGGGAATATTGGTTGTATTCAATCTAAAATATTAATAATGGATAGGCCTGATATTTTAGATGTTGTTGGTTCTTATTGGACTTTTTGTACTGCTTTATATTATTTTGGTGCTAGCAAAAAAGATTGTGAAAAGTATAATGAGCCTATACCTTTTTTTGCTAATAAAGGTGCTTCTATGATGTTAAAAAGAGAGATTATTGATAAAATAGGATATTTATTTGATAATGATTTTTGGTGTTATTATGAAGATACTGATTTATGCAATATGCTATGGATGCTTGGTTATGAATGTTGGTATTGGCCTTATGCTGTATGTTATCATGCTAACGGAGGCACTTCATCAATGTTTAAAAATAATTATATACAATTTCATAATTTTAAAAATAAATTGATGTCATTTATAAAAAACTTTGATCTTACTACATTATTATATGTAGTTCCAATATATTTATTATTTTGTGTGTTTGTAAGTTTTGTATGGTTATTTATGGGCAAGTTCAGCAATTTTATTGCAATATATAAAGCTATATTTTGGAATATTAAAAATATTAAAAAAACATTAATAAAGAGAAAGAATACACAGAGTAAACGAACTGTTAGTGATAAAGATATATTTAAATTAGTCAGGAAGAATCCAAGACTCAGCTATTATTTTTATTTATTATTTAATAAAATAGAAAGTTATAAAGATTAAGATAAAATTATGATTTCAGTAATTATAGTAAATTATAATGGTAAAAAATGGTTAGAAAAATGTCTTAACTCTATATTCGATCAGACATATAGAGATTATGAAGTAATATTTGTTGATAATAATTCATCTGATGATAGTATTGATTTTGTAAATAATAGATATGGGAATGAAAGTAATTTAAAAGTAATTAAAAGTGATAAAAACTTAGGATTTGCTGGTGGAAATAATCTAGGGATTAAATATGCATCAGGAGAACATATTTTATTATTAAATAATGATACATATGTTGAAGAGAATTTTTTAGAAAAATTAGTAGATTTTTATAATAATAACAGTTTTAATTTAGTAGGTTGTAAACAAAGAAATTATTATTCTAAAGAACTTATTAATGATATTATAGGGACTATTGATATATTTGGTTTTCCAACTCCTAACAAATTGTTATTCGGTAGTTCGGGTTATTGTATGTTGATAAGCAAAAAAGATTATGTAGATAGTATGGGTTTAGATAATAATTTTTTTATGTATTGTGAGGATATTGATTGGTTTTGGAGATTAAATCTATTGAATAAAAAAATGACTATATCTGATGTATATATATATCATGCTAGTGGTGGAAGTAGTGGTGAATTTAAAAGTTTAAATTATAAAGTATTCTTATGGCGAAACCAAAATACATTGCAAATGTTATTAAAAAATTATTCATGGTATAATTTATTATGGATTTTGCCTATATATTTTATACAAAATATATTTGAAATTATTTTTTTTCTACTAATATTAAAACCAAAAATAGCATTTTCATATATTGAGGGTTGGTGGTTTAATATAAAAAATTTTGATAAAATAATAGAAAAAAGAAAATGGGTGCAAAATAATAGAAAAATACCTGATAGCGAAATATTTAAAAAAATGTATTTTGGATCTGGGAAAGTTAAAACGTTGCTTAATTATATTAAGAATAAATAATTATCAGTAAAAACAAATATGAAGTTTTTAAAGAATATATTTCTCAGCTTGCTACTAGAAGTATTATACTAAGAGATATAAAATTTAATGGGCTTTTAGCTACTGATATAATAATTACTTGTAAAAAATGAAAAAAATACTTAATTTTTTAAAAAATAATATATATATATTTTTTTATATTGCTATTGTTCTAATAATAACTGGGACTTTTTTGTTTTCTAAGGGATATTTATTTTTGACAGATTATACATCTGGGCCACTTGTAAAATATGGAAACGATATAGTTGGCTTATTCTCTAAGTTTTTAATGTTATTTTTAAAGACAGACCTTACACAAAAGGTTGTAGTGTTTTTTTCTTATTTAACTGTCATTTTTGGGGCTAAAAAGGTTGTTGAAAATTTTATTGATAATAAATATTTAGTATTTGTTGTTTCTTTATTTGCCTTATTTAATCCTTATGTTTATGAGAGAACTGGGTATGGACAATTTGGTGTTATATTTGCTTATGGATTTTTATTATTTGTTTTTGGTTTTATATTAAAATTTGTTTTAAATTATAAAAAAGAAAATAAATTTAAAGATAATATTAGCATTGTTTTTGCTGCTTTATGTTCTGGTCTTGCTATTTCTTCTTCTGCTCACTTTGTTTTTTTTATAGTAGTCCCATGGCTTATTGTTCTATTCTTTGTTATAAAAAGATTTAAAGATATTGATAAAAAACAGCTATTTACATATTTAGGTATTACTGTTATTGTCGTATGTGCATTAAATTATAATCTTCTTGTTGGGGTATTTAGCAAGAATACTAATACTGCTGCTGGATTTACTGAAACTAGCATATCTCATCAAGATTTACTTGCTTTTGCTACGTCTGATACTAGCGCTTTATGCATAAATAGATTTGATGGTGATTGCGATTATAGTTCATTTGGGATATTTAAAAAAGATGCTGAAGGGAATGAAGAGCTTGTATTTAACAAAGATAATAAAAGTTTTGATGCGTTTTATAATGTATTATCAATGTCTGGGTTTTGGGGAAAAGATCAGGTTAGATTTCATGATTTAACAGATGATAGGTTTATATTTAATTTTAGTTTTTTTATTGTCTTTGCTCTTGCTATTTATGGTTTAATAAAGTCAAAAGAATATTTTAAAGTTAGAAAATTAGAATATATACATAAAATATTATGGATTTCTTTTATAGTTGTTGTTATTTTAGCTGTTGGTGTAAGATCTAATATGTTTAGGTGGTTAACATTATTTTTATTTGATCATTTGCCTTTTTATAGTGGTTTAAGAGAGCAACAAAAGTGGGTAAGTGTATTGTGTTGCATTTATCTTGTGTTTATATCTATTGCAGTAAAATATATTTATGAAAATTACAAGATAAGGAACAATAGAAAAAATCAAATTTTAGTTGCAGCAATACTTGCTATTGTGTTTATACTACGTGCTCCATATACATTGTTTGGTTTTTCTGGACAAATTGTCCCTATTGAATACCCACAAGATTGGTATCAAATAGATAAGATATTATGGGAAGATGAGAATAAATGTGATAATGGTAAAGTTTTATTCTTACCATGGCATTTATACATGCATTTTCCTTTTATGGGTAGTATTACATTTAATGGACAGGTTATTGGTAATAGAATAGTTTCAAATCCTGCTCCAATATTTTTTAGATGCCCTACAATTTATGGGACTAATATGGAGTGGGGAGGAATATATGATAATGTCTATGATGCAAATGATATAGCTGTTCAAAATTGGTTTGAATCAAACTTAACAGATATACAGTATATAAAAGATATTGGTGCAAAATATATTTTATTAGCTAAAGCTGTTGATTATCAAGATTTTGCTACTGCACTTTATAGTGTAGATTATACTCAGCTTATAACAGAAAATGATAATTTTTATCTATGGAAGATAAAATAAAAAAGATGTATAATAATTATGTTATATAAAAATTAATAATATTTTATGCAAGAAGAAAATAAAAATATAAATAATAATATTAATAAGCCTAAAGTTAAGACTAATTGGATTATAATAGGTATTTGTGTAGTAGTTGTTATATTGCTTATAGTTGTTCTTACCCCTAAAGGTGGAAGTAAAAATAATACTAATATCAATGGAACAGAAAAGACGTCTTCATCAGATCAAAGTGGTGTTATAAAAGTTAAGAATTTAATGATGATACAAAATAATAGTTTTGATCCACAGACAATAAATGGAAATTATGGAGAATCAGTTACATTCCAAAATAACAATAGAGGCCCAGTTAAAATAATAGGTGATGGATGGCAAACACCATATTTAGATCAAGGCGCTATATTTACAAAAGATGATTTTAAACAGGGACAAAATAATGTTTATTTAGAGAGTAACCCAATGAATATAGGGGTTATAAACATGAAATAAATAAATGGCCGAAAGGCCATTTATAGTTAATTTTAGATTATTTCTACAATATAAAATAAGCCTCAATTAAGATGTTTGTCCTTACTACACTTATTATTTTATTAATAATTTTGTATATACATATTATATATGGGGGCAAAAGGTTCTCTGAAGATCTTGATTTTACTGTGAATATGGGAGAAAAAGAATTTTTAGAATTTATAGAACAGCCATTTAAAGAATTAGAAAAAGAAAATGAATTTATAATTAAAGAGAATAAATCAATTTTTGGGAAAAGTTTTTTAATAAAATATATAAATGATCTAGTAAGAGGGGATATGTTTATTAGCCTTGATTTTTCTTTTAGAGAAAAGGTTATATCTCCTCAAAAAAATATATTGCAAACAGATTTACCTGTAATATTGAATAATTATATATATTGCTTATCCAAAGAAGAAATAGTTGCTGAAAAAATAAGAGCAATATTAACAAGAGATAAAGGTAGAGATTATTATGATTTATGGTATTTATTAGCTTCTGGAGTAGAAATAAATAAAGATATGATAAATAAAAAAATGAATTATTATAACAAAGAGTTTTCTGAGAAGATACTAAAAGATAAAATTGATAAATTTAATAAGAGAGACTTTATATTAGATCTAAGCCCATTTGTAGATATCAATACAAGAGATAGATTAGGCGATATATATGAATATATTAAAGATTTTTTAATTAATAAAGTATAAACTTTTTTACTAGTTTATTTGCAGTTTTATATATTTCTTTTTTATCTCCAGTGAGCCATATTATATCTTTATTTTTTTTGAACCATGTCATTTGCTTCTTTGCAAAATGTGTTATTTCTTTTTCTAATCCTTGTTTCATTTTAATATACTCATCTTTTAATTCTGATTTTTCTAAATTGTTTATATTTAAAAGCTTTTTATCTTTTAGAAAGTATTTTTTATTATCTTTTAGAAATTGACCAATAAATCTATGTTCTAATCCAAAAGATATTATTCTTTTCCATGCAACATGATGTTTATAATGTAAATCCCATATTTCTTTTAACATATCTTCATCTTCTAATCTCGCATCTAATCTTTTTTTTATTTTTTCTTGCATTATTGTTTTATCAGGCTTTACGCCTATTATCAATGTATCATATTGTTTGTCATTTTTTTTATCTTTGCTATATTTATTTTTATTTTTTTCTATAAATCTTATCAATCTGTATGGGTTGTTCCAGTCACTATTGTTTAAAGGATTTTTTATTTTATTTTTTTTGCATATATTTAAAACAATTTTTTGTAATTGTCTTTTTGTTTTTAATTCTAATTCTTTTCTTAATTTTATATCTATTTTTTCTTTATTTAGATCATAGTTTTCTATAATGGCATTAATATATAATCCTGTTCCACCAACTAGAAATGGTATTTTGTTTTTATTTTGTATTTTACTAATTGCTTGTTTTGCATATTTTACATATTTAGCTAAGTTAAAATTAGATGTTGGTTCTATAAGATCTATACAATAATATTTAATATTATCATATTCTTTTAGGTCTTTTCCTGTGCCAATATTCATAAACTTATATACTTGGCGTGAGTCAGCGCTTATAATTTCACCATTAAATTTTTTAGCTAAATAAACACCTAAAGCAGTTTTTCCAGAAGCTGTTGGCCCTACAATAGCTATTAATTTGGTTTTTTTAGAATTATTGTTTTTTGTGTGTCTATCCATTTTGAGTATTTTGTATTTTCATCTATTAGTATCCAATTTAAAGGAGTAGAAGGTTTTTTTGTTTCTTTTGTGCCATAATACCAACCTCTTTGTAAATCTTCTTCTGTTATTGGTTTTAATTTTGTATTTTCTTCTATCCTGCATTCTGCTCTGTATTTTATATCAATGCCGACCTTTTCTATAAAACATTCATTATCATATGTTACATTATCTGCTCCGCACACTGGCTCGTAATAATTAGAACATATTTTATTTGTAATTATTCCTTTTTTTGCCACAAGATCTAATATTCTTCCAGATACTATTGCAAACTCTGGATTAGCATTACTCGTTGCATCTTCTTCTAATATTTTTAATATATCTTTTATAAAACCTAAGTTTTCATAAGAAAGTTTATCAACATATTGTTTTAATTTTATTTCTTTTTGATCATTGTTTAAGTTTATTAAATCAGAGATTATATTGTTTTGATAAGATTCCTTTAGTTCATCTAGTTTGTATATTATTATTCCACTAGTATTTGTATATTTTTCTAGTAATAGGATTAAATTTATTTTATCAATATCATCTCCTGTAAGTAGTCTATTTATTTCGCTATCTAATTTTAAAGGATCTATTTTTTCTAAAGTCATGTTTAGCAAGCTCATAGGTATTTGCCTTGCATTGATTATTGATATTTTGACTAGATCTTTTATTTTAGAATTTTCAATATTGTTTTGTATAGAATAAAGAGTATCTATAAGATGAACTTCATATAATGGGTCATTGTTATATATTTTATATAGATAATATTCTATATTTTTTTCTATATCTATATTTTCTGCTTCTATATTTAATCTGTTTATGTTTTTTACTACATCTATATAGTTATTTTGTATTATATCTTCTATAATTGGTTTTATTAATATATTTGTTCTTAATTTAAGTTTATCTAGAAAATTATTTATTAATATCTTATTTAATATACTTTTCCCTTCATTTTGGCTATTTATTGCAAGAGTTATGGTTTGTTTAATACTCAATTGATCTATATCTGAACTTGCTATAAATGCACCTAGCTTATCTATATTTATATTTTGTATGTTTTTTATTGTATCTATATTATATGTATAGTCTCTTTGTATATTATCTAGAATTATGTTTTGATTTATTTCTGATACTAATAGCTTTTCTAATATGTATTTTTTATAATCAAGAGATGCGTTAGATATTTCTTTATATAAAGAATTTTTTGTAGATTTATATTCTTTTAAAGCTTTATCAACGCATTTATTATTATTAAGTTTATAGCACAATTCTATTTCTTTTACATTTTTTAAGGATTTATCTATTTTTTTGTTTATTTTCTCCAGCTTATTTATTGTAAAAACCATATCTATATTAGATAAGACATTATTTACAGAATATGTTAATTGATTTGGGAGATATTCTATTTTATCTATTCCAAGATTTTCTTCTGTTAAACCTATATCTTTTTTTACATCAAAATTACTATTTGGTACAAAATTTTTTATTTTTTCTATAACTAATTCATCATATCCTGACGCTTTAGCTATATTAAAAGATAATAAAAAAAGAGGGAATAAGAAAAATAGAATAACCTTTTTGTTCATAATTATAAATAATACAGAATTGATTTATAGATATATTTTATCATTTTTTGAAATTTTTTGGAATTGGAATTATAATAAATAAATAAAAGGTTTAACAATTTAACAATGAATAATAAAAAGGACTCTAATTATATTGAAAAAGGTCAAAAAAGGGGAAGAGGTAGACCTCCTAAAATTATAAATAAAGAAGATGATGCAGAAGCTAGGCAGACTTTTAAAACAAAAAAGATAGATTTTGGTTTGAAAAAACCTAAGAGTGTGAAGAAAGGCAAAATGGACGTTGACGCAGAGCAAATGCTTAGAGATTTAGAAGAATTAGGGAGGATAAAACCAGTCGAGGATAGCCAGAAGAAGAAAAAAAGAAAAAAAATAAAAGATGAATTAATAGATTTGCCAGAATCTCCATTAAAGAAAATGATAGATAAAAAGAATAACTCTATATTAAAGATAGGTGCTGTATTTTTTGCTATTGTAATTTTGTTTATGTTTTCTATTCTGTATTTGTTAAACTCTAAAACTGTTATTAACATTGAATTAAAGAAAGTGCCAAGCGAGATAAACACAAATATAACATATCAATTGTTTAGTGATGAAGATAATTTAGCAAATCAGGAAGTTGTTGCTATATATTCTAAAGTAAATACTTCTGGCACTGTTCAATATGAAGTAGGGTATAAAGAAGTAGCATCTGGGGTCGTAGAAGGGAGATTAAGGATTATAAACGAATCTAACGAGAAGAAGGTGTTTGTTAGAACAACTAGATTTATTTCAGAAACAACAGGGGATTTATATAGGTTAAAAGAAGATACAGTTATTCCTGCTAATGGTTCTGTTGATGTTATAGTGTATGCTGATAATCCATTAGTAAAGGGTGAAGACATAGGGACAAGATTTAAAATTCCTGGTTTAAAAACAGAAGAAGCGCAGAGATTAATATATGGTGAGAGCTTAGAAGAATTTGTTGTTGGAACTACTAAAAAACAGATTATTGATGAGAATGATATATCTAAAGCTAATGATTTAGCTGATGTAAAATTAAAAGAAATGGCAATAGATGAGTTAAGAAAAAAAATAGAGAAAAATGGTAATTATGAGTTATTAGCTGATAGTTTAAATTATGTAATAAATAATAAAAAAATTGATGCAAAAGTTGGAGATGAAAAAAGTATTATAAATGTCAGTGGTAATATTGAGGCAACTGGTATTTTTATTGATAGAGATAAGATATTAAATAGTGTAAAAAATGACATTTTAAGTTCAACTCCTAGCGAATACAATATATCAATTAATAAAGATGATCTAAAGATAGAAGTTGTAAGAGCTGATTATTTAACAAAGAGCTTAACTGTTAGTGTAAAAGGTAATATACATGTTGTTTATGATATAGATAAAATTATAGACAAAAATGAAATTGCTGGTATGAGTATTAATGATTTTTACCAATATATTACAAAAAAAGGTGCTACAGAAAAAGCTAACGTTGTAAATTATCCATTCTGGAATAAAGGTATTACAACTATAAAAGATAATATAATCATAAATGTAAGATAGATAGTTTACCAGTTTTGTTAGTAATATCTATATATAAAATATCTGAGATAAAAATAATATTAGTAAAAATATAATCAAAATAGCTAATGTTGTTTTATCTATATGTTTTTTATTTAGTAAATATATTCCAGCAAGTATTAAAAGTATTGGCCAAAGCTTGAATATTGATGATAAAAATAAACCTATATCTAATGTTATTATATTTAGATTAGCTAATAAGAATATAATACCTATTAGGATTATAAAGCTTCCTATAATTATTCTTGATGTTTTTATAGTATCTATTTTCTTTTTCATAATTTAATTATTAAATATTTCTTTTATATTATTTGCTAAATCTTTATTAAGATCTATGCAAAATTGTGTATCAAGTTTCTTATCTTTTACTACGAAGCAGACCTTAAAATCCTTTCCTTTGTTATTTTCTAATAGAGTTTTTAATGTCTTTATTTTTTCTTTTGATGTATTTTCTGGTATTTTTATATTTAATATTTTTTGCTCTTTATGGACAATTGGTTTTTGTATATCTTTTTTTATTTCGTTTATTGTTTCTTTTGCATTTTCTGTTTTTAATTCATATATTATGCTAGATAATAACTTAGGCTCTCCATCTTTATCAGATAATTGTCCGTATGTTATTATTGGAACATCTTTTAATAGAAAACTTGATGATTGTTTATATAAGTTGGGGAATACAATAATTTCAATACTTTGCCCAAATCTATCTTCTATTGTTACAAAAGCCATTATATCATTATTTTTCGTTGTAATTTTTTTAATGTTTGTTATAACACCAGCAATTAGAGCTTGCTTTACCATTCCTTCTTTTATTAATGACATATCTGTTAAATTGCCATTTAATTCTTTTTCAAATTCTTCCATTGGATGATCTGAAATATATAAACCTAGAAGTTCTTTTTCCCATAGCAATTTTGTTCTTTTATCAACTTCTGTAGCTTGTTCTAAATGTAATTTTGATAATATCTTAACATTTTTTTCTGAAGAAGATGCCATCATTGAGAAAAAGCTGGTTTGCTTTGTATTCATTTCTTGTTTTATATTTTTATTGTAATTTAATAATGTTTCAAGGTTTGTAAGAAGCGTATTTCTATCATTTAGGGAATCAAAGGCCCCAGCTTTTATTAATGATTCAAGTGATTTTTTATTTAGGTCTTTAGTTTGTATTCTCTGTAAGAAGTCTTCTATATCTTTATATGTTCCATTTTCTTTTCTTTCTTTTATAATCTCTTCTACTATATTTTCTCCAACATTTTTTATTGCTGCTAATCCAAAACGTATATTATACTTATTGTCTTGTTTTACAACAGTAAAATCTTTAAAGCTTTCGTTTATATCAGGGGGTAATATTTGTATGCCTGATTTTTTTGCATCTTTTATTTCTATTGCAATTCTATCTATATCATCAGAATCTGATATTAATAGAGCTGCCATAAAACATTCTGGGTAATTAGCTTTAATATATGCTGTTTCATAAGCTATTGCAGCATAGCATGCTGCATGTGATCTATTAAAACAATATTCTGCAAATTTTTCCCATTCTTTCCATATTTTTTCACATGTATTTTTTTTAATTCCTTTTTTTTGAGCTCCTTCAATAAATCTTGTTTTATATTCAGCCATTAATGATGCTATTTTTTTACCAATAGCTTTTCTTAATCCATCAGCTTCACCACCAGTAAAATCAGCAAGATCTTTTGATAATTGCATTATTTGTTCCTGATATATTGTTATACCATAAGTATTTTTTAAAGCATTTTCCATTAATGGGGAATAATATGTAATTTCTTCTTCTTTATGTTTTCTTGCTATGTATTGAGGTATAAACTGCATTGGACCTGGACGGTATAAAGCTACCATAGCTATTATATCTTCAAAACTTGTTGGTTTTAATTCTTTTAGATATTTTCTCATTCCTGATGATTCCAATTGGAATACTCCTGTTGTATCTCCATTTTGAAATAGCTTGAATGCCTTTTTCTCTTCTTTTGTAAAATTACAATCTGGGTCATTTATATCTCCATCAGGAGGTTTTAAATTATTTACATCTATTTTTATTCCATGTATTTTTTCTACTATTTTTGCTGCTGTTTCTAGTATTGTTAGGTTTTTTAATCCTAAAAAATCCATTTTTAATAAGCCTAGATCTTCTGCTGGATGACCTGAGTATTGAGAAATTAAAGTATTTGTTTTTTCATCTAATTGCACAGGTGTTGTTTCGTCTAATGGATCTTTAGTAATTAAAACACCACAAGCATGCACAGAAGAATTTCTCATTCCACCTTCTATTTTTTTTGCAATATCAACTATTTTTTTTGCATCAGGGTTTTTGTCATATAGTTCTTTAAATTCTGGAGAGTTATTTAAAGCTTCTTCTATATCAGATCCTTGTGGTATTGTCTTAGCTAATTTATCGCAAAATGTATATGGAACACCTAAAACTCTTCCTACATCTTTTACTGAGGCACGAGAAGCCATTGTGCCAAATGTTATAATACGAGCTACATGATCTTTGCCATATTTATCTTCTGCATGTTTTATAACCTCATCTCTACGAGTATCTGAGAAATCTGTATCAATATCTGGCATTGATATTCTATCTGGGTTTAAGAATCTTTCAAACAAAAGATTATATTTTATTGGATCTAAATCTGTTATGTTTAACAAGTATGATACTATACTACCAGCTCCAGAACCTCTTCCTGGGCCTACTATTATTCCATTATCTTTTGCCCAGTTTATATAATCTTGGACTATTAGAAAGTAATACTCATATCCCATTTTTTTTATAACAGACATTTCATATTCAAATCTATTTTTGTATTCATCTTCAAGCTCATCAAATTCTTTCCCATATTTTTTAGGGCAATATTTTTTTGCTAGTCTTCTCATTTCTTGCTCTGCTGTTATACCTTCTGGTAATGGATAATGAGGCAATTTTGGGACTCCCATTTCTAATTCTAGATTGCAACTATCTGCTATTATTTGTGTATTATATACAGCTTCTTGATAATCTTTAAAAGCTTCTAGCATATATTGTTCAGATTTAAATGATAAATCAAATTCTTTCATTGATAGCCTATTAGTTTCGCTTAATAATTGTTTTGTTTGTATGCATACTAGTATATCTTGTATTTCTGCATCCTCTGGTCTTAAATAATGGCTATCTGATGTTGCAATGCATTTTACTCCATATTTTTTTGATAATTCTTTAAGTTTTTCATTAATTATTTTTTGTTCACTACTTGTTGGTAAGTTTTGTAATTCAAAAAAGAAATTATCTTTTCCAAAAAGATCAATATAACTATTTATAACAAAATCTAATTCTTCTTCATTTTTATTTAATATCAATTGAGGTATTTGCCCTTGCATGCATGCTGTTGAGCAGATTAATCCATTGTGATATTGTTTTAGAAGCTCAAAATCTATTCTTGGCTTGTAATAAAAACCATCAACATTTGCTATTGATGTTAATTTTATTAGATTTTTGTATCCTTCTAGATTCTTAGCAAGTATTATTAAGTGGTAACGTGGATCATTTTGTTTTCTTGATTTATAATCATTTGTTACATAGAATTCCTCACCTATTATAGGTTTTATTCCAGCTTTTTTTGCTACTTCATAAAATTCTATAGCACCATACATATTTCCATGATCAGTTATAGCAATAGATGTTTGACCTAATTCTTTTGCATAATCAATTAGGTCCTTTATTTTAGGAAGGCCATCAAGTAATGAATATGTTGTATGAACATGAAGATTTGTGAACATATATAAATCATTTTACCTTAGAAATTATCTTAATAGCAAGTTGAAAAGTATATAGAATATGAAAATAATAGTTTTAATTTTTTATCTTCTAAATAATATTAATTAGTGATATAATTATATTATAAAATAAATAAAAAAGGTTATGTCTTTATTAGAATCTGCACAAATATTTTTTTATATCTCTGTTTCTATTTGTGTTGTAATAATATCTTTAATATATATTATAAAAACTATTGTTATAACACTTAAATTAAATACTATTGTAAAAAGAATAGATGCAATAACAAAAGAAATTGAAGATAAGGTTAATATTGTAAAAAATTTTATAGATTCAGTAGATGAGAAAATAAACAATGTAGAGTTTTATTTAAATAAAATAAAAAAAGTATCAGATTTTTTTACTGATTATGAAAATGATGATACTCCAAAAGAATTATTAGATGAAAATGGAGAATATAAATATGTTTTAAAAAAAGTAAATAAGAAAAAGAATAAGAAAAGGAGAATATTATGATTTATGATAATATAAATGACAAAGCAATTAATATCAATCTTTGGATTTTAAAGAATATAAATAAAATAAGATTGAGCATAGAGATAGTATTAGGATTTGCTATAGTTATTATTTATTCTATTTTATTTACTAATATATCTGATTTTGTAGAGAGCAATAAACAGCTTGATAAAATATATGATAGTATATTGAGAAATCAGAATTTTGTTGCAATGGATAATTATTTAAAATCTATTGCACCAGAAAGTCTAGTTTTAGAAAGTTATGGAGCAGTTATGGGATATTCTGATAAATATTATGATTTTTATGCTTTAGTAAAAAATAAAAATACTAATTATCTTGTTGATTCAATTGATTATTATTTTAAATATGATGGCAATGAAACAGATGTAAAAAGAGATAAGATAAGCATTAATGCTGAAAAATTTTTATTTTATACTGGTATACCTTCAGAAGAAAGTGGTTCTATCCTAAATGTTGAGTTTGCTATTAAGGATATAAATTGGAAACTTGTAAGTAAACATGAAGAAAAGATAAATAGATATTCTAATACAAATGTTCCAAAAGGATGTTTATATGTTAATAATGGATTAAGTGTAGAAAATATTAGAATTACAAGAAATGTCCAAGCTATAACAAATAGGGAAGTTAATGTTTTAAGTTTTGATATAAAAAATAGCTCTTTATATAATTATAGGGCAATAGATAATAAAATTATTTTTTATAATAGAGATGGGGCTATTGTTGGTATATTTCAGAAAGAGTTATATTTATTACCTTCTGGAGAAAGTAAATCTATGAGTATAAATATTTCACCTAATGTTAAAGACATAACTAATGTTCTTGTTGTTCCTGAAATAGATCTTTGCAGTGAAGGTTCATTTATACCAAAATAATTTATATTTTATGAGTAAGAAGATATTTATAATATTAATTCCTGTATTAGTTTGCTGTGCATTTTTTAATAATAGTTATGCTAGTTCTAATACAACGATTTCTATACCTACAATATCAATAAAAGATGCTAGTGATATAAAAAATAATCAGGCCACTTTAAATGCTAGAATAGATAGTATTAATAATATAGAGTATATTGAGTGGTGGTTTGAATATGGAGTATTAGAGAATAATTTATTTAGTAAAACTGATGTTACAAAGGAAACATCAGCTAAAGATATATCATACACATTATCTAACTTATCTCCAGATTCCCTATATTTTTATAGGTTTTGTGAAAAAAATATTTATGAAACATCTTGTACTGCAAAGAAGAGTTTTAAGACATATTCAATGCCTATTGTAGATATATCACAAGTAGCAGACATTGGATATGGAGCTATAATAGGCAGTATTGGTTATGGTAAAGCTAGTATTAGGGGTAGAATAGTTTATCCTGGTATAGATGATAAAGGATATGGAACTAGTTATTGGTTTGAATATGGTGTAGGTTCATCTTTAACTAATTTAAAATCTACTGATGTAAAGATTACAAATACGCAACAAGATGTAATAGCTGTATTGGATAATTTAATGCAGGATACAGAGTATTATTATAGACTTTGTGCTAAAAATAATATAGGCCAGGTTTGCTCTGATAAATTAAGTTTTAAGACATATACTAATGTTGTTCCAGTCCAAGAATCTGATAAGCCTGGTGTTGAGACACTAGAACCTTTAAGAACATCAATTGCTAATTCTATAAAAATACAAGGTAGAATTACAAAAATGGGCATGTATCCTGTGTTAAGTTATTATTTTGAGTATGATGAAAATTTAAATTTTAGAAATAAAATAGATGAGGGTAAGACTTCTACACAAGCTATAACATTTGATTATACTTTATCTAATTTAGAATATAACAAAACATATTATTATAGGGCATGTGTTAGGGGAATAATTTCTAATACAAATAGTGAAGCTGTAGTTTGTGGCGAACCCAAAGTTTTTACAATTACTGATTATAAAAATAAAAGTCTTGGAGTAAGTAATTATGGAGTTACAAAAGTTACAGATACTATGGCTAAAATTGCTGGTATTGTTAATGGTTTTGGAGGATATGATGATGTAAATGCCTGGTTTATTATTTATGATAATGGATATGGGAATAATGGAAGGGAAACTGATAAAATACAAGTTAAAGGGACTAGTATTATATTTTCAACAGATGTTACAGGGCTTACTCCTGGCAAACAATATTTTTATAGTGCATGTGTAGCTAATAATAGTATAGTTTATTGTAATAATGATAGGAGCTCTTTTTATACACTAAAGAATCCTAGTGTTGAAATTAGCGATTATAGTATATCTGGTAATAAATTGTATTTATTTGGTAAAGCATCAAATAACTTATCAAATTATGGTTATGGCTGGTTTGAGTATGCAAGTAAAGAAGATCTATCAGACTTAGTTGCAACTAATAAAGTGTTTTTATCAGATAATAAATTAAAAGGAGAAATATCTAATTTATCAGAATATAATACATATTATATGAGGTTCTGTGTTAATATCGGTCTTGATGATGCTTGCTCAAATGCAAAAAAAATTGTATTTACAAAAACTATATCAGAACCAAAAATCGAAATTTTGGATATTGATAAAAATCAAAACAATATAATTGTTAAAGTTATAGTTGATAGTTTTGGTGGAGATGAGAAAATAGAAGCATATTTAGAATATGGGTTGCAAAATAGTAAGCTAAACCAGAAGAAGGATATTAGTATTTTAGAAGAAGGGGAATCTGGTTATGGAGTTATAGACAATATGAAGTATGATACTAAGTATTATTATAGATTTTGTGCTAAAAACTCTAAATTTACTAAATGCTCAGATACAAAGGAAATACTTATAGTATCTGATAGTTTAAGAAGGTCTATACCAAAAATGGATGATGATGATAAGGCTAACTTTTTTATAGAAAATGATTTTGCAGAGGAGAAAGCTGGGCAGATTTTATTTAAGTCTCAAGATCCAAATAATTTATGGTATGTAAATCCTAAAAATTTAAAAAGATATTTATTAGGGGGTAAAGATAATTTTTATTTAACTTTTGAGAAATTATTAAATAAAACAACAGAAGCAAATCTTAGTAAAATTCCTATTGAATTGAGCTTTGGGTATGGTAAAGATACTGATCAAGATGGTATTATTGATCAAATAGAGAAAGCTATTGGCACTAATTATTTATCAAAAGATACTGATAAAGATGGATTTAATGACTTTTTAGAATTAAAAAATAATTATAGTCCAAATAATAAAAAACCTGTTAAGCTATCATTTGATAATAATGTTATAAAAAATAGTATTGGTCAGTTTTATATAACAGATAAAAATGATATTTGGTATGTTAATAAAAACAGAAGAAGGTATTATCTTGGTAATACATCTGATAAACCATCTATATTTAATTCTTTAAAACAATTGTCTAATAAAATAGATTATGAAGATTTAATTAGAATAGATTATGTAGATACTAGTGAATTATTTTCTGATATATCAGGAGATAGTGATTATGATGGTGTATTAGATAAATATGAAATAAATTTATAATTATGAACGAGTTTATTATTAATCATTTTGATCTGTTTATCATACTTATAATTTCTATTATTTGTATATCATCTCTTGCTATATCATTATTTGCAAAAGTTTTTAAGGCATCAAATACAGGAATTAAAAATTCTTTTTCTGTTTTATTTTTAACAAGCATAACATTTTTTTTATTTTATGAATGTTTTGATGGCATTTTTACCTTTTTTGGATCTAAGAATAGCATCTTTATATATATATTACCATTGATAATATCATTTATTGTATTTGTTTATGTTTTTCAGAGTAAGTTTTCTTATTATGGTAAGTTTTGGAACATTTTTGAGATATTTATCTTTTTCTTATTAATTGATATTATATTTATATTATTTTATTTTGCTGTTTTAAGATCTTTAAATCTAATATAGAGGAGGCAGATTATGAAAGTACCATATCCAGTGCTTTGTAAGAATTGCCATAAAGAATTGACATTAGATTTTAGTGGTATTTGTGATAAGTGCTTTATTGCATTAGAGCATAAACAAAAAATTAAATGCCCTAATTGCAATAGTGATATTGATGGACAGGTCATGTATTTATCTAATGATAGAATTGTTTATTATAAATGTAAGTGTGGTTATATAATTATAGATACAGATTCTGTCCAGAAAATTATGTCCAATAGAGATCTAAAGAAAATGATGGACATATAAAATAGGTAGTAAATGCTACCTATTTTTTAATTGATAATTTAAGCCTAATTCTTTTTTTAATTGATTTAATTCTGATCTATTACCATTTTCTGCTAATATTTTTGCATCTGCATATCTTTTAAAATTGCTTTCATTTATAACAGCAAGTAGTCTTTTATTTTGTGGTGTATTATTTTCTTCTAATAATTTCTTCCATGTATTATAGTCTTTATCTTGTATAGCTTTTTGTATCTCAGAATATATAATTTTTTTGTTTTTCTTTTTTAAAGAGTCTTCTACTGCTGCTTTATTTTTAGGATTATTATAATTATTTTGTGCAGCCATTGTAGGCGAGCTAAATGATATAACTAAGATTGTTATTACTATAATCGGCAATATTTTTTTAATCATCCTTTTTTGTTTGTTCATAGTTTTAAATTATGCTGATTAAATTGTTCTATTATTTAATACGAGAAAGTATATTAAAAAGTTTCAAATTATTGAAAGAAATATAAAAAAGTGTTATTTTAAATATACATTTTAAAAGGGAGGATATTTATATTCTTAACAAGCTTAAATCTTGTATTTTAGAGGCTTCCTATGGGAGTATGTCATTGTTTTCTGCATTTATTGCTAATCTATCATTAGGCATTATTTTATTTCTTATTCCAATACTTGCAGAAGTAGAAGATAAAAAGATATTTTTTCTTCTAGGTGCAATATGTATTGGATTTGGTCTATGCGCCTTGCATGGTGCAAAAAGTTATAAGGAATAAGGAGGTAATATATGTATTATAAAGGGTTAGTAGTAGATGAAATAAATGGTGCTGCAAATGATGTTATATGGGTTTTAACAAAAGGTGTGTGGAAAGCGATCAAAAAGTTTAAGGATGAGAAGAAAGATATTAGTGAATACAAAAATATGACTATGTTAAGAGATGATGCTGGCAATCAAATTCTTATTTTGATGTTTGATTGCAATGCAAATAAAAGAAAATTTGAAGAAATGGATGCTATGCAAGATGTTCTATATTCAGTTATAAAATATTCTTGCATAAAATTTAAACTTGATCTTGACTTTAAAAATGTTAAAAGTCTAGATGAGCCTATACCAGATATTGTAAGAAATTATTTAGTAAATAATATTGATATAGATAAGTTTATTATTACTTATCCGCCAAGAATCTGGTATAAGTTTATTTTCTATTCCTATTTCAAATAATTTTTAAAGTTTAAAGTGGTGAGAATCAACTCACCACTCTTTTATTATTATAGTTATTATGTAAATATATTTTAAATAAGTATTTTGCTTTACTAAAACAATATTTTTATATATAATTATGTTTGCAATGGCCTTATCGTCTAGTGGCTAGGACATGTCCCTCTCACGGATAAAACAGGGGTTCGATTCCCCTTAAGGCTACCAATTAATTTAATAATATGGCTCCTGAATTACTTGCTCCTGCTGGGAGTTTTGAGAAAATGAAATATGCTTTTAAATATGGTGCTGATGCATGTTATCTTGGTATGCCTGATTTTAGTTTGAGAGCAAGGCTAAATGATTTTACATTAGATTCTGTTAAAGAATCTATTAAATATGCTCATAAATTAAATAAAAAAGTTTATGTAACTTATAATATAATCGCACATAATTATCATATACAGAAGTTTTTAGATCAAAAAGATCAAATAAAAGAGTTTTTAAATGGAGAATATAAACCTGATGGAGTTATTGTTTCTGATCTAGGGGTATTTTCTTTAATTAAAGATATTGCTCCAGACATAAATATTTTTATATCTACTCAGGCTAATGTTATCAACTACAAAACTGTTGAAATGTATAAAAAACTTGGCGCAAAAAGAATTATAATGGGTAGGGAAGCTACATTAGATGATTTAAAAATAATAAAAGAAAAAAATATTGGTATTGATATAGAATATTTTGTTCATGGAGCTATGTGTATGGCATATTCTGGAAGATGTTTTTTATCAAAATATTTTGCTGGTTCTAGCGCTAATCTTGGTGCTTGTGTGCATCCTTGTAGATGGGGCTATAAACTAAAAGATATTGCAGAAGAAGATAAAACTGATATTTTTGGTAATGAAAGAGAGGTTATATTAACACAAGACGACAATGGAACATATTTTTTTAATTCTCATGATCTATGTTTAATAGAATATTTAAGAGAATTAAGAGATGCTGGGGTTTCTTCATTTAAGATTGAAGGTAGGACAAAAAGTATTTATTATATAGCACAAGTAGTTAAGGCTTATAGAGCTGTTTTAGATGTTATAGATGATGATAAATTATATAAACAAGAAATAGAATATGAGAAAAAAGAATTGAATAAGCTTGTTAATAGAGGATATACAACAGGTTTTTTATTTAATGAAGCAAAATCAGATCCATCATCAATAGAAAAGACACATCTTGATAATTCTTATAGATTTGCAGGAGAGGTTGTTGAATTTTCTAGATTAAAACAATATCATTTTGATATAGATAAAAATCTAAACTTTGTTTTTGTGCATAATAAGATTAACAAAGGAGATGAGGTAGAAATTATACCTATAAAAGGGCATAATTATACAGCAAAAATTAGCAAAATTATTGATCCAGATAATTTGAATGAGATAGATACTATTTCAGCAGGCTTTGATAAAATAGTAGCAATAGAGTTTGAAAATAATATAAAATTAGAGCCAATGACATTAATTATAAAAGAGTATATAATATAGAGAGGTATAAAATTAATAATAGGAGGCAGTATATGAAATTATCAGATGCTGTAACTATACAAATGGCTAAAGAGAAAGATGAGGATTGTGATCAATATATAATTTTTTCTAAATCTTGTGCTCTGAAATTTCTATGCCCAATATATAATTCTGTGGAAGGACATATTGTTATAGACAAATTCATAGATACTGATTTAAAATTTTATAAAGTTTCAAAGAAAATGCTAAAAGCAGATGATTGGAAAATTATAAAAGTAAAAGATACTATTTTGAATGATGTTACTGATGCACATAATGTGATAACATTGCCTGTTGGAGATGATAAAATTGCATTTTGTCACTTTAGCATGATAAATGTATTGGATTTTTTTAACAGGGAATAGTAAATTAATCTCTAACTAAACAAGTTAGAGATTTTTATTATATTATATATACTACAACATGTTAAAGAGGTTTTTATGATGCTTATTAATGCCATAAAAGAATATGATAAGAAATATCCTGTTATTTCTGATTCATATAATACTTTTTTGATATTAGTCTTTCTTTTTATTATAATAAAATGTTTAGTATATATAAAATGTTGTAATTAGATATTTAAGTTTATCCTGATATAATAAAAAGAGAAGCTGTTAGTAGTGTTTTTATAGGAGAAATAAATTACAAAATAAAATACAATTGAATATTAAAATTATTTTTTATTAATCTGTTAATAACTTTTTTAATATATTTTTAATTTGTGCTATTATATAAATATGCGAAAATGATTATCAGTTTTCAGCTAGTAAGAATTATAAAAATCTATCAGCTATTCTACTGTTGTAAAGCTGATAGTTATTTCCGCAACTATTATTTTAGTTGCGTTTTTTATAAAAAAATGGAATTTGTAAATAATATAATATTTACAATAAATAGAATTAGAGATGGAGACACCTCATAGTTTTTGTTTTTAAAAAATAATAAATTAATAAAATATAATAATTAATTAAAAAAAATTTAATTTAAAAATATGAACAAATTTAATAAATCAAAAAAAATAAAAATCTGGGTATCCCTCTGTGCTATACTGATGTTTTTATCTGGTGTGGGATTGGTGTATAAGGCAATGGCTGCACAGTCTATTACTGTTACTATAAGTTCATCTGTATCTAGTCCTACCAATTTAGGAGAAATACCAATATTTATAGATTTCTCACAAAACGTTACTGGGTTTGATATTAGTGATATAAGCTATAGTAATGCCACAATAGATAATTTTAGAATGTATAGCACTCCTGATGGATATGGATATGGATATGGATATACCTTTAATTTACATCCACAATCTCAAGGAGCTTCAACAGTGAACATTAAAGCTGATAAAGCTACAGATATTGATGGTAATACTAACTCCCCTTCAAATAATTTTTCTATTACATATGATACAATCCCTCCAGTAATTTCTGGTGTTTCTATCCCTACTGGTACATATAAGATAGGAAGTGAAATAACTGCAACAATTACTGCCGATGCTGCTGGATATACAGCTGGTGCTATTACTATTAATGGTGTATCTGTAACTAATTTTACTGATGCTACTGGTGGGAGTTATACTGTTAAATATACTGTTGCAAGTGGAGATACTGATAGAACAAGTGTTAGTGAGATACCTATTAGTGTTGTATTAACAGATGCTGCTGGTAATTCTTCCGAAGCTTATACTAATGCGCCTACTGGTGGTACGGTTACAATTGATGCACATGCACCTACAAATCAAAATGATGTTTTTAGTGCAAATACTTCTAAAAAGGGTGGTGCATCTGTTAATGTTGTTTCTGCTAATGAAACTGGTGGTTCAATTTGGTTTGCTCCTTATGGGACTACATCATTTATTAGTGGGGATACAATGACAACTGCTGGTGGTACTGCAACAAGTATAAATTCTCCAGCTACGGCTGGTGAATATAGATTATTTGTTATAGATTCTTCTGGAAATGTATCTTCTGCTTCAACTGCTATTTTAACTGTTGATAATACTGCTCCTTCTGGATACACAGTAACAATTGATCAAACATATATTAATAATTCTAATAAGGGAGCACTATCTTTTACTTTTGGTGGTGCTGAACTAGGATCTACTTATGATTATTCTATTAATAGCTCTAATGGTGGAACTGCTGTAACAGGAAGTGGAACTATAAGTTCAGCAACTCAACAGATTACAGGGGTTGATGTTTCTGGACTAAATGATGGAACATTAATTCTTTCTGTAACATTAACTGATGTTGCTGGTAATGTTGGAGCTGCTGCTACTGATACTGCTATAAAAGATATTGTTGCCCCTACTATTACTTCTATAACTTCTAATGCTACATCTTCTGATTGGCTTAAGATTGGAGATACTATTTTATTTACATTAACAACCGGATCTTTAGAAAATAGTGCATCCGTAACTGGATCATATAATAATGTATCTTTATCTTGGGCACAAGGTACTGGAAGTACATATACAGCTACATATACTGTTGCTGAAGGTCAAACAGATAGGTCTACCCCATTGCAAATTACTGGGGTTACTATAACTGATGCTGCTGGGAATGTAAGTAGCTCTGCTAGTGGAACTGATATATCAAAATCCATTGATGCACATGCACCAGTTATAACAATAAATAATCCAGATACAAACCCTGCTAAAACTAAAACAATAACTGCAAGTGCTACTAGTTTAACCAGTATGTCTATAACTACTGGAAGTACTTGTAATGGAGATTTAACATTTATTGATTATGCTTCTCACACATTTACATCAGAATCTGACAATGGGAAAAAGATTTGTTATAGAGCAAAGGATTCTGCTGGAAATATTTCATATTCATTAT
>ERZ795059.1103-NODE-1103-length-31286-cov-10.643175_pt1 | contig 31286 bp, 23 predicted proteins | sample MGYA00375143_ERZ795059 | MGnify/ENA primary metagenome ERZ795059 (study PRJEB30188, sample SAMN05720168) | activated sludge metagenome | isolation source: Anaerobic digester | place: USA | collected 2015-01-07 ... | reverse complement strand
TGAACGATACTCAATCTTTCATGAAATACAAATATTGACCACAAAGTGACAATGATCAGTCCGCATGATGTCATAAGAGGATATGCAATGGAAAGATTGAATTTTTCGAGTGCCTTTGTATAAAAAACGAGAGCAATACCGAAGAATGCAAGTCCTGTCATAAGCTGCCAGTTATTGAGGTAACTGAAAATGAAATTGAGAACGCCCTCCTCAATTTTTACAGGATCTTTTGTCACGCCTGCTTTCATCATGATATTGGCACCTGCGTTAAAAAGGATGGCAAGAATTAGAAAAATGACAGAAACGCTCATATCTTTTTCATTTCCTCAATTATTCCCGGCCATTGACTGTCTGGTATTTTGGCACCTACTTTCTGTATTACCCTTGATGCAAGTAGAGATCCGTATTTAGCGCATGTAATAAGCGGCATGTCATGAATTAATCCGAAAAGGAATCCTGATGCATAAAGGTCTCCTGCGCCTGTTGTGTCAACCGGAGATGTTTTAAAACTGTCAACAGCACACACATCCTCTCCACAACGGACCAGAGATCCCTTGGCTCCTGTTTTCACAACGCCTATTCTGCACATTTCAGATATAATTCTGACACTTTCAACAGGTTCTGTACCTGTGAAGGAAAGTGCTTCCTCTTCATTTGCAAAAACTATGTCAACATATTTTTTTACAAGTTCCTGCAAAAATCCGAGATTTTCAGAAACAATATTAAAACTTGCAAGATCCAGAGATGTCACAAGTCCTGAATCTTTAGCGGTTTTGAGGGCTTTTTCAATAAGATCGTGATTCTGTACGAGGTATCCTTCAATATGAAAATAATCGTATCCTTTGAAAAGTTCGGGGGTTATTTCATCAGAAGAGAGTGTTACAGCCGAACCCAGATATGTAGCAAAGGTTCTCTCTGAATCAGGAGTAATAAGCGCTACCGCTCTGCCTGTTTCCAGAGTGCCTTTAAAAAGTTTGGGATTTATGGAGCATTTCAGAAGATCTTTTTTGAAATCATTTCCGAATTCATCCTCAGAGATCTTTCCGATAAAGGAGCACTCAACACCCAGCCGTGACAGTCCGTGAATAGTGTTTGAAGCACTTCCGCCACTCATTATTGAGGGGTTGTAGTGCTTAATACGCTCGATCACCCTTGAACTGAAAGTGCTGTCCACAAGCTGCATGCTCCCTTTTGCAAGTCCCAGAGATGCAAGTATTTTCTCATCAGGAAGAGTAACAAGAATGTCAACTAGAGCATTTCCCATGCCGAGAACTTTTTTCATGGCGTGTCCTTAGAGAAAGATTTGGAGAAGATTATTTAACAATTTTAATACGGCCTTCTGCAGGTTTTGCAAAAGTCCCTTTAATTTTAAGATTTTCAACAAGAATCGAAGGAATGCAGTATCCTGTATCTTTTTTTGCAGTTATGTTCTTGAGTACTGTATATCCGTCTCCTCCGCCCGAAATGAAAGAGTTGAATGCAACTTTATATTTTCTTTTCTTGTCAAGAGGTTTGCCGTTCACAGTTATTTCAAGAGCGGATCCCTTAAAAAGCTTGACACCTATTCCCGAGATCTGGAGGAATCCTGGAGATCCTTGACCCTTTTCTGCAAAAATATCAAGAACTTCCTGAAGCTGGTATCCTGTAAGTTCAGCAATAAAGACGGTGTCCATGAAAGGGAAAACGCTATAAATATCTTTTTCAGTAATAACGCCCTTTTCAAGTCCCTGCCTTATGCTTCCCGAATTCATGAAAGCAACATCGGCACCGGTTTTTTCTCTCATAACATCTGTAATGATATTGCCGAGTTCAGTTTCCTGTGTTCTTGAAAGTTCTCTGTCACCGATAAGGTCTCTGTCGATCTTGCCGATCTGTTTTGTCGGGAAAGTGCATTTAAACCCGTTGAGCATATCCAGCATGGCCTTATTTTCGGCATAAGAATCTCCTGTGAGTTCATATGTCGTTTTGTCATCTTTGATCTTTTTTTCTTTAAGATTTACAGGATAGAGCTTGTGGTCGGTTTTAACGATCTTTTTGTCTTTCATGTAAATATCGAAACGGCCGACCCATTTGCCGAGTCCTTCTGTCTGTACGATGTGGGTATCACCGATCTTTACCGGACTTGTAAGGTGTTTCTGAGTGTGTCCGCCAACAATGAGGTCTATTCCGGGAACGACTTTGGGCAGATAGTTGTCACCGTAGTAACCGTCAAAGCTTTTGTCTGTTTCATAAAAACCGAGATGGCTGAGAACTATCACGATGTCGTTGTTCTTCCGGAGGAATGGAACTCTGGTTTTAGCTTCAATTATAGGGTCTGTCATTACAAGGTTGCCCATAAGTCCGGCACCTGTTATAACTTCTGTTTCCCTTGTTGTAAGACCGAGAACGGCAACTTTCAGGCCGTCATCGAATTTTTTCTCAAGATAATCTTTTCCGACTGCTTTAGTTCCACCTTCTTCATAAATATTGGCGCTCAGGAATGGAAATTTTGCAGCATTTTTCATTTTGTGGAAAACTTCCAGACCGAAGTCAAATTCATGGTTCCCTATTGTCAGAGCATCATAGCCGATAAGGTTCATTCCGTTTATTAAAGGCATGTTCTCGCAGATATTACTTCTGGGATCCCCGAGAGTTATATCTCCTGCACTCAGGATGATAACATTTCCCCCTTTGCCCTGAACTTCGGCCCTTATCATGTCAATAATTGTTTTCTGTGCCGCAAGTCCGCCGATTCCAGGATTGTTCGGTTCGTCGAACTGCCACGCCATGCCGTGACTGTCATTGGTGAAAATGACTGTCAGAAGCTGCTCTTTACCCTGGGCACTGATAAAATTTACTGCAAAAAGTAAAAATACGATCGAAACAAATTTCCTCATTGTATGCTCCCTAAAACATTGGTCCTTAACATTTCGATGACCGATTTAATTTCGTCATTAGAATATATCGAAGATTGAGAATATGTCAAATAGTTGTATGAATATTTTACATAGTTTGCGGCAGATTTTGCCAGCCCTTCGATTTCATCATAAGAAAGATCTCTTTTAATTTTTGCCGGATTGCCCGCGACAAGAACCCCTTCCGGTATCTTTGTTCCGTTTCTCAAAACAGATTGGGCGGCAATTATAGAATTCTGTTTGATATGACATCCGTCAAGAAGGACGGCTCCCATTCCGATAAGGACCCTGTTTTCTATGGTCGAACCGTGAATGACTGCATTATGTCCGATTGTAACTTCGTTTCCGATCGTGGTGGGAAACAAGGAGGTTGTAACATGTATTGTTGAATTATCCTGAATATTTGTCCTTTCACCTATAACAATTTTGTTTACATCGCCCCTGACAATTGTTCCAAACCAGATACTCGAATTTTTTCCGATAGTTGTGTCCCCGATGATCACCGATGTCCTGAAAATGAATGAATCCGGTTTTATGTCGGGTATTTTATCAAGATAGTTTATTATCATCATCGTCCTCTTTACCGGCTTTGATCATGGATGTCACAAGAAGAAATATCCCCGCTATGAGAGTGAAGGAAAAAATGTAGGGTCCGAACTTTATCTGTGTCAATTTGTTAAGCCCGGTCATACATTTGTCTGACTTAAGTTTTCTTTCTTCGGGGCTCATTTTTTCCCATTCAGGATCAGCTTTCTCACCCTGAAAACAGTGTTCTTCAACTTTGAATTTTTCAAATTCCCTGAAGGCCTCTTCTCTTGCATAGAGAGTATAAATTATTGCAAAAATGCTGAGAATTAAAATTATCAACCCTGATATGCCGATATTTGATCCGGCAATTTTCTTGAATATTTTCATAAAGTTATATCAACCTCCGCTTTGATTCCCTTGAAATCAGGAAGAAACCGGCATGCTCCGCCTTCGCATGTATATCCGCCTTTCTCCAATCCTCCGAAGATATATATTTTAAACGGTTCATAATTAAATCCGAGCGATCCTCCGGTGTACCATTTCGCATCTCCTTCCGGTTTGTTTTTCCAGAAAGTGTTTTTCAAAGCTGCAAAATATCTCTTGTTCCACGAAATGTCGAGAACCGTTTTGAGTTCATGGGCAAAATCCATTTCATGTGCACCGTTAATCAACATGTCTTTTACATAGTAGTCATTGGTGAACTTAACTGAGAATTTTGATATATGTCCGCCAAGATGGAGATAAGAAATTATCCAGTCTCTGCTGTTCTTAAATTGAGGATCATCATTCTTTCCCTCAACAGTGTGATACCCTGCTCCTGCTGAAATTGAGAAGTTATTCCATGCTTTTTCTCCGCCTCCGGCAAAGTACCAGAAATCTTCTTCTTTGTACTCACTGATGATCGACATTTTAGAAGCCGGGAGTGCATCTTTGTTGTTTAGCGAATCACCCTTGACAAAGTCAATAAAGAACTTAGAGCCGTAATGATTTTCATTCAATGTGATCCTTGCCCCGACAGCCCATGTGTCAAATTCATTATCTATCTGAAGTTCTTTCGGAAGCAGAGTGGGTGGGGCAAAATATCTTCTCTGGAAATCGGGATCTTCCATTCTTGAGTAATTAAGAAAAAACTTGTTATAGACCTTTCCTTCAAGCTTGAATGTGAGCCGGTTCTTTTTCTTTCCGAAATCAAAATAATAAAGTGCGTTGGAATAGAATGCACTTGCGTTATTCTGATCGGTCTTTTCTGTTTCAGTTGACGGCTCCAGATCACCGATCTGGGTTGTTACAAGCGTATTTTCACGACAGAAAGGGACATAAACAGCTCCGGCATACCAGTTGAATCGGGGGAAGGGATTTTTGAGAGATATATATGCTCCGGCAAGATGAAATTCCTTCTCGACATCAATTGTTTCTTTGTATATTCCTTCACTGGTGGGCAGAAGATTATATTTGCCGTAGTTACCGTATCCGTACTGAATCCCGAATTCGGCTTTTTTCCATTTGTAGCCGGTTTCCATCCCGGCAAGCCAGTCATCGGTCTCATGCATTCTCTGAAATGTTGCCTTGTCCCTGATCTGTGGGTTGGCGCGGCCCCCGAACGCTTTTAAGTGAAATCCTTTTACTGATGAAGTAATGTTGAGCCCGCGAATTGAATTATCACCGTAAACCGGGTCGTTTTTCATTGAAAACGCCATTCCGCGGTTCATACTTTCATAAAAGTCACCGAGTGTGAACTGGACCGGTTTCCATTTTCCTTTAAAGTATATTCTGTCAAGCCAGTGTTCCCAGCTGTGATTTAAAAGTTCATTGCTGTATTTATAATCGTGTTCTGCAACTGACGGATCAAAATCCTTGTTTGTGAAGACAATAAGGGTTTTTCTTCCGCCCAGAGAAAAGTTTTTATAACTTCCCTCCATAAAGCTTTCATTCTTGTAAACATTGAAAGTATCTTCTTCTGAACCGGTCTTGGCCTTATGGTCGATATATGTGTAGGACTTGTTTTTTGAGTATGTTTTCCATGTCACCTCGTCTTTCTCTTTTTCTTTTTTTTCGTCGGCTTGAAGAATCTGAACGGTGACAATAAGAACGAATAATGTAAAAAAATTCAGCAGTTTCATTTTTTAAGAAGCTCTGTAAGTTCTTTTCTTAAACTTTCCTCGTCTCCCGGTTTATATCCGCTGTGTCTTGAAATGACATTGCCTGACTTGTCAACAATAATCGAGTAGGGGACGGTGTCTCCTCCCGGAATTATTGATGCGACGGTGTTTCCGGAAGGATCAATGAGAACGGGGAAGGGGATTGCATTTTCTATTGCAAACTCATTGACTTTATCTGTCAGATCTTCAGAATCAGTTGAAACGGCAACAAATTCAATATGTTCTGAAAATTCCCCATACATTTGAGCAAGTTTCTTGAGTTCAGTTTTGCAGGGTTCACACCAGGTTGCCCAGAACGCGGCAAGCAGGTGTTTTTTTCCCTTGATATCTTCAAAACTGAAAGTTCCTCCGTCGACTCTTTCCAGGTCAAGAGAAAAAGACCCCGCACTCTGCTCAATGGCTGGTTTCTGATCTTCTGAATTTTTGTCTGAGTCTGTTTCTGAGTTTACCGGTGTGGTGGCACAGGAAACAAGGAATGCTGAAATTATGAGAGAAAAGGTGAAGTTCTTCATTGTCAGAGAATGTCCAGAATGGATTCTATGAACGCATCTGTTTCATCAAAGAATTCCTGTTCTTCAGCCCATCCTTCAAAATGTTTTACGATCTTCATGGTGTTTGCATCAATAAAAATATTGACAGGGTATCCTTCGTTTATGAATTTTCTGAATTCGGTCTGCTGTGAAGATGAAAAATATCCGTAAGTATGATCGGCGGCAGAACCTTCCATAAGTATCATTGTATCTTTGAGTTTTGCAATTTTATCCGGTTCAAGAGTCGGCTGGGGAGCTGAAAGCAGTCCGTTCATTATGAGGATCGTCCTCATTCCGTCTTTTTCATATTTACCGTTCAGTTTGGGAATATCTTTCTTTTCAACATTGCAGTAAGGACAGTCATAAGTACTGATTATAAGCCAGATGAGTTTTGAAGATTCATTGTTGGGTTTATACCATTCAGCAAGAGACCGCTCCTCATTTTTATCATCAATGAATTTTAGATTTCTTGCAGTATCACCGGCTTTTTTACAGGTTGCTGATACTTCTTCCGGATATAAAAGTTCCGCGGGAGCGTCATCAACGACTTCCTCTTCGTCAACTACTGTTTCATCAGGGACTTCAGATTTGTCAGTTGCAGCTTCATCATTCTGTTCACCATCGTTTTCATTTTTTTCAAGTTCACCGCACGATACAAACATGAACAACATCGAAACAACAGCCGCGAAAGCTGTTAATACGCAGAATTTTTTCATTTCTTTTCTCCAAATAAGTTTATTCTTCAACCATAACAAGTATCAAAGTAATATTGTCTTTGCCGCCGTTGGCATTTGCCTGATCAATAAGTACACCAGCTGTTTCCTCGAGTGAAAGTCCGCGGTTCATGATCTCTTCGATATCTTTATCGGGCACCATGTCTGAAAGTCCGTCTGAGCAGATGATGTATATCTCACCCGGTTTCGCATCTCTTTTCATAATGTCTACAAGAACATTGTCTTTCATTCCTAGCGCTCTCATAATGACATTCTTATGAGGAAAGTTTTTTGCCTGTTCTTTGGTGATCTGCCCCGCTTTTATATATTCGTTAAGAAGTGAGTGGTCTTCTGTAACCTGCGAAAGAACCTTGTTGTAATGGCAGTAACACCTGCTGTCACCGACATGGGCGATGTAAATCTCACCGCTCTCATTGCTTGCAAGGATTGAAACAATGGTCGTGCCCATTCCGGCGTAAGAGGTGTTCGAAGAGGAACTTTTAAAGATCTTTCTGTTGGCAAATTTTATTCCGACCATAAGTTTGTTGGCATCAAGTGAAAGTGAAGGATCAAGCTTGTATGGCCATGTCATGTCCTCGTCCTGTGAAGATGCCTTGAAGAATTCTGAAACCGTTTCTATAGCTATCTGGGAAGCGACTTCTCCGGCATTGTGTCCCCCCATTCCGTCGGCAACGACAAAAACACCCTCGTTATCGAGAATTGCGTAATTGTCTTCATTGAGTTCTCTTTTCATCCCCGGATGGGTTTTTCCAAATCCTCTGTACTTCATCTGTCACTCCACAATAATGTCCATAACAGGACCTGTTTCTATTGTAAGTCTGCCTGAACAGGAATAAAAATCCCCGTCAAGAGTATATTTAAAAGGTTTTTCACAGTCAATGACGAATCTTTTTCCAATCGTGTCATCAGCAATGTCCGGAGGAAGAGAGAGCCCCATCCAGGCCCTGTGAAACTGCATTATTATCTTGGCTTTTTCGTGAAAAGCGATCATGTGTGCCTTTGTGTGATCGACCTTTGATCTGTGCATTACCTCAAATCCAAGTCCCAGTTCAGGAATTGTTGTTATAAGAGTTGCAAGATACGGTGAGTGCCCGAAACAGAAATTGTCAACGGTCACTTTCTGGCTGACCGGAGTAAAGATCTCTTTATAAATTTTGCCCCTGACAATTATTGATCCGACTGTTGAAAGAACCGCTTTGCCTGCAACCAGAGGTGACGGGTCGCCGCTTCTGTGGTAGACATCCATGAAAGAACACACCGCTCCGTTACCGAAAATGAAACCGTATCTGTCATTGGCTCGAAGAAGGGAGACTTTTTTTGTTTTCAAAGATCTGTCGCTTTTTGCATAGCCCTCCAGAACTCTTTTAAATATCGAAACGGTGTTCCCTTTTATCCTGAGGTTGGTAGCTGTCTGGTTCATTGTTCCGCCTTTGAGGATGGCAAGTTTCGGAAGATCTTTTCCCTTGTAGATCTTCATGAGCGAACACAAAGCGACATGTACAGTGCCGTCTCCGCCGTTTATTGCAAGAATATCAATTTCATTTTCCTTGAAATGACTTATTGCTGTATCCATTTCATCATAGGAAACAGGGAGCTTGACAAGGTTTTTATCAGGTGCCGCATTAATAAGTTTCTGAAGCCGCGAAGGATTTTTTCTGTTTTTCCTTGAATATGGATTTGAAATAAGCCCAATACCCGGCATAATTACCTTCTAAAGTTGAAAAGTCAACGCGGAATTATATTTCCGCACCCCTCTTTGTCAAATAAAGAGGAATTTACAAAACAATAAATTTATATGCAAACAGAATACCAGCTTTTATTGACCAATAAAAACAATAAGTTGAGTTAAAGCAACGGCTTCTTAAAGAATTCCCTTATTTTTTCAGCGACTTTGATTGAGGAAAGAGGTGTGAATTTAACTCCCGGCGGTGCAGCTTCAATGAATTCTCTGCCGTATCTCTGCTCAAGGATCCTTTTGTCAAGGACAGTAACGGTTCCGATGTCATCCTTTGTTCTTATGAGCCGTCCGAAACCCTGTTTGAATTTCAATATGGCGTTGGGTAGAGTATAGATCTTAAATCCGCTCTGCCCTGTTCGCTCCTCAAGTTTGCTGACATATCTTTTTACGAAAGGGTGGCTTGGAAATCTGAAAGGAAGACGGACAATTACAAGATTTCTCAAGGTATCACCTTTCATATCGATCCCTTCCCAGAAAGTGTCTGTCGCAAGAAGTGTCGCGTTCCTGTCCTCACGGAATTTCTTTACTATCTTTGAAGTTGCGAACTTCCCCTGACATATCACATCAAAATCGAGATCTGTCATTTTCTTTGCCGCCTGTTCGCGGTGACCTATTGAAGTGAAGAGAACCAGTGCGCCTCCGTTTGAAGCACAGACGATCTCTTTTGAGGCCTCAATGCTTTCGATGTCAAACAACTCCTTGTCTGTAACAGGTGACGGCATATCCGTGCTGATGAAAGCCCTAACCTGAGTGCTGTAGTCAAAACAGCTTTCAAGGTTTACATATCTTTTTTCCCTTTTGGAAAGTTCCAGCCCGCTTTCCCTGTTGAAAAATGAAAATCCGCTATCTCCTTTTCCGGTGCTGAGAGTTGCCGATGTAAGTATCACACAGGGAGTGGGGTCATATATCTGTTTTGCAAGAATTTTCTGTATGTCAAGCGGCGTTACTGTCAGCGTAAGTGTTGAATTTTTATCTTTTTCTCCCCAGAAAACATTTGAAGAGACATCTTTGCCCGCACAGAACTCGGTATAAAAGAAGGCATATCCGTCAAGTTTTCCGGTAACACCGCTTATATCTGTCAAAAGAGAGTTGATGATCTCATTATTTATTGTTTTCATCAGGGAATTTTCGTTGATCTCTCTGAGTTTCTTTATGACAGGATTTATCAGTCCGGTTATTTCTGCAATAGAGATCACAGCTTTTTCAAGAATGGTGTTCATCCGTTCCCTTATTTCTGCGTCATCAAGTTCATATGTCCCTTCGCTGTCTTTTCCTGCGGCATTTATTAGCTCAGCGGTAATGGAGTGGGCAAAAAGAGGAATAAACGATGAAAGGATATTAACAGCTTTTTCAATAGATTGAGTTATTTCAGGATCTGCATAGCTGTCAAGTATCTTGGTCAGAAGTCCGGACGATCTTTTCGGATTGAAAAGGCGGTTGAGCTGTTTTATTACATTCTGGGTGGATACGCTTTCACCGAGAAAACTTATTGCACTTTTGAAAATGTTATGAGCTTCGTCTATTACCAGAATATCATATTGAGGCAGTATTCCGGCAGGATCCTCTTCAGACATCTTCATTGAAATATCTGCCATCAGAAGATGGTGATTTATCAGTATCAGAGATGCAAAATTAGCCCTTCTGCGTGCTTTGAAAAAATAGCATGTATTGAAATGTCTGCATCTGCTTTTTTCACAAGCAAATTCATCGGCACATATTTCAGACCAGATATCATGTGCAACGGAACTGTTCATGGTGGTTCTTGTACCGTCATTAAGCTGATTCATCCATGTATCGATCTCATGGATAAGTTCGGTCCGGTTCTGATGTGACGGAATGATCTGTGTCTGAAGGTTTTCCATCCTGAAAAGTGAATATTTTCTTTTGCACAGATAGTTTGACCGTCCTTTTAAAACAGCAGTATTTATTTCATTGAATCCCAGTTTTTCAATTAAAAAAGGGATGTCCTTATCAAAAAGCTGTTCCTCCAGAGCGATGGTTGATGTACTTATTACAACTTTTTTCCCTTTATTTTTGGATACATAGAGCAGTGCCGGCACAAGATATGCAAAGCTTTTTCCTGTTCCTGTCCCTGCTTCGGAAGAAAGTACCAGAGATGAGTTTACAGCTTCTGTGACTTCAAGTGCCATGTGTATCTGGGGTTTTCTGAACTCAAAATCAGGGAAAGCTTCTTTTAATGAGCCGTTCTCACCGAGTATTCTTATCACATCGTCGGGGTTTACCGGTTCGACTTCTGTATTTTCGGGCATCATTCTTTCAACAACTGGAAATATCAGTGTGACCGAATTGTCAATGATATATGAGCCGATCCCTTTTTCCGCCGCCCTCGCCGCAACCTCTATGTCGGCATGGCTCGGTCTTACATCTCCGTTTGGATGATTATGAATGAGAACCTCTCCCGGTGATGCGGCATTGATGACTGCCGCCACAGATGAACTATTGCCCATTGCGGCTCTTTTAAGTTCGTATACCTGCCCGGATTCATTGACTTTTCCAACGAGCACTATCTCGCTGCCGTCATTTTGCGATATGAAATGTTTTGCAAGCTGGATAGCATTAAGAGTGAAGTAGGAAGCAGCTTCAAAAGACATTTTATAATTTAAAGGGAGAACTGTTACAAAAAAACCACGCACAAAGGCGTGGCTGAATAATCCCGATGCTTAAAGGATCAGTTGATCCTTGAAAGAAGATCCTTTCCTGCTTTGAAAAAAGGAAGTCTTTTGTCGGTTATTTTTATTGTCTGTCCAGTTTTCGGGTTTCTTCCTTCGTATGAGCCGTAATGACGGATAACAAAGCTGCCGAAACCTCTTATTTCAATGCGGTCTTCCTGAGCCATTGCACTGATCATTGCATCGATCATAAGATTTACAAACTGTTCAGCATTTCTTTTGGAAAGGTCACTCTTTTCCGCAAGAACATTAATTAAAGTCGATTTGTTCATCTAATCCTCCTAGTTAAAAAAGATCTTTTCGACCTGACTGGAAATCTTTAATCATTTTTTTTCATATTGCAAGTAAAAATTCTATCATTTTACTACTTTGAGCTTGTAAACGACACCCATGTCTGAAATAACATATACAGCTTTGTCATTTACCGCTGCTTTTGCTGATACTCCATTAGGAATCATAATTGAATGAAGCACTTTGGAGTAGTCTTTTGACATGAGATGAATATGTCCTTCGCTGTATGCAAGAATGGACCCTTCACCCGTTGTCGATGCAAATGCAAAATCTGAAACCGGCATGAGATTTGAGATATAGTTCAATGAATTGAATATCTTGGAAACAAAAACACCGTTTTCATCAAATGAGTATATTCCCCCTTCGCCAAATCCTGTATACTTTCCGTTCTTTTCAATTAAGAGGTTCAGATTTTTCATATTATCAAGAGGATTCACCTTTCCTTCAAGGATATAGCCACCGTACTCTCCGCCTGAAAACATTACAGTATCTTTAAAAGGAACTATTGAAAGAAGGTCAAAAAAATCCTTTTTTTCAAAAGATCTTGTTGTTTTTGAGGTTTTGAATCTGAAATAAGGGACGAGCTCTTCGTTTGCCCCTACCTTTCTCACCATAAAAAAGACGATCGTTCCGCTTGAAAATCCGAAGACATATTTATCGTCCACCATAAGAGGTTCCGGAAGCCGCATGTAGGAAACCTCCTCTTCAGAATAACTGGTGTAGGCAGTTTTTATGGCACCTGTCTTTCTGTCAAGAAGATATATCGAATTGTCATGGAACTGGACCATTACATATTCCTGTGTAACAAAAGGGTTCGATGCCACAGGAGCTTTGCCTGAAACGCTCCAGACAAGTTCCAGAGATGAATTAAGCATGAACACTGAGTTTGAAACGGAGACCATGACATTCCCGTCATCAACAACAATTGGTGCAAGAAAGAACTCTCCGTCAAATGTGACGGTTTTTTTGATTGACCCTTTGTCTGAGAAAAGATGAAGGTCTCCTGATCTTGTAGAAACGAGAATGTCTTTTCCGAATATCGTGACCCCACCCTGTTCCCTTCTGTTGAGCTGCACAAGGTTCTTTTTTAAGGGAACTGCCCATTCTATCATCAGTTCCTGAGCTTCAAGTGCGGATGAAAAAAGAAACAGTACAACAAAAAAGAGGGCGGATGCCGATCTGTTCTGCATTAATTTTCAGCCGGTTTTGGGGCTGTTTCAATCTGTGCAGGAACTTTATCGTTGATCTTTACGATAAGAAGACTGTCCGGATGTTCATCCTTCAATCTTTTATAATATGAAAGGGCTTCATCATCCTTTCCGCTTTTTTCATACGAAAGACCGATGTAGTAAAGAGCGTGATCTTTATAGATGTCTGTTTTTCTGTTAAGCCACTCTTTCCAGATCTCAGCGGCTTTTTCAAACTCTTTCTTGTCAAAATGACATATCGCTTCACCTTCATAAACTCCGAAAAGAAGTTCTTCAGCGAGCTTTCCGGATGATCTTGCCTTTTTAAAATATTCGACCGCTTTTTCGCAGTTATTCATTCTCTGATGGGCCTTTCCTACATAGACCATTGATGCCGCGGCATTGAATGAACCGCTCTGTTCTGACATCACTTTCTCAAATTGACTGATCGCTTTGGTATATTTCTGTATATCGTTGTCAAACTCAGTGGACTCGCCCGATTCACTTTCAAAAGTCTCAACAGCTGAAGCGTAATCGAATGCAAGTTTGTCGCTTTTTGATTTAACGGCTGAAGAAATGAGTGTTGCAATGACAACAATACCGATTATTGCAGCGACAGAGCCCAGAATGAAATAAGGATGAGCAAGCAGTTTGTCAATAAGCTTCATTCCCTGTTCCTGAAAAGCGTCATGTTCCGCAATATTAACGGAGTTTTCATCTTTTTTCTTGGGTTTCCTTGCCCCTCTCAGCTTTGAATATGCCATATGTTCCTCCAAAATAAAGTAGTCAAAAATCAAGCACCGCTGTTTATATTTAAATATGTATCAAATGTCAATTTTAAGGGAAATTCCATATCTGAGTTTTTCAGAACCAGTCTTTCTTTTTGAAGAACAGCGTGATTATTGCTGAAATTATGAGAGATATCACCATAAGTATTTCAAATGCATAGGGAGAGTTCTGAATCGGAAGAGGAATGTTCATTCCGTATATGGATGAAAAGAGCAGAGGTATTGTCAGAACGATCGTTATCAGGGTAAGAAGTTTCATTATATTGCTGAGTTTATTGGATATAATTGAACTGAAAGCATTCATCATTTCGCTGACAATGTTGTTGTAGATCGAGGCCATTTCTATTCCCTGTCTGCTTTCTGTGATGATGTCTTCGATCAGGTCATCGTTCTTTTCATTTGGAGGGACAATGCCGGCTTTCTTAAGTTTCATGGTCATGAATTCATTAGATTTGAGGGAAGTTGCAAAATATACAAGACTTTTTTCAAGGTTCAGGAGTTTTATGAGATCTTCGTTACGGCTCGTTTCCTGAATTTTTTTCTGAACTATGTTGATTACATTGCTAATCTGTTTGAGGTAAAGAAGGAAAAGCTGAGTCGTGTCAAAAAGAACGGAAAGAATGAAACCGTCCTTTTCAAGTGAACTGCAACCGGTCTTCTGCATTTTTTCGATCATTTTCTTTATGACCACGACTTCTCTGTTGCAGACAGTTACGATACTTCCGTTTGAAAAGATTATTCCAACAGGTATCGTTCCGTACATGTTGTCTGTGTTTGTCTCATCGTAATAAGGTATTCTCACAATGACCAGCTTGTTAAAATCGTCTTCTTCTATTCTTGCCCTTTCGTCCCAGTCAAGAGAATAGTCAAAAAGATCGGGGTGTATTTTCAGCTCTTTGCACAGAAAATCGATCTCTTCCTGATCGGGATCGACAACATTTATCAGAGTTCCCGGCTCGAGGGTGTTGATCTGTTTTAATTTTTTGTTTACAGGTTTGTATACCCTGATGCTTTCATGAATTGTCCCTTCCCTGTCCCTGATTATACCTGGGATGTGGGCAAACTGTTGTTCCTGTTTAAGCTGTTCCTCGCTGTCTACATCCTTTATGAGGTCTTTGACAGTTTTCCGCTCTTCCTCTGAAAGTGTTGCAAGTATCTGATTATGCATGGAATCGGGAAGTTCATAAAGAAGTTCGGCAAGCTCCCTGTTTGAAAGTTCTTTAGTCAGCTGGTTCTTTACTTCATCTTCAAAAGCCGAATAAATTTCAGCAGCTATCTCCTCATCAATGAACGAAAATATCTTAATGATCTCGTTGATCTTAAGAGCTTCAATGAAGTTAGCTATGACATCGGGAGGGTTGGATTCAACAAAAAGGCGGATGTCTTCATAAAGTCCATCCTCAAGCATCTCTCTGATCTCATTTACCAAGAGGGTATTTTTCATGGAGTCCTCCTGAAAAAAGACATGATGAAAACGGCTTGATACTATTTATTATTTACTTTTTTGCAAGTAAAAATCGTTTTCAATAATTCTTCTGATCGTACCCGTTATTTCTCTGATTTCTTATTAAAAGAGGTAAAAATAAATGAACACAGTTGACTCCATCCGTGGCATCAATCAGAATGTCGCTGATGAAGTAATGAAAGGATTTAATTTATAGGGGGAAAGTCATTCTTTTGCAGTTATCCATTTCTGTTGACAAACAGCCCATTTTTTTGAAATTGTTCTGTAATGTTCTGTTTTTTCAGGTTTTTCCAAAGAGAGATTTTTGAGCTCATCAGGGTCGCTGTTTAGATCAAAAAGTGTATCTGTGTTTTCTGTAATGTCATGAATATATTTATAATTTCCATCGATTATTCCGTTAAGGCGTGTAGCTGACCTTGTGAAAATGAATGCCGGCTTTTCTTCAGTTGTGTCATCAAGTAGGTTCTGCCCCTGCCAGTTTTCATTACTGTCCAGACCTGCAATATAAGCAAGTGTCGGAGCAAGATCGACATGCGTTCCGTTCCTTTTTGAAACAGTTCCTTTATTTAATCCCGGCATGCTGATAATAAGCGGAATTCTAATCGCCTCTTCATGAAGACTCTGTCCGTGCCCGGTGACACCGGTTCTTTTGCCGAACGCCTCGCCGTGATCGGCAGTTATGACCACTGCTGTATTATCAAGAAAACCGCGTTTCTCCATTTTTCCGACAAGTTCCTCTATCACACCGCTGACATATTCCTGTGCCTTTCTGTAATTTTCGACAGATCCTTTCAATTCATTTGTTGTAAGAGGTGAGTCATAAGGATAATGGGTTGAATAAAGAAACACAAAAGTGAAGAAATTCCGGCCGTTTTCAACAGTTTTGGACATAAAATCATAAGCTTCTGAAGCTGTGTCGGAATCTTTGACCTGATAACTGTAGAATTTGCCTCCTTTGCCGTATTTTTCCTTCAATGACAGAAAGTCTTTGAAAACTTTATATTTTCCGGCGAAATCTGAATTGCTCAGATTGTCATATGTGAACATTGAAGAGGCAAAAAAACCTGTTTCATATCCGGCAGAATTAAATTTTTCAGCAATTGAACTGCATTTAAATCCAGGCATATAATTGGTTATCGTCTCCTGTGCGGTTCCGGGAAGCGTTCCACAGTTTGCCGAAATGAAACTTCTGCTGGTGCCAGGAAATGGTGTTCTGTATGAGTCGAATATTATTGAATTTTCCTTCATCTTTTCAATTATTTTAAAAGATTTTTCATCCGGGTTTCTAAGTGAAGTCATTTCCAGAGAAAGAGATTCGACCATTATCACGAGAATGTTTTGAACTTTGTTGTGATTTAAAACTCCTTCTCCACCGGAACTGCGGTCGCTGTTCCCGAAAATTAAAGCCCCGGGTGCCGAAAAACCGGAAATATCGGTATATTCTTTCATCATCAGTTTTTCTTTTGTAAAACTTCCAAGAAGCTCGATCAGCGGATTTCTGATCATTTTTCCAGTTTCAGCCCTGCCGAACTGTGCAAGGAATAAAAATATTGAAAGATTTAAAACAAGAAGTGCAAATATCAGCCACTGTTTTCTGAAAAATGGGGTTATCAGTTTTTTTCTTAACAGATAACATATTCCGCCTCCTGCCAGAAAAGAGAGAACAAGGATCAAAGCATTAAGATCGTTTAAGACATATGAGGCAAGTTCGTGTGATCCGGCACCGTTGAAACATATCAGCCCCCAGTTTATAAATGTCCTGAAATATTGATAAATAAGATAATTTGCATAGAAGAAAATGATTGCTCCGATAATTATGAGATGGTGGCTTATAAGCCGCATCTTTCTTTGCGGGATCTTGTCAATGAGAAAAAAAATTCCAATCGCAAGCATTGAATCAAGCGATGCAAAAAGAAAAGATACCGGCGGAGTTACAATGCTGAAGCCGTAACCGTTCAATGTGAGAAACAATCCGATCGCGGACTTAAAGAAAATGTTCATGACAATAGAGATAAAAAGAAAAAGGACTGAATCATAATTACGGAAAGTAAGCCATTTTTTTGCATAAACGCTCATTGCAGATCTCAATTAAATAATAAACAGTTGTTTAAACCGGTGCTTTTGTAACAGAAAAGGATGTTTTTTATTGAAAAAATCAATCAAAAATGGCGTTGACATATTTATAGATGATTATATAATTCACTTTGTTGTTGTTTAATACCTTTTATTTAAATATTCGACCGGAGGTGGTTAAGATGAAGAAATTGTTGGTTATTATGGTTGCAGTTTTTGCTTTTGCAACGATCAGTGCCGCTACAGGCGGAATGTTTTCCAAAGCCGATGTTAAAAAGATCGATTCAATTCCCGCAATGGTTACAAATGTGAGCATTCCTGTTAAGACAGATGAACTTTCACTTAAAAAATTCATCAAGGAAAGCTTTTACAAAAATTTCGGTATCGGTCTGAATGTCGAACCGCAGCTTTTCAAAGCTGTTGATATTGACGGTACTTCAATTTTCAAGTTTGCTGTAACTTACAAAGGGGTTCCTGTAGAAGGGACATACACAGTGCTTACAGTCAGAAACGGTAAAATTGACCGTATAAACAACGGGCTCGGCAGGATAGATCTCGATGTTTCAAAGCTCATTGCTCCTGAAATTGCAGTAAGATCGGCAATGAAAGTGAGAAACATCACAAAAATGCCGAAAAAATATTACACTGAAAAAGTTATCACAAAACATTTCGGTAATTATGTTCCGGCATACATAGTCAGATTCCCTGCGATACATCTTGCAGACAGCAGATTTCATGTTGTTGATGCTAAAACCGGAAAAGTCCTTAAATCAGGGAATTCAACACTCTTTGCGGATGGAGACGAAACTCCTGATGAGGAAACTATCGATCCGGCAACAGCAACAGATATGGCAAAAATCTGGAAGTTCAACCCTTCAGTAACACCCGATGTTATTGATGTTGAGCTTCCATGGGTCGCTCCGTATGATGATGCCGATCTTGAAACCGAGCAGCTCGGTTTTCTCACAACAGATAAAGACAGCGAAGGTATAAGAAAGATAAAGGCATTCAACTGTCCGAATGTTGGCGGCACGGTAAGTCTTGAGGAAATGATAGGTTATCCGATAAATGTTCCTCTCTGCAGTCCGACGCAGCTTGCAAACAAGCTTGATAACGGCAGTTTCATATATAACGACTGCGAGGATGGACATGAGTTTAAAGAAGAGAATATGACGAGTGATAAAATCGACAGATGTGCTGAAATATCAATGTATTACCATGCTTCAAAGATCTACAACTATCTACGCGGACTTTATAAAGATATTGACAGCACGGGAAAATTTTATCTTCAGAACAATGATGCCGAAAGACCGTTAAATGTCATTGGTAACTTCCAGATGCCTGATACAAGCGATCTTCAGGCATTAATGAGCGGTACGGCTAAACTTGTTGCGATGGACAACGCTTTCTTTTCTCAGGATAATCCTTCCATCGGTGATCTTCTCAGTCAGTTCGGTGTAAAGGGAGACCTTCTTGTTTTCGGACAGGGAACAAAGGGGGATTTCGGATTTGACGGGGATGTTGTTTACCATGAATTTGGACATGCAACCATTTACACAGCTGGCATTGTGGGAATGGAATTTACTGATAAATACGGAATTTCGAATGAACCGGGATCTGTTCATGAAGGTATTGCGGATACTTTTGCATTCCTGATGACAGACAATACCTGCACAGGCGAATATGCTTCAGAAGCGATCGTGAAATGGGCGCAGTCTCAGGGCGGAATGGTAGAGATGGATAAGGAAGGTGACTTCTACTGCATGAGAACTGCTCTTAATGAATACACTGTTTTTGAAGATTTTATCGGTGAAGTTCACTGGGACGGTCAGCCGCTTCTTGCTGCAAACTGGGCAATTTATAAGCTTATCAAGGGAAGTGATACGGATACTCAGATCCATCGCGACAATCTTACAAAACTTGTTCTTAAGACACTCTATTCTATCGGAAGTGCCGATGCATCATTTAAGCTCTGGGCTGATACTTTCATGGATGAAGTGGGAAAAGATGATAATTTTAAAGGAAAAAAGAGCGATATTGAAAAAATACTGAACGACAGGAACTTTTTTGAAGAAAAAAGAGCAAGATCTGCAAACGAAACAGTTAAAACGACATATATCGGAGCAGGTGGAACAGCATCTGAAGATGATCCGATGGGCGGCGGCGGCGGCGGAATCCCGATATCTGAGGATGGAGAAGATATAAATGTCGGACCGAGCTACCTTCAGTTCTATTTTGATGTCCCGGAAAATGCTGAAAAAGACGGACTTTCAATTACTGCATCAGTTGCTGCCGACAGCAGTAGTTCAATGATAGGCGGAATCGGCGGTGGCGGAGCTCCGGTCGTTGAAGTTTATTACAGAAAAGGTTCTCCGGTGGAATATGTGACCGGAGAAGAGTCGATGAAGACCGAAGTTCTTAAGGATGGAAAAGTCGAAGCTGACGGAACCGGTTCGATAAAGAACTGGGGAATTGCAGGAGTTGAGAAAGGGACAAGATATTATTTCCAGTTCATCAATACTGCCGCTGCCGCAGGAGTTATAACAAACATAAAGGTTGCTTCTGCTGATGTAAAAGAGGAAGTGTCAGATGAAGATACAGACAGCGAGACTGTTGATGAAGAGATCTCAATGGAAGACGATCTTCTTCCTGATGAAGAACAGGATCAGAAGAAAGACAAGTCTTCAGGATGTTCATTAACATTCTGAGGAGGTGCGGAAGAATTTTCTGAATGGAGGGTATTTTGAAGAATTTTATTAAACTGTTTTTCCTTCTTTCAATATCTGTGTTCCTCATTTCCTGCGGAACTGATGATGATGACTGTTTGTCCAATGATGATTGCGGCGAAGGGTTTGAATGTAATATCGATACAGGAGAATGCGAACCGAAAGAAGGTGGCGACGGTGCTGCAGAGATTAAAGATGAAGGGTCGTCATCAACAGATGATCAGGATGAAAAGAATGACCAGGATGTTTTTGAAAAAACTGATGACGGCGGAATATATGTCCAGTGTACACCCGGAGATACAAAAGAATGCTATGAGGGTCCGAGCGGTTCATCGGGTATAGGTATTTGCAGTAAAGGTATAGCAACTTGCGTTGTTGACGGTACTGACTGGAGCGAGTGTGTTGGGCAGGTCCTTCCTGAAGCGGAGATATGCGGAGACGGGATCGATCAGGACTGCAATGGTGAAGATGCGACAGCTGAAACGGTCATTGATATTGACGGCGACGGTTTTACATACTGCACAGGTGACTGTTGTGAAACTACATGGGAATGCACAACTCCTGAAAGAGTGGGTCCCGGATCATTTGAAGTTCCCAGTAATGGAATTGATGATAACTGTAACGGAACAGTTGATGAGGAGTCAAGCGGATGTGATGTGGGATTGAACACTGACTCCAGCGACCCGCTTGATCTTGGAAAGGCAATAGATCTGTGCCTGGCGGAAAATGAAAGTGAATACGGGCTTGTAAGTGCCAGAATAGTTTTCCCCAATGGCAATGAAATGAGTGATCCGTATTCAGGACCGGATGGTAACGGCGGGACAACAAATAACCCCTCGATCGCTGTTCCCGGCAGTGCCTATTCAATTCTTCCGGGAATGGGTAATTTTGTGAAACCTACTCAGGGAACCAATTTTTTAATTCTTTCAACCGGGCAGGCAAAAACGAAGATCGATAACCTTGATACAGACAATTTGACTGAATCATCAGCTCCTGAAGACTGGTACCTGTTTCATGACAGTAAATTCCCGGATTCACCGAATTGCGGTCTTCTTGCTGAAAGTCCGGGAGAAAATCCTGTCAGAGATTCAGTAATGCTTGAACTTGTTGTCAGGGCTCCTAATAATGCTGCGGCATTCAGCATAGATATCAATTTTCACAGTGCTGAATTTCCTGAATATGTGTGTAAAGGATTCAATGATTTTTTTGTAATGCTTCTTGACAGTACATTTACTTCAACAGACATGAATCTTCAGAATCCGGCTGACAAAAATCTCGCGATGGATGAAAACAAAAATTCAGTAGGAATTAATCTTGCAAAATCAGGACTTTTTAAAGTATGCAAAAACAAGGTTTTCCCTCCGACAAATTTTCCAGGATGTCTGGATGATACTGAGCTTCAGGGAACAGGATTCGAAGGTCATGGGGCAACTGGCTGGCTTGTTTCCCGCGGTAATATTGTGCCGGGCGAAGAGTTTAAGATCAGAATGGCAATATGGGATACAGGGGATCATATTTATGACAGTCTTGTCGTTCTTGACAATTTCAAATGGTATGAATCCGCTCAGAAACCGGGAACCGGCGAAAAGTAAAAATCTGATAAAATAAAAATGCCCCCGAAAAAAACGGGGGCATTATTAATAACCGGAAGGTTGCTCCTGGGATCTTCAGCATTGACGCCTGATGGCGATAATTGATTTGAAGTTATCACAGTGTTGGTGTTGTTAAGATTGCGTTTCCGCAGTTTTGACCGATGAATGAAGAACAACTACTTCCCTTTTTCAATTTAAAAAGATCTCACACGATACATTATAAGCAATTTGCGTGCCAAACATTATTTGATTGTTGATCGATGTTTTTGTCAGTATAATCCCTTAAACGAGTTAACTGTGTTATATTTCTGTTAATATGGCTGATATCGGAAAAATTGTGTTTACTAAAGTTAAAGCCAACTGTTAAGCTTGGTTAACAGTAAAAAAGGTCAGTAAATTATAAGATAACTTGAAAGAGGTATTTCTGCACGGTAGCCGGAAGGATCTGTAACCACCGGAGTATAATTTTCACCATTGAGAAATGCTGAATATGAAAATGTATTTAATCCACCTTTTTTTATTTTTTCAGTAATATCAATGTTTATAAGTTTAACATCCTGTCCCGGACACCAGCCCGCTCTGCCGAAAGGCCATGATCCATACTGGTTGGGGACAGTTCCTTCACTTACAAGATCGAAGCATCCGCGCGAAGTCCCTGCATTACTGAAATCGGTTATGAATGAAGTGCCGTTCACTTTGAAAACCGATTCAAATTTACAGAATTCGGCACAGTTTTCCTGTTCAGAGCCGTTGCCGTGTCCTGTAATATATGCGGATATAAGAACTTTTGTGCTTGACTGCGGAATGTCAATGTCAGTGTTATCCCAGTGTTCGTTATATTTTTCATCAAACGCAACAGTGCCGTTGAAAAGAGGTATTATGTCAACAGGTTCCGGCAATGATTCATCTTCAATAAAAATAAGGTCAAGGTAATTTATATACTGATCTCCTGCAACTGAGAACTTAAACTTATACTTTCCTTTGTTTTTCAGAAGAGATAGCATCGGTGTTATATCTGTCAGCCATTTTCCGCTTCTTCCGTAAGTTGTTATCCATCTTCCGATTTCGGTTGTGCAGACATCTGAATTTTCATTATCACACAAGAAAAGGTTCTGTAATCTGTCCCATTCACATGATTTCTGTGATTCGCAGATCTGTTCAAGCAGAATGAAAAGCCGACCGGGTTTTGTAAAAGAAGGGATGTCAGCGGTAAAGAAAATATCTTTCACCCAACCTTCTTCAGGAAATTTAACTCCGTTCAAGCCGTTGATCTTTGTGCTTTTTTCACTGTTTTCAGAAAGAAAGAGTTCAAGTTCATATTCGTAGTTGTAAAGTTCCGCTTCCTTATACAGAAATTCAAACCTCGGATCTGAGGATGATGATTCCCAACTGTGAAAGCTTCCTGCTTTGCGGATTTTTTGAAAGCGGTCAATTCCGAGAAAGAAATCAGAATATTTTTCAAGCCATTCTGTAAACCAGCAATTTATCTCACGCACCGGTTTTGTGGTCAGGTGAATCTTTTTTCTGATGCCTGGTATTCCACCGATCTGAAGAGAATCCTCAATGGTTTTCTTGAGCTGTTCCATTTTTGCACTGAATGTTTCAGCAGTGCCGTCAACAAGGAAGAAATAGTGAGTGTTGTCAGGAGTTCTGTCAAAAAGTCTGATCATGTCCGTTTTCCAGATCGCTGTGCTTTCAGAGTTAGATGCTCTGTAAAATATGAAAATATAGTTTTCATCAGCAGATCTGTTTTGAGCGAAATTCCAGTCACCGGTTTCAAGAGAGATGGTAAAATCTCCTGCTGTATTGCCGAATTCTATGCCGTATGGACCTTCTTCAAGGTTGTTTTGCTCATCTGCATCAGGATTTTCATCATCACTGATCTCATCTGTCATTTCGTTATCAAAGATCAAATTGTCCGGATCTGAAACGGTATCATTGTCCGGAGTATCTTTGTTCGATGTTGAACATCCGGAAAGAATCAGCAAAAAGAACAAAAAATAAATGATCTTGGTGTTTTCTTTCATGATAAATACCTGAATTTATTGTTTCTAATGAGAATTTTATTAAAAAAGTACAGCAGAGCAGCCACCGCTGGTCTTTTTCTTTACACCTTCAAGACGGCAGTTCGGATCACAACCGTCAAAAGGTTCGGTGTTTCCGTCATCACACTGTTCACCGTATTCAAGCTCTCCGTTACCGCAAACATTTTCCGCTATTGTATTGCCTGAATTGCCTGAATTTCCTGAATCACCGGAATTGCCGGAATCACCGGAGTTACCTGAATCACCGGATTCTTCAGTACATCCGGATTTATCCCAGCCGGAGCAGTCTTTCAGACATTTTGCTGTGCCGACGGGAGGTGTGCTGGCAAGTTTACTGCATGCAATTGTTTCACTGTCACAAATTTCACCTGTATCAACATTGCTGTTACCGCAAAGATCACCGCCGCCCCCTTCACAAGTTGATGTGTCATAACCGCGACAGTCATCGCGGCAGTTTGCGTATCCTCCTGTGAAAGAATCATCTATCATTGTGCATGGCCTTAAATTTCCGTCACAAACTTCATCTCCTTCAGTAAGGTCGTTCCCGCATGATGCAACGACCTCTGTTCCTTCCGGAAGAATTTTATCCGAAATGCATTCATACCCGGACCTGACTTCATTGTAATCACATTTTGCTATGCACTGTCCGTCATAACATTCAACACCTGAATTGCTGTTGTAACAGTCTGAATTTTTTGTGCAGTTCGCTGAACAATATCCACCTGTCCAGCCGGAATCGGTAATACATTTTACAGTGGCGGCAGTGTTAAGACAGTCGTCAGCTTTTGAACAGGGATCGCCCGCTTTTCCTATACCGCCCGTATCGCATTCGTTGTCAACGGTTCCGTCACAGTCATCGTCCCTGTCGTAACCGTCACCGAAGCAGAGGTCGATATCAGCAGTTGAGATGCATGCACCGCATGTTCCGTTCTTTGCACCGTTGACCATTGCATTGGCATCAACAATACCGAAACCGTAGCATGGACAGTGATCTTTGGCATTCTGAAGCCAGTTTGTTGAAGTCGGCTGGATTGTTGACCAGCCACCTTTTGAACATGTTTTCGAAGTTTTTGCGGCACTTGCTTTCACACAGTTCATAATGCCTGAAAAAGTCATACTTGTGTTAGCTGCGATCATTAATGCAACAGCTCCGGCTGCAACGGGAGTGGCGGCACTCGTACCTGAAAAAACACTGGTATAGTTGAGATCACTTAAATTGTCTCCGTCGTATCCGGTCGAATAGTTGTAACCGTAAGTTCCCTGAATATCGACGGTGTAATTTCCTGCTCCCGCACTGACATCAATTTCAGAACCGAAATTGGAATAGCTTGCCATTGATCCGTTTGATTCAAGAGCACTTATCGTGAGCATATCATCATCCTTAAGAAATCCCTGATAGGATGTGTTGCATCCGTCGTTTCCAGCGGCCCACAGAAAGATTGTTCCCTTTCCGCCTCGACCGTTTATTCTTCCATAATCTACAGCGGCAGACTGGTTGTTATCGGCAGGGGAGGAAATGCAGTTACCGTAGTTGTCGGTACCCTGAGGTCCCCAGCTGTTGCTTACTACCCAGGCGCCCTGATCAACTCCGTATTGAAGAGCATCCTTTATAGTTGTGGGATAGAGATATGTTCCTCCGATGAGCCGTATCGGAATTATCGGACATCCCCAGCATGCGGCGGCGACACCGAGACTGTTGTTGGTTTTCGCCCCTGCAAGTCCGGCACACGATGTTCCGTGCGGAACCCCCTGATGGTCATCCTGTGCCTTGTTGGGGTTAGCGTCACTGTCATTTGATATGAAGTCGTATCCTGAAAGAACATTCAGATCAGGATGGGTCGTGTCAACACCGCTGTCGACTATTGCTATTTTTGCATCTTTCCCCGCACCTGTTTCAGTGTCCCAGGCATATTGAGCAAGGATCTGAGTGAGATGCCACTGATTGCTGTAATATGTGTCGTTCGGGGTGGTGGTCTTGAGCTCCATGTGCCAGAACCAGTTTGGCTGAGCCCACCTTACGAGGTCTTTTTCAACCAGAGAGTTGGCAACAGCAAAAGGGTCTTTTCCTGCTGATACTGAAACAGTATAAAAATCAGGATCATTCACTCCGAGTTCAATAACTTCCAGCCCGTAAATTTTTAATATCTCATCTCTCTTTTCAAGCGGCATGTGTTTTGAGAACTGAATGTTTATTCTTCCGTCAAGGACAAGGGGATCTTTTGCATAATAAGTAACTACAGGCCACGCAGGTATTCCGTTTGCGGCAAGAAGGTTCCTCAGATCGATCCAGTTTGATCTGTCAGCGTTAATGAGCTGAATTCTGTGTGCCTTAACATGCCCTTCGCTTATAACCACTTCGCGGATCATGCTCGTAACAGGTATTCCCTGAAAATCAATGTGCTGAAGTGAATTCAAATTCACTGAAAAAGGAATTGATATAAGATCATAAACCTGCTTAAGGTGCTGCGGAGTGCCTTTGAAGTAATAGAATGTGTCATATTCCCGACCTTTTATTTCTATCTGCTGTCCAAGAACCGGTTTTGAGAATTCGACGGCTGAAACCTGAAATAGCAAAAGCATTGACAATAGAACAAAAAGAATCCTTTTTAACATCAAGTCCTCCTTATTTAAAATAACTAAAAAACACAATTACAATAAATATGAGCAAAATAGATTCCTGACTTTTTTGTTCAATTATTACAATGCAATGCATCGAGTTGAACAAGTCAACACCAACAACGGTAAAAATTATACTCACATTAACGCAAAAACCAAGCATGAAAAAATTATTTTGACAAATAACCGGCAGAAAGTAACATATTAAATACTATTTGTTCCATTTATTTTATTTAGGAGGGGGAAATGAAGAAATTACTTGGTTTGGTTTTTATTGGAATGTTTGTTTTTATTGTTTCGTGCGGGGATGATAACAAAAAAATAGTTCCGCAGGACGATAAAGATGTTGCCGGAGATACAGATGAAATAACTGATGACGAAGGTGATACAGGCGATACCGGCAATACAGGTGACACAGGAAATACCGGTGACTCAGGAAATACCGGAAACACAGGCAATACAGGTGACACAGGCAACACAGGCAACACAGGCAACACTGGCAACACTGGCAACACTGGAAATACAGGTGACACTGGAAACACAGGTGACACTGGAAACACAGGTGACACTGGAAACACTGGAAACACTGGTGATACTGGAAATACTGGAAATACAGGCGACACCGCAGATCCTTGTGCACCATGTGATCTCAGCAACAGAAATTGTGCCGAAGTTAACGAAAACTGGATTTGTACAGGTTGCAAGGACGGGTATTATGAGAATACGGAATATCTTTGCATAGCTGAAGGAATATTGGGGGCAGTATGTGATCTTACTGAGTACGCAGGAGATGATTGTGAAAGCGGAAAATGTGTTGACGGAGTATGCTGCAACGATGTCTGTGACGGACTTTGCGAAAGCTGTAATGTTAGCGATTTTTATAAAGGAACATGCACTCCTTTCCTGGCAGGAACAGATCCTGATGATGAGTGTGAAGCAGGAAACACATATGATTGTGATCAGAACGGATTCTGTGACGGACTCGGTGCCTGTCAGATGTATGATACATCAACAGTTTGTCAGACGCCGGTTTGTGTAGGAAATATATCAAAAGGCTCAGCATATTGTGACGGATCAGGAACTTGTGATTTGTCTAATCGTCCTGAAGCTGATTGTGAACCATACACATGTGATATTCCTCAGGGAATATGTTCCGGTGATTCATGCACTATCGACTCAGACTGTGTTGCTGGATATTATTGTCAAGGATCCACTTGTGTTAACAAAAAACCCAACGGAAGTTACTGCACTTCAAATAATCAGTGTTCATCAAATGATTGTACTCTTGATGATTTCGGAACAGACGGGTTTAAATACTGTGTTCCTAATGCTCCGGCACACTGTGCAAAAGAAAGTTCATGGTATATTGCAAATACTACTTTCTGCGTGACAGCAGGCGGAACGACATATAAAAAATGTACACCCGATTCATGGGGAACAGCGATAAACTGCACAAATGTTGCAAAAAGAGGATGTACTCCTGCACCATGGAAAACAAAGGCGGGATTCTATAATGCTGACTCATGTGCTGATACCGGCTCAGGAGCAGTGTGCAACGCAGATACAACTTGTGAAGAATGTACTTATTCCAGACTTATTAAGATTGGAACTAAAATTGTTTCATGGCCAAGTGTATACAATTTCGGAACAACCGTATGCAACACTAACTGTAGAGGCAAAACAGGAATATTGAATGACAGCATCTGTGCACAGGAGAGTACAACATCAACAACTCACCGCTGTGTAGAAGTTGAGGATTCAAAAGGGACACTTGTCGGGATCTGTGCTGAACTGCTTGGCGGAGGAGAAACATGTACTTTTAATGAGCAGTGCAAATCGGGCTCCTGTTTTAAAGGCAAATGTACTGTTGCTCCATAAAGATTTGTTTAATATCACGCCGATTGACTCTCTGACGATTCAGTGCTAATATCAGAAAAGTTTTTTTCAGGAGGAAAAATGTTCAGGGCTATCTCTTTAATTTTAGTTGCTTTAAGTTTTTTTCTTTCTTCATGCACTTCAAAACAGCCGGATTTAAACAAAACCGGCGTTATAAAAGTGACAGTCAGCATCCTTCCGCAGAAATTCATAGTTGAAAAAATAGGCAAAGAGAGGGTCAAGGTAAATGTGATGGTACCGCCTGCCGCAAGTCCTGAAACTTATGAACCATCACCTCAGAAAATTATGGAGCTCAAAGATTCAGCCATATATTTTTTAATTGGTATGGCTTTTGAAAAAGATGCGTTCCTCAAAATAAAAGATGAATATAAAAATGTTGTGTTTTCTCCGATGTACGAAGGCATCAACTTGAGAGATCCTGATCATGGTTCACATCATGACCACGGGAACGATCATCCTTTTAAGCCGGATGGCGAAAAAGACCCTCACATCTGGCTTGATCCTGTGAATTTGATGAAAATGGCTGAAAACACTGTTTCCGAGTTGATGAGAATAGATCAGGCACACAGAGTATCATATGTGCAGAACCTGTATCTGTTTAAAAAAGAAGTTCAGATTTTGCATGATGAACTGGTTGATCTTTTCAAAGAAAGCAGTGGAAAAGGTTTTATGATTTACCATCCGGCCTGGGGCTACTTTGCAGACAGATTCGGGTTGAAGCAGATCCCTGTGGAGGTTGAAGGGAAAGAGCCGACAGCAGTTAAAATGGCTGAGTTGACGGATCATATGAATAAAAACAAGGCAAAATATATTTTTCTTCAGCCCCAGTCTTCAGCTGAGACGGTAAAATCTTTTTCCTCCCAGACGGGTGTACAGATCAGGTTCATGGATCCATTAAAAGAAAATGTGCTTGAAAACATTAAGGATTCCGCTATTATGATTAAAGAGGGACTGGTTAGTGCAAAACATAATTGAATTTCAAAAGGTCACTTTTTCCTATGGCAGGAATGAAGTTTTAAAAGATGTTGATCTTGTCGTTGAAAAAGGTGATTTTTTTGCAATTGTCGGTCCTAACGGTGGAGGAAAGACAACCATTTTACGGCTCATTCTCGGTCTGGAAGTTCCCGGCAAAGGAAAAATAAAGATATTTGGTGACAAACCTGATATCAACACTTCAAGAGCGGGCTATGTTCCTCAGTTTTCAAGTCATGACAGGATGTTTCCCATATCAGTCAGGGATGTTGTTTCGCAAGGTCTGATCAACAGAAATTCTTTTTTCCCTTTTTATAACAAAAGAGATTTGATGAAAGTTGAAGAAATGATGGATCTGCTGGGGATAAAAGGAAGGGCCAAAGACCGTTTCGGTGATCTGTCGGGAGGACTCAAACAGAGAACGCTCATCGCAAGAGCGATCGTGAGCGATCCGGAGCTTCTTCTTCTTGATGAACCGGTTGCAAGCGTTGACAGCTCTATTGAAAAAGACATTTATGATATGCTTGTCGAGCTGAACAGGAAAATGACTGTGGTCATGGTTTCCCACGATCTCGGTTTTGTTTCTCAGTATGTCAACAAGGTGGGTTGTGTAAACAGAACATTTGTCTGTCACAGAACTGAAGAGATGTCTGCTGAAATTGTTGACGGGATGTATAGTGGAAAAAATATAATGATAAAACATAAGTGCGGTATTTAAATGGATTTTCTCGGTGCATTGATCAACTATCAGTTTTTGCAGAATGCAGTTTTTGCGGCATTGCTTGCTTCAGTCTTATGCGGGATTTCAGGAACTTTTGTTTTTGTCAACAGGATAACTTTCATTGCAGGCGGTATTGCCCATGCAGTTCTCGGAGGGGTCGGAGCGGCTGTTTATTTCGGTTTTTCACCCTTTTCAGGAGCAGTTGCGGCCTCTATTATTTTTGCGTTTGTTCTCGGAATAATAAAATTCAAGGCATCCCAGCATGAAGATACTGTTATAGGCGCTCTGTGGGCACTGGGAATGTCGGCGGGAATAATTTTTATTTATCTTACACCGGGATATTCAGTAAATCTCCTCAGTTATCTTTTCGGGAACATCCTTCTTGTTTCAACGGATGATATAATGGTGCTTGCAGTTCTGGGGTTTGCGGTCATTTCTGTTGCCGCAGTTTTATACAGACAGTTCAAATCGGTAAGTTTTGATCTTGAGTTTTCAATATTAAGAGGAGTGAAAGGGTTTGTCGTTTACACAATGATGCTTGTAATGATCGCTCTGACAGTTGTTGTTCTCATGAAAATTGTCGGCTTGATACTCGTGATCGCATTTCTTTCCCTTCCTGCCGCAACAGCCGCAGTTTTTACAAACAGGATCGGCAAAATAATTTTATTATCTTCCATATTAAGTTTCATGTTCAGTTTTTCGGGTCTTTTTGTTTCGTACAACTTCAATCTTCCTACTGGAGCGACAATTACAGCAGTTGCAGGAATTATCTACTTATTATCAATTATTTCAGGTGTGTATCATGAAAGATTTTCTAAATAGTCTACTTCTTGTTTTTATGGAAATGTCCCCTTATCTTCTGCTTGGATTTTTTATTGCAGGGATACTTAACGAGCTTTTCAAAGGGACAAAACTGAAAAAATTTATCGGAGGAAGCAATCTTCTTAGTATTATTAACGCTTCCATTCTCGGAGTTCCGCTTCCGTTATGTTCATGCGGAGTCATTCCGACAGGAGTTTCTCTCCACAAAAGCGGTGCATCAAAGGGTTCAGCGGTTTCTTTCATGATCTCAACTCCGCAGACAGGTGTTGATTCCATACTTGTCACATGGTCACTGCTCGGTCTGCCTTTTGCGATATTAAGGCCGGTCATTGCGTTTATAACAGGTGTCGCAGGGGGAGTAATGACCAGCGCACTTGAAAAAAGTGCAACTGAGTCTAACAAAATCAGCACTGATGAAAAGAAAGAAGAGGATAAACGGTCTTTATTACAAAAATTTTATGCCGCAATGAAATACGCGTTTGTTGATTTTCTTGATGATATTTCGCTGTGGCTTTTTGTCGGGCTTATAACAGCGGCACTTATTTCTGTAATAATTCCGGAAGGTTTTTTTACAACTTATGTGGGGAACAACTATCTTAGCATGATAGTTGTGCTTGCTGCATCAGTTCCTTTATATGTCTGTGCAACAAGTTCTGTTCCGATAGCTGTTGCTCTCATGCTGAAAGGGCTTAATCCGGGGGCGGCACTTGTTTTTCTGATGGCAGGACCTGCAACTAATGCCGCAACGGTGCTTGTGATAGGTAAAACACTCGGGAGAAAAGCTCTTTTCAGTTATCTGTTCTCGATCATTGCCGGAGC
>ERZ795059.1094-NODE-1094-length-31420-cov-10.127339_pt1 | contig 31420 bp, 24 predicted proteins | sample MGYA00375143_ERZ795059 | MGnify/ENA primary metagenome ERZ795059 (study PRJEB30188, sample SAMN05720168) | activated sludge metagenome | isolation source: Anaerobic digester | place: USA | collected 2015-01-07 ... | reverse complement strand
TAATTTTTATCCGACCAAAAACGCGCTTCTCCGGTAGGTAATGAATCGAGCGGAGTAAATGCGAGCCTACGGTTAAGTAGAAGCTACTTTTTTAATGAATACGGAGAGGTTCGATCTCAATAATAGTGATAGAGGAATATCGACAATAAATGTCTAAAAAGATCAATGCATGTAAAGGTGACACTATGAGCAATCATGATTTTATTGAAAGAACACTAAACAATTGTTTCTATGGAGGCGACCACCGGATTGTGGTTGTTCCACGAGAAGAGAACAGCGATGATGGATGGGATTCGAATGGCAAGGAAACACATGATAATGACATAGGTGAGAAACGACAAGAGAATGGCTTTACAACGAGAAAATATAGCTCTAACTTCAGGCGATAGATCAATCACAAGGAAGGATGGAAATGACCTCTTCAAATTCAAAAAACAGCGCTTGCGCCATTTACGTGCGAGTGAGCACGCAGATGCAGGCGGAGACCGGGCTGTCCATTGAGTCGCAAATTGAGTCTTTGAAGCAGGAAGCCGAACGGCGCGGAAAACCTGTCTTCGACGTTTACTACGACGCGGCATCCGGCGGCAGTCAGGCAAACAGGCCGGAGTTCCAGCGGATGCTCAAGGATTCCCAGCGCAAGCCGCCACCATTCGATATGATTCTGACGTGGTCGATTTCACGTTTCGGGCGCAACACGATGGAATCCTACATCGCAACGGAGAAATTGCGGGAGCGCGGTGTTTCTATTTTCTACTATAAGGAGCCGTTCAACGACCAAGACCCCGTCGGCAACATGGTCATACAGATTCTGCGCGCTGTGGCCGAGTTCTCGCGTCTTGAGTATGTGAAGGATGTAGAGCGCAGCAAAACGCATCTAGCGAAAAACGGCTATTCCACAGGCGGGCCGCCGCCTTTCGGACTTCGGCGGCTTGATATGATCGAAAACGGCAAGCGCCATGTTCGCTGGGCGCCGGACCCGGCGACGGCTCCCATCGCGCGGAAAATATTCCAGATGTACGCCGACGGACACGGCTACAAGGCAATTTGTAAATGGCTGAATAACCAAGGAGTTTCCACCATTCGAGGCAACAAATGGCAGGCGGCTTCTTTTTCCCGCATGCTTCGCAACGAGATTTACATCGGAAATGTGGTTTACAACAAGGAGGTAAAGCGGCGCGTATGCGGCAGCGGCGGGTCGCTGGAACAAAGACCGCAGGATGAATGGATTCGTTGCGATGGCGTTATAGAAGCGATTGTCCCGCGCGAACTTTTCGACCGGGTGCAACTGAAACTTCTCGGAAACAACGTCTCCGATTCCATGACGAAGAATTCACAGTACCTCCTGAGCGGACTTCTGAAATGCGGTATCTGCGGCAACGCATATCTTGGACGGACTCCGAAAAAGAAGTGCGGCGACAAGGTGTACACATACTCTCAGTATGTCTGTTCCGGCAAGGAAAGGTTTAATGACAAACGCGACAATGTGAACCTGAAGCGCGATTGTTTTGACGGTTTGGTCGTGAACAGGTTGCTCGGACGGATTCTTACGGAAGCGAACATCATGGAACGCATTCGAAATGAGGCGGCAGAGATTGAGCAAGCAGTCGCCGAAAGGAATGAGCGCCTCGAAGAACTGAAGAAGAAAAAGAAAAACATAGAGATCGCGCTTCAGAAATACTATGAGGCATTCGAGAGCGGGTCGCTGACGCCGGAGGAACTGAAAGCGCGTCTGAAACGGCACAAGGGCCGGGTCGAGGAAATCGATCTGGAGATAAAGAACATCCAGAACGAAATCGCTATCTGCCGGATGCGGAAAGAAAGCGGTCTTGAGACGCTCCTTAAAGTGGATTTCAAGCGGCTCAAGAGTATGTACGATGTGTTGCCGTTCGAGCGTCAGAAGGAATTCCTGAAGACGTTCATTGAAAAAGTCGTCATCGACCCGGAGTGGTTTGAAATCCACTATGTCCTGCCGTCAGGCTTGGGCGTGGAACATCTGCTGTTTGAGAGAGGCGGCGACAATGACGGAAAAGGCAGAAAGGCTGGAGGAAGCGATATTAGCGCGGGCGGCAATGAAAATGGTAGCATCCTTGATGGAGGCTGGGATGGCGCAAGCGGAAACGGCAATAGCGTCAGTCGCAACCGCGGCGCGGGAAATGTCAAAAAAACCGTTCGGTTGAACGCATTTTCAGAATCTTGCAAAATTCTTACCTGTGAGAGCGGCGTCTCGGATAAAAACCCCTGTCAAAATTCTGTATCTGATTTTTGCGGACATGACGACAACGCGCCCCGATTAAGCGCGTACAGAAAATCAAGGAAAAACGCTGGAGCGGCGGCGACAGCTCCTGAAAACGCGAAATCCAAAGATCCGCAAGGAATCAAGCGAATTTCTGATGTGGTCAATCAGCAACCAACCGCATATCATTCAAGCTGTGAAAAAAGCGGAGAGGGAGGGATTTTCCGTATAGTCAGTGTTAATGCGGATATTTGGCGATAGGGTCACGCAAGGGTCACGCAAATCTGTAAGATATGTTAGTCATTGCCCCCGGAAACGGGGGCTTTTTTATATGGTTCAATATCTGACAGCATATTAGAAAAAGCATGCTTGGTGAATGACACATACTCATGACGCAGATTCGACCCGCTTTTTAATAAGCATTTTTATTTGGAAAATGGCAATATTTATGATGATGAACATATAGGGGATAAAATAGCATTTTTGGTCGAGGGGGATACACACCCATTGTTGATACTCGATTTTAGCGTTTCGCGCCCACCGGGGTCTTGCAGATGATGATTATATTTCGATCAAGAGGTCGACTCCGTGCTTTGCGGGTCCTTATACCTACATCCTTCCCCCCCGGCGGCTTATGGCTCGTCGATAGCAGTTTTCATTGAATACATAACGGCCATCGAAAAGCCTCGCCTAGCATCACAGGCTTTGCCTGTCATGCTTTACTTGTCGCCGCCGCCCCCCGATATTCGCTCGCGTCCTGCTCGCTCAAGCGGATTGCCCCATGTTTCCCAAACTTAGCCGACATCCTGTCGGCATTCATATCGGGAACGCTCATACGCCGCGATCCCGAACCCTCCGGCTACGCTCAGTTGCCGCGTTGGCTACATGAGCGCCCTCGGTAAAACGCAAGGTATCCGTCGGGCGCATATCGCGGTATCCTGCCCGTTTACCCCTTTGCTCATGTCCGCCGCTTTTGGCATTGTAACCGGTGCTCGGCACCGTCAAGGTTGCTTTCGCTTTGGCGGCATCCGTGCCGTCCGCAGCTTCGCTTCCTGCTGCGCTCCGAAAAAGATTCCGCATACGCTCCTCGCGCAATCTTCTTTCTCCACTTGCCCCTTCGGGTGACAGATCCTGCGCTCCGGTTTTGCTGCCGTCGCCAGCGGGCACCACGCCTGCTGAGTACAAAACTATGGAGGCTCGACATGAAACCGAAATGTCTCGATTGTTCCAACTTGTCCCGCTGGGAGCAGGCTTCAGGAGGCACAGTTCCCAGATGTGCCCGATTAGAAGCCGTCGAAGAAATGATTCGCTCTGAGATGCGATTTTGGAATATCAACGGCAACTGGTCTTCGACGTGGGAATCTGATGAGTCACCCTATTGCTCTTTGGAAGAAGAGCCACAGTATATTTGCGAGGAGGAGGGCCGAGAGGTCGAAGTCGCTATTCAGGAATGGCTCGACAGCCGCTTAATCATTACTGAACGAACAGGCCCGGTTTATCGAAGCATTAAAAGCATAGAAAACGACATACTCTGGAAGTTCTCCTTCTGCACTCAATATTCGCCTAACAATGACGCTGAATCATGGGATGACCCGATCTTTCATTCACACTACGACTATCCTGAAATCCCAGATTCCGACATTGATTCTGCTGAGCCGCTATTTTCATCCCCTCTTGTTAAAGAGATCGAACAGATGGTCGAGAAAATACCCATAGGTCCCCATTGAGAGTTTTTTGCTTCTGATTGGCGATGCGCCTGTCGTCCTCAGTTTGTTTTTTTGAACTTTCGGGCCGACAGGCTCAATCACATTTATGGAGGTGTCCCGATGAGGATACTTGCAAACTTTACAAAGAAGGTCGCAACTGCGCAGTACGAAAACGAAACATACACCGTCACTGTCGAGGCGGAAAGCGAGTTTAACAATGTCGCCGAAGTCGCCGACTACCTTTTTAGTCAGGCACGCGCGGCTGTACAGCGACAGATCGATGGAGGCGCGGCGATGACCACGCCGGAGACAATAATGCCGTCCGCTACCAAACATGACGAGCCGGAACAGCCGAAAGCGCAAAAACAGGCTGCCAGAGGCAACGTTTATTCGATCACGCCCAAGCAAACCGGCTTGATACGTCGCCTGCTCACAGAGAACTTCGGCGGAATAGAAAAGGGAAACCGTTGGCTTGGAGAAGAAACCGGCGTTGCCGATGCGGCGCAACTATCTCGAAAACAGGCCAGCAGAATAATCGAAATACTGATGGACCGCTCGCGCAAGTCCGCTTAGGTGTCATTGCGAAAAAGAGGGTCGGGGCGCGATGTTCCGGCCCTCTTCTTGTTTTGTTTAAACCACAAATCAATGGAGAGATTGTTATGAACGATAAAACTGAAAAACTTGTTAAGGTCATCACCGAACGACAGCAATCCAAGTACGACGCTATCGTCCCGGCGCGCTATGTCGTCTGTAGCCCGCACGGATTCCTTTTCGGTGGCAAACACATAAGGACGACCAACACAGCTGTAAAGCAGCTTTGCGCCACTTGTGGTATTCCCACCCAGTTCTTTATCGAACGAATGAACGAGCGTGAACGATGCGCGGTGTTCAACCGCCTGAACATCCAGCATGCGGAGGTCGAGAGACTTTACCGCTTTCAGAATGACTGCCTATATGGCGTTGTCAGTGAAAGATATAAAAAGATAGATAACATTCGAATCCTCGATATTCTTCAGGCGGCAAGCGATTCCGGCATAGGACTAAAACCTGTAAAATGGACGCTCAATCACGATCATACACGCGTAGTGCTTGTGCCTGAAAACGCAAACGTTGGGGAACTAACGCCCAGCATCACTGTCACCAATAGTGAAAACGGCCTTGCGTCTCTTTCGTTATGGGCGGGCGTTTATCGCTGGGTCTGCTCCAACGGAATGATGGTTCCAGTATCTGACATCGCAAAGAGCCGCTGGATGCACATCGGAAAAAACGACATATCGTTACCTGACATCCGCATCGTGCTAAATAAGTCCTTTGAGTGGACGGAAAAACTCTACGATTCCAAGAGCAGGTATCTATCCACAAAGAACAAATCCGACATTGTGCTAGACATTACCCGAGCGCTAGGTCAGAAAGCAGCTGAAAAAATGATAGAGACGGCTAACAAAAGCTATCATGGCGGCAGGACAATGTTCGATGCGGTCGGCGCCATCACACAGGCAGCACACGCGTTCCGTCCAGCCGTCCAAACGGAGCTTGAACACTATGCCGCTACGCTTCTGAAGGTAGCGTGAGGCGTGCAACGCAAGACAACAATACAGAGTGACGAGCATCGTTGCTTGCCATCTAAACCTTTTTCGGAGGAAATCAAAATGGAACTCTCATCAACCAAGATTGACGCATATCTTCAATGTCCGCTTAAGTACCGTTTTCGGTACATTGATGGCATAGAGCCGGAGGAAACATCGGCTCCTTTAGTGTTCGGGTCAGCCGTGCATGGAACACTGAAACACTTTCACAAGAGGCGCATGGAGGGCAAGAAACTGTCATCCGAAGAGGTAGCTGCTGCGTTCGCTGAGGATTGGGAGGCAGCTTGCGCCGTGCCTGTCAAATGGAATGGCAGCAGTCCTGAGCAGCTTCAGGAGCAAGGCATTCAACTTCTTAATGCCTATCTTGAGGCCGCGCCCATATCAGAGCCGCCGCTGGCAGTTGAACAGAAGCTACACGCGCCGGTCATACATTTAGGAACCGGCGAGATGCTTGATGGCGTAGGATTGGTCGGCATCATCGACCGCATAGACCCCGGCATCCGTCCGGTCGAGCTTAAAACATCAAGCCAGTCCTACAGCCAGCTTCGCGTTGATATCTCGCTACAGTTTACCATCTATTCGTATCTGTTGGCCTACTATCACGAGTGCGACGAGATTGACGGAGATTACGAAATCATCGTTAAAACAAAGACGCCAAAGTTCCAACGTCTCTCTACTCACCGCTGCATCCATGACTTCGACCGCTTGTTCCGCATAATCAAAAGCGTCTCACGCGGTATTGAGTCTGGAATCTTTCACCCGTCGCCGTCTCACATGTTCTGCCCCGGTTGCGATTACGCCAAAGAATGCGTTGCGTGGTAAGTAGCGACATGTAAGCGACTAATCTAGCACAAAGTGTTTGACTCAATGCGCATGACTCGACTTGGTCAAAACTGTTGCGTTCGGTGTTCGCTTGAACAAAATATTTTGCGCGAAGGTATATTTTTGGTTGCTATTGGTTTTTCAATGTGATAACATCAGAATGCTCAACCAAGAGGAGCGCTTTGTCGCTCTTTGTGAAATATAACCCCGTTCCGTTGGCTGTATGGGGCAGCCTCGGCATATCAGGGGCTATGTTTCACATATCTCTTGGTTGAGCAAACCGGGGTTGCCCTTCGGCCAGTGCACACAAGCATTCCATCTAGGACAACCTCTTATTTGCAGGGAGAGACGCAGTGAAATCGTTTTTCTCAATAGTTTTGTCTATTCTTTTTCATTATGTATCAACTTTGGATAGTATCAATCATAACATACGAGCAAAGCGTCTTCGAAACAAAAAGCTGTCATTCGCTCATATCGTGCTTGCCATAGCAATAATCTTTGCTGGCTGTGGCGGGGGAGGACGAACATCTGATAGAGGTGGGAACGCCACGACACCCGGTTCGATTATCCCAACTCCGCCAACATCTCCTTCGACAGCCAGTGATTGCAGTAATAGTAAGATCCGCGTGTCATGGTTCAGTCCATACCACGGTTCTCATGCAACTCTTGATATACAATATGCTGGTCAAACTCAGAGGAGACAGATTCAAGTTATCGGACTTCCTTCTGGTCTTAATGATGTTGTGGCATATCCCTTCGATGGAATAGTACCAACTGCCAACGGAACTACTTTCTTTGCGACAGATATTTCACCTTATACCGGATATAACCTAAGCAGCGTAAAGTTAGATGAATGGACAGACTTAGAAGGTGTTACGTATTATCGCGCATGGATATATTTTTCTCCATGGACCGAAAGCTTGCCTCTACCGTCTAGGCTTAACCTGTTCTCAAAGATTACATGGGCAGGAGGTTCATACAAAGCCTGCTTATCATCCGAACGGCTCGGACTCGGACACATCCCATGCTATGGACCAGATTATCTATCTCTTGATTGCCATCCAGTATGCGGAGACGGCATTACAAGCGTCGGCGAGGAATGCGATGACGGTAACGAGATCACAGAAAAATGTGATTATGGCGAGACTAGTTGCGCCGTGTGCAACGAGTTATGTTTCTACTCTGAAGGAGCTACTAGCTACTGTGGAAACAACAGAGTTGACGCAGATAATGGGGAAATATGTGATGTCGGACTGAATAACGGGTTGATATGCGAGCCTTCTTACGGGGGTTCTTGCGAATATTGCAGTCCAATGTGTTCCGTAATGACTAACCCGGGACCAAACTGTGGCGATGGTAGTGTGCAAATCTATGAGGGCGAAGAATGCGACGAAGGTGCAGCTAATAATGTTGCTTGTTTGCCGGATTATGGTTCAGAATGCACTTATTGTGACTGGACATGTCATTTTGAAACTGTCGCTGCTCCAAGATGCGGCGACGGAAATATTGACCTTGAATCCGGCGAAACATGCGATGATGGCAACGCTGTCACGGAGGTCTGCGCTTACGGCCAAACATCATGTCAGGTTTGCGATTCATCATGCCATCTGGTCGCAGGTGCGACCAGCTACTGCGGCAACGGCGCGACCGACTCCACCAACGAAGAAGAATGTGACGACGGGAATACAGTCACTGAAACTTGCGCTTACGGGCAAACTTCCTGCACGATCTGCGATGCTACATGCCTGAGTGTCGCTGGCGCGACATCCTACTGCGGCGATGGGACGATGCAAGCCGACAACGGCGAAACATGCGATGACGGAAACACAGTCACTGAATCATGCGCTTACGGCGAAGAGGAATGTGTGGTGTGTAACGACTCGTGTCAGCTTGATTATTCCCAAGCTTTGTACTGTGGCGACGATATCACGCAGACTCAATGGGAAGAATGTGATGCGGGGTCGTTGAACGGAATCGATTGCAACCCTGCTTATGGTGATTCATGTTCTTATTGTTCTCGCAACTGTGAGATTATCTCTAACCCGGGGCCGTACTGCGGGGATGGTGTCACGCAAAGCAAATGGGAAGAATGCGACGATGGCCTGTTAAACGGCGACGTATGTTCCAATCCGCCATGCGCTTACTGTGACTGGAACTGTCGAATACAAAGAAATCTCACCGGCCTCTGCGGCAATGGCGTTCTTGACTTATTAGAGGACTGTGATGATGGAAATACCATTTCAGGCGATGGTTGCGACAGTAAATGCCGCATTGAATCGAAGTATCTTGTCGGCGCCTTCACTGTTGATACTTGCGACATAACAATGGAAATGTGGGATTACGGGGCTGAAGACGAAGATAAATATATTCTCTATCACAACGGCGTAAAGCATACACAGGGAGACTATGCGATACTCTATAATAGAAGCAATCCGTTAAGCTTTAACGAACAAATAAACCTCACGCAATGCCATAATGTATTCACTGCGGAATGTGTAAGTCAAGGTCGGTCTGGGCCAAACACCGCAAGGGTAGCTATTCATGAAAGCAGCCAAGGCGAAAAAGATTGGACGATGCACTGTATTCCTGTGTCGCCTGTTGATGGTTGGTATTGGAATCTTAACGATGGAATCTGCACGGCAGGACAAACTGTAAAGATCACAGTTGACGTTGTGAACAATCCTTGCTGTCAAACTCCATGGCCTGTATGCGGAGACGCCATTTTAGACATAACAGAGGAATGCGATGACGGCAATACTATGACTGGCGACGGTTGCACGTCAACCTGCCGGAATGAACCTTCGAATCAACCGCCCACAGCTTCTGTGTCAGCGGATGTTACAACAGGCGATGCTCCGCTTGCCGTCAACTTTACTGGCGGATGCACTGACATCGATGGCACATGTGTTTCTTATCTCTGGGATTTTGGAGATGGCAGTCCTACAAGTAGTTTGCAGAATCCAACTCATGAGTTCTCAGTTGATGGTGTATACATAGTGACGCTGACAGTGACAGACAATGACGGGGCGACAGCGCAAGAAACAATCGAGATAACGATTTTGCCGAGCGGTATAATCAATAACGAATGGATAACAATCCCAGCAGGTGACTTTGTCATGGGCTGCGCGGATGCGGACGGGAGTTGCAATGCCAATGAGTCGCCCAAGCACACGGTGACGCTATCGGAGTACAAGATGCATAAGTACGAAGTGACGAACGCGCAGTACAAGACGTGCGTGACAGCGGCAGCGTGCACCGCGCCGTCAAACGTGAATTCTCAAACCCGCTCGCCATATTACGGCAACGCGACGTATGACAACTATCCGGTAATATATGTGACCTATACTAATGCGAAAGCATACTGCTCATGGGTCGGCGGGCGGCTACCGACGGAAGCCGAATGGGAAAAGGCCGCGCGAGGCCCGTATCCAAGAGAGCCTATATATCCGTGGGGAGATGACGCAGCAAACTGCACACTGGCGAATTATTCAGGATGCACGGGAGACACGGATGAAGTCGGGAGTCATCCGACAGGCGAGTCATATTACGGCCTTATGGACTTGGCTGGGAACGTGTTGCACTGGGTAAACGACAGGCATCTTGACACATATTATCAGGCGTGTGACAACACAAACTGCACGGACCCGAGTTGCGATGTCTCCGGCGCGGGCGGCAAATGCGTTGATCCGCAGGGGCCGGGAACCGGGACCCTCCGGGTTATGCGGGGCGGCTCGTGGAACAACGGCGCCGCGATCATGCGCGCGTCCTACCGCTTCGGCGGCGATACGTCGTTCTCGTACTACTCCGTCGGCTTCCGGTGTGCCAAGGACTAGTTTTAGGGCTTTGAACTTTAGCCTTTCGTCCTTTGAACAGGGTGCAGGGGAAGTGTCACTTTCGCGTAGGAAGATAAACAACAAGTGACTTACAAACCATTCAACAACGTGATTAAGCGAGCATATCCAGTATTTGCCGGACAACTATTCGGAGAAAAGCAAGTAGCTAATATATGGAGCGAAAAGTATCCCCGCCGAAAAAAGACTGGCATAAGCTCAGGCAACCTCTACAAGAAGGGGAGTTGCTTGTCGCAAATCTTTTCACGGAAAATCGTGGAAAAATGATTTTGTGGAGGCGACGACTTAAACGACGGTCTAACTAATGAGCATAATAGACCTTTCGGCATGATTATGAACGCTTTGATAGAATACGACATGAAAGCTATAAATGTAAAATACTGCACACTTATTATGATTATGTTTTTATTTATGACTGTTACTTTATCATGTCAAAGAAATCAAAAAAGCCATGAAAACCAAAAGAATATTTTAGTTGCAAAAGAATCATATATCATAATGGAAAAAGTGCTTGCCGATGCCGTTGATCGCCCACGCACAACAATGAAAATACTTGTTCCTAATACCGTTAAAAGAGAGAGTGTTGATTCCGCGTTGATCCAAGCGCTCGATGATGTGCGGCACAATGATCCAGTACTCATATCTGTGATAATATGGGCATACCGAACTCGTGAAGAGCTTAATGCTTCGAGCTATACAGTCGGAAAACTCGAATGGAGCGCCGATGGAAAGGACTATGCCGGAAAGATTCAGCTCAAACCTAACCCTAAGATTCATATTTTAGTTTTCTAAGAGCGGTGGGGCTGTCGTCAAAAGGGTGCGTTTTTTATAAAAAGAATAGAAATGTAGTCGATTCTTTAATCCGTCATTATAATAAATCCTTAGTTGCAAGATTTCGCGGCTTTTAGTCACTTCACGATAAGCGAGATAGTCCAAAACGAAAAGGCTCCCGGCCGTTAGGCCGCTTCATGCGATCAGCATGACTTGCTATAAACTTTGGATCGTTTTTGGGCTATGTCCGTTACTTGATCTGTGAACCACAATACTCAAAAGGGAGGTTTCATACGGCTCGCTTGTGCCACAAAGATTCGGTTTTGCAAATCTGAAAGGAGCCATTTGCATGCTTGGAGCAATAGCTGGCGATATCATCGGAAGTCCTTATGAGAGGTTCGGAATAAAGACGACAAAGTTTCCATTGTTCAGTGATGAAAGCACTTTCACCGACGACACTGTTCTTTCCGTTGCGATTGCTGATGCCATAATGAACGACATTCCGTTTAAAGAAAGATTATTGTATTACTATCACAGAAATCCAAGTTTAGTCTATGGAGACCATTTTGTTCAATGGGCAAACTCAGACGATCATAAGCCTTATTTCTCGTTCGGAAACGGCTCTGCGATGCGGGTGTGCCCTGTAGGTTGGGCATACGACAGTATCGAAGAGACGTTAAGCAAAGCCAAAGAAACCGCTGAATGCACGCACAATCATCCTGAAGGCATAAAAGGCGCGCAAGCCGTCGCTGCTGCTGTATTCATGGCTCGCAACGGAAAAACCAAAACACAAATAAAATATTTTATTCACACTGAGTTCGGATATGACCTGAACAGAAAACTCGACGACATCCGACCTTTATATCGTTTTGACGTAACATGCATGGGCACGGTTCCTGAAGCTATTATCTCTTTTTTCGAATCGTCTGACTTTGAAAGCGCTATCCGGAACGCTGTTTCCATTGGAGGAGACAGCGACACCATCGCCTGTATCGCGGGCGGTATAGCTGAGGCTTTTTACGGTGGAGTTCCCGAACCTATTCGGTCTATTGTGCTAGATAAAATCAATCTGCCATGGTTCGTGGTGGACGGCGAGCACGTCGTCGAAGAAAATCATTTGTTTGATGTGACAACCGCTTTCTTTGAACGCTACGTCAACACTTAGTCATATTCACAAGTCTATTTTGTCACACACTATCGTCATAATAACCGCAAAAGGAGGGGATATTATGTCTATTAATAACGAAAATCATCGAAAGGTTGCAAAGACCGCTTTTGAAAGGATTGTAATCGGAAAGCCTATTTATCACGGAGGTTTGACTGTTTTTCCTTTGATGTTCCAGCAGACCGACATTCCAGAGCATATATCTCTTGAAAACGCTCTCGAAGACAAAACGGTCGAAATAACAGAGATTTCCGAAGATGGAAGTGTCCCGGAACTGTTATTTGCAAACAACGGGAAAGAACATGTTCTATTAGTGGACGGTGAGGAACTGATAGGAGCTAAGCAAAACAGGATTATTAATCTCAGCATGCTTGTCGCGGCTGAATCAAAACTAAAAATCCCCGTTTCCTGTGTCGAAGCCGGACGATGGCATTATAAGTCCCGGATATTCTCGGCAGGAGCTTTCGCGCCTACATCGATGCGCTCTCGCACTAAATCTGAAACCATGAATAACGCCAGAAGCCGCGGGGTGTATATGAGCAATCAACACCGGGTTTGGAACGATGTCGACAGAATGATGGGGGATCTCGGCACGCATTCTGAATCTTCGGCAATGCACGACGGATATGAGGCTATGTCGTCAAGACTGGCTGAGTATACGGAAATGATGAAACTGCCATCGGACGCGTCAGGATATATTGCTTGTATCGGTAAGCGTGTGTTAGGCGGGGATGTATTTGCGACTTCTGAAACCCTGCAGAAGAAATGGCATAGAATCATCAGGAGCGTTGTTGTCGAGTCCATAAGAACCGGTGTAATGGCTGAGCCGTCAGAGACTGAAGTCGCAAGAGATTTCTTGTCGGCGGCATCCGATTCTATTGCAGAGCCATATTCACCGCCCGGCATCGGTTCCGGTGTCCACATCGAAGGGGACAACGTAATCGGCAACGTTTTGATCGTCGAAGAAGCTGTTTTACATATCTCGATATTCGCTCAAATGTAAATCTTCTCGGTTTCCAGTCGGGGGGAGGATGCTTCACCGGCTATTTTATTTGTATTGTTTGCGAATGTTGTCATTCTGTCACATCTGTCCGCTATAATAGTCATGCCGTTGAAATAGGACTGACAGATAAATATAATGAGGTCACATTTTGAACCTATTCTTTATTGCTACAAAGTCCGCCGCCGCACCTGTTAGGAGATAATGATGGATCAGGCCCAAACCAACTGGATTGCCAACTTTATATGGGGCATCGCCGACGATGTTCTCCGGGACCTGTACGTGCGCGGCAAATACCGCGACGTCATCCTGCCCATGACCGTACTGCGCCGCCTCGACGCCGTTCTGGAACCCACGAAACAGGCCGTGCTCGACATGAAAGTCAGGCTCGACAAGTCGAAAATCGTGCACCAGGACGCCGCACTGCGCCAGGAGGCCGGGCAGGCGTTTTACAACACTTCAAAGTTCACTTTGCGCGATCTGAAATCCCGCACCAGTCAGCAACAACTCAAAGCCGACTTCGAGGCCTACCTCGACGGCTTTTCCCCCAACGTTCAGGAGATTCTGGCCAACTTCGAGTTCCGCAACCAGATCCCGCGCCTGTCCAGGGCCGACGCCATCGGCACGCTCATCGAAAAATATCTCGACCCCGCCGTCAACCTTAGCCCCTATCCCGTGCTGAACAGCGACGGCTCGGTGAAGCACCCGGGACTCGACAACCATGCCATGGGCACCATCTTCGAGGAACTGGTCCGGCGCTTCAATGAAGAAAATAACGAAGAGGCCGGGGAACACTGGACCCCCCGCGACGCCGTCAAGCTCATGGCAAAGCTCATATTCCTGCCTGTGGCCGACAAAATCGAATCCGGCAGCTACCTGCTCTACGATGGCGCATGCGGCACCGGAGGCATGCTGACCGTGGCGGAGGAAACGCTGCGGCAGCTCGCCGAGGAACACGGCAAGCAGATCTCCACCCACCTGTACGGCCAGGAAATCAACGAAGAGACTTACGCCATCTGCAAGGCCGACCTGCTGCTCAAGGGCGAAGGCGAAGCCGCGGACAACATCGTCGGCGGCCCGGAACATTCCACACTTGCCAACGACGCCTTCCCGTCCCGCGAGTTCGACTTCATGCTCTCGAATCCACCCTACGGCAAAAGCTGGAAGAGCGATCAGGAGCGCATGGGCGGCAAGAAAGGCATCAAGGACCCGCGCTTCATCATCGAGCACAACGGCGCCCCGGAATACTCGCTGATCACACGCTCCAGCGACGGCCAGATGCTGTTCCTCGCCAACATGCTGTCCAAGATGAAGCACGCCACCGCGCCGGGCAGCCGCATCGCCGAGGTTCACAACGGCTCCTCCCTGTTTACCGGCGACGCCGGACAGGGTGAAAGCAATATCCGCCGCTGGATCATCGAGAACGATTGGCTCGAAGCCATCGTGGCCCTGCCGCTGAACATGTTCTACAACACCGGCATCGCCACCTATATATGGGTCTGCACCAACCGCAAGCCGGAACACCGGCGCGGCAGGGTGCAGCTTATCGACGCCACGGAATGGTACAAGCCGCTCCGTAAAAACCTCGGGAAAAAGAACTGCGAACTGGCCGATGAAGACATCGCCCGCATCTGTGACGTGTTCCTTAAGTTCGAAGAGACGGAACAGTCGAAAATATTCCCCAACAAGGCGTTCGGATACTGGAAGGTCACAGTCGAGCGTCCCATGCGCGTCAGGGACATTGACCCGCAGCGCGCCTATACGCCAAAAGAAATCAAGGCGTTCAAAGACGCGGGCCGCGTGGATGAATCCGCCCCGCCGGTCATCAGGAAAATACACAAGCCCGGCAAAGCGGAGGCGGACCCGGTGCGCGGCCTGTTCCCAGCCACCATTGCCGGCAAAAAGTGTGTTGTGGAATATGAGCCGGACAGCGATCTGCGAGACACCGAGCAGGTGCCGCTTCTCGAAGACGGCGGCATCGAGGCTTTCATCCGCCGCGAAGTGCTGCCGCATGTGCCGGACGCCTGGGTTGACGAGGAATCCGCGAAGATAGGGTATGAGGTCTCGTTCACCCGCTATTTTTACAAGCCCAAGCCGATGCGCACTCTCGAAGAAATCCGCTCCGACATCGTGGCGCTGGACAAGGAAACCGAGGGCCTGCTCGGCCAGATAATCGGCGGAGATAGGTCATGATTGCGGGTCTGAAACCATATCCGAAATACAAGGATTCCGGCGTGGCGTGGCTGGGAGGTATTCCGGCGCACTGGGCACTGATGCCGGGTTTATCCGCATATATTCCCAAACAGATCAAGAACAACGGGATGCAGATAAAAACAGTTCTCTCACTCAGCTACGGGCGGATTATTATCAAGCCTCCGGAGAAACTTCATGGGCTGGTGCCTGAATCCTTTGAGACATATCAGATCATCGACCCCGGAAATATTATCATTCGTGTTACAGATCTCCAGAACGATAAGGTGAGTCTGCGTGTGGGCATTGCACGGAACAAGGGCATTATTACATCGGCATATCTGTGTCTTCGTGTTCACGGCGATATGTCTGCCGATTACGGCTATCTTCTACTGAACGCATACGACCTCATGAAAATATTCTATGGTCTTGGATCGGGTCTAAGACAGAACCTTGATTACAGGGACATAAAGAGACTCCCCATCGTTATTCCGCCCAATGTTGAACAAGCCGCGATCACAAAATACATTAACCATATCGACCGCCTCATCAGCCGCTACATCCGATTGAAGCGGCGGCAGATCGAGTTGCTGAACGAGCAGAAGCAGGCCATCATCCACAGCGCCGTCACGCGCGGCCTCGACCCCAATGTCAAACTCAAACCCTCCGGAATAGACTGGCTCGGCGATGTGCCGGAACATTGGGAGATAAAGCCTCTCAAGAGATGGGTAGTAATAAACCAAAGTAATCTTCCAGAAACAACTGATCCTCTCTTTGAGTTCGGTTACATCGATATAAGTTCTGTGGGGACAGGTATGCTTACTGGGGAAATCCAACGCATGTGTTTCAGGGAATCTCCATCACGAGCACGCAGAATATTAAAGCGTGGTGATGTAATAATATCTACTGTTAGGACATATCTAAAAGCTGTATATTTCATAAAGCAAGACATGAATGATTTGATTGCATCAACTGGATTCGCGGTGCTAACCCCTAAACATGGTATTATTCCTGAGTTTTTAGGTTATCTTGTAATGAATGATAACTTTATCAATAGAGTCACTGCAAACTCTGTAGGGGTTGCATACCCAGCGATTCAAGAAACAAGGATTGGTTCTTTTCGCGTTGCTGTCCCGCCCACGGGAAAGGAGCAAGAAAAAATCGTAAGGTATATTGAAGATAAAACCCAAGACATAGAAAAAGTAGTCAAGAATATAAGTATAGAGATCGACCTCCTCCGCGAATACCGCACCCGCCTGATTGCCGACGTCGTGACCGGCAAGGTGGATGTCCGGGAGATCGCGGCGCGGCTGCCGGATGTCGTCGAGGACGAGCCGGAGCCGGAGGACGACGGCGAACCGCTGGAAGCTGAAACGGAGAGCGGCGCGGAGGACGCGGAAAACTGACTTTGTTTCTTCACCCTATGGGTAAAGAGACCGCTTGACATATCGCCGCCACACGTTTATCATTTACCTGAAGGGTGAAGAAGGGACGAGCACACCGACAGTGATCATCAGGTTCCGGACACGCAAACTTGAAAAGCAGTACGCCAGCCACAAGGAAGCGGAGAAGGCATACGGCAAAGAGGTCGCGCGAAGGTACATCGAGCGCGTCAACATCATCAAATCCGCAAAAAACGTCGAGGCGCTTCAACTCATTCAAACGCTACGGTGCCATGAACTGAAAGGTGAGCGCAAGGGCCAGTGGTCTGTAAGACTGACGGGGTTCCACCGGCTGATCTTCACTCTTGAAGGCGAATGCCTTGAGATTGCCCGCATAGAGGAGGTGAGCAAGCATTATGATGACTGAAACCAGAGTTCACTCGGATTTGCCGATTCCCCCCGGAGAGTTTCTTGAGGAAGTGATCGGGGACCTTGGCATGACCAAGCACGAGCTTGCCAAGAGGATGGGGCGTCCGGCATCCAAGCTGAACGAGATTTTTAAAGGCCGCAAGGCGATTACGGCGGACACGGCTCTGCAGCTTGAAAAGGTTCTAGGTGTGCCGGCTAACATCTGGACGGGGCTTGAAGGAGAGTACCGGCTCATTCTTGCAACACAGGAAGCGGAGCGGGAACGCCGGGAGAGCCTGAAAGAGGAAACAAAATACATAAAACTATTCTGCTATGCCGAACTTGCGAAACTCGGCATTGTCCCGGCCGTGACGGGCGCCATGGACAAAGTGCTGGCCCTGCAGAAGTTTTTCGGGGTGACGTCTCTCGGGAGCGTGCTCACGTTGAGAAGGTATTCTGCGGCGCACCGCTGCGGGCTGGCGGAGAAGAAACGGTCGCCGGAAGCAGTCGCCGCATGGCTTCGCATCGGAGAGCTTGCGGCCGCAAGGATTGAGTGCAAACCCTTCAACAGTGGCAGACTGGAGTCGATGCTTCCCGCTATTCGCCGGATGACGACGGAAGCGCCCGATGCGTTTGTTCCCCGGCTGACCGCCATGTTGGCGAGCGCGGGCGTCGCTCTTGTTATCTGTCCGCATCTTCCGAAAACTTATGCTCACGGCGCGGTATTCCCGCTTGGCGCGGAGAAAGTCGCGCTGATGCTGACGATCAGGGGCAAGTATGCGGACGTGTTCTGGTTTACGCTGTTCCATGAACTCGGTCACATCCTCAGGCACAAGCGGCAGGAAGCGATTGTTGAATATGCAAAAGGCGGCTCCGAGACGGACCAACTGGAACGTGAAGCCGATGAGTTCGCGTCGGACGCGCTCATACCGCCGGAGCAATGGAAGCGGTTCATCAGGCGAGATCCTTTCTACAAGAATAAGATCCAAACGTTTGCGACGGGATGCGGCATAGACGCCGGCATTGTGGTGGGCCGTCTCCACCACGAGGGACTGCTTGATCAGAAGTTCGCAAACGATCTCAGGAATAAGTATGTGTGGATTGAGGATTGAGCGGCAAAAATAAACACTGGCGAGGACATAATGTTGAAGACCGATACATCCGAGAAGGGGCTTGAAACACTCATAGTCGCTTCCCTCACCGGAATGACGCCCAAGCCAGTCCAGGAAGGGACTGTGTGCGAGGAGCCTGCTCATTACGGCGGCTCCGGATGGATATTCGGCAGCTCGAAAGACTATGACCGCGAATACGCCGTCGACCTCGCACAGCTTGAAGCATTCCTGAAAGCCACACAACCGGAAACCGCAAACACCCTCGAACTCGAAACGGACGGCCCGGTGCGACACAAGTTCCTCTCCCGGCTGCAGGGCGAAATAACGAAGCGGGGCACGATTGATGTGCTGCGCAACGGAATCAAGGACGGCCCGCACGACATAGCCCTGTTCTACGGCACGCCGTCGCCGGGTAACCCGGTGGCTGCCGAAAGATTTGCGAAAAACCGGTTCAGCGTCACCCGGCAGCTTAAGTACAGCCGGGACGAGACCCAGCTTGCCCTCGACTTATGCCTGTTCATCAACGGCCTGCCCGTCGCCACATTCGAACTCAAGAACAGGCTGACCAAGCAGACCGTGGAAGATGCGGTGTGGCAGTACAAACGCGACCGCGACCCGCGAGAACTGCTGTTCCTGTTCGGGCGGTGCGTGGCCCATTTCGCCGTGGATGATCAGGAGGTGCGGTTCTGCACCCACCTCAAGGGCAAGGCGTCGTGGTTCCTGCCGTTCAACGTGGGCTGGAACGACGGCGCGGGCAACCCGCCGAACCCGGACGGCATCAAGACGGATTTCCTCTGGAAACGTATCCTGACCCGCGAGGGGCTGACGGATATTCTTGAGAACTACGCGCAAATAGTAGAGTTCAAAGACCCTAGGACCGGAAAGAAAAAGCGCAACCAGATATTTCCGCGCTACCATCAGCTTGATGTGGTGCGCGGCCTGCTTGCCGCGGCGGCGCGGGATGATGTGGGCAAACGCTATCTCATCCAGCACTCGGCCGGCAGCGGCAAGTCTAACTCCATCGCATGGCTGGCGCACCAGCTTATCAGGATCGAGAAGGACGGCGGGAAAATATTCGACTCGATCATCGTGGTCACCGACCGGCGCATTCTCGACCAGCAGATACGGGACACCATCAAACAGTTCGCGCAGGTGAGCGCAACCATCGGACATGCCGAGCATTCCGGCGACCTGCGCAAGTTTATTGAAAGCGGAAAGAAAATCATTATCACCACGGTGCAGAAGTTCCCGTTCATCATTGACGACATCGGCAGCGAACACCGGGGGAGCCGCTTCGCCATCATCATTGACGAGGCGCATTCGAGCCAGGGCGGCCGGACATCGGCGGCGGTGAGCATGGCGCTGTCCGCCGCGGGCGCGGTGGAAGAAGAGGAAACGGTCGAAGACACCATCAATCGGATCATGGAGGCGAAAAAGTTGTTGCCGAACGCCAGCTATTTCGCTTTCACCGCAACACCCAAGAACAAGACGCTCGAAATATTCGGCGAGGCTCGGAACGAAGCCGGGCAGATAAAACATTATCCATTCCACAGCTACACCATGAAGCAGGCCATACAGGAGGGCTTCATACTGGATGTGCTCAAGCATTACACGCCTGTGAACAGCTACTACAAGCTGATCAAGACCGTGGAGAGCGATCCGGAGTTCGACACAAAGAGGGCCAAGAAGAAACTGCGGCGGTATGTCGAAAGCCACGACCATGCAATCCGGCTCAAGGCCGAGATCATGGTCGACCACTTCCATGAGCAGGTGGTGTCTCTGAACAAGATCGGCGGTCAGGGGCGGGCCATGGTTGTGACCAGCGGCATTGAGCGGGCCATCCAGTATTACCACGCCTTCAGTGATTACCTCTCGGAGAGGAAGAGTCCGTACAAGGCCATCGTGGCGTTCTCCGGAGAGCATGATTATGCCGGGAAGAAAGTGTCCGAGGCAATACTGAACGGATTCCCGAGCAGCCTCATTGCAGACAAGATTCAGGAGGATCCGTACCGGTTCCTGATCTGCGCCGACAAGTTCCAGACCGGCTACGATGAGCCGCTGCTGCACACGATGTACGTGGACAAGATTCTGTCCGGCATCAAGGCCGTGCAGACCTTGTCGAGGCTGAACAGGGCGCACCAGCAGAAGAGCGAAGTTTTCGTGCTCGATTTCATGAACGAATCTGACGTCATCGAGGCTGCGTTCGCGGATTATTACCGGACAACGGTTCTCGCCGAGGAGACGGACCCCAACAAGCTGCACAACCTGAAATCCGACCTGGACGGGCAGCAGGTGTACACGCAGGAGCAGGTGGACGAGCTTGTCGCCCTGTTCATCGGCGGAGCGGAGCGGGAACGTCTCGACCCCATCCTCGATGCCTGCGTAGCGGAATATATTGAGTCTCTGGACGAAGACGGACAGGTGAAGTTCAAGGGCAGCGCAAAGGCGTTCCTGCGAACCTACGGATTCCTGGCGTCCATCCTGCCCTACACGAATGCTTCTTGGGAAAAGCTATCAATATTTCTGAACTTCCTTGTAACCAAGCTCCCGGCCCCGGCCGAGGAGGACCTCTCGAAGGGAATCCTTGAGGCCATAGACATGGACAGCTACCGCGTCGAGAAGCAGGCTGTCATCAAAATACAACTGCCCGACGAGGATGCCGAGATCCCGCCGATACTGATTGGCGGCGGCGGCAGGAAGCCGGAGCCGGAACTGGACAAGCTGTCGAACATTATCAAGTCTTTCAACGACCAGTTCGGCAATATTCCATGGACGGACGCCGATCGCATCCATCGGCTGATTACAGAGGATATTCCAACAAAAGTCGCCGCCGACACCGCCTACATGAACGCCATGCAGAACAACGATAAGCAGAACGCCCGCATCGAGCACGACAAGGCGCTCGCGCGGGTCATGACGGCGGTTTTGAAGGACGATACGGAACTGTTCAAGCAGTTCAGCGACAACGACTCATTCCGCCGCTGGCTGACGGACAAGGTGTTCGACATGACCTACACCCAGCCGGAGCCGGGGAGCCAACCACCGGTAGCAGGATAGAAGGCATTATGGCATTAAGAAATGTCACACACATAGCTTTTTCTGATGAATCACATTTCAATGAAGGTCTTTACCGTTCAATAGGAATTGTCTCTATGCCTGTTGATGTATTCAGAAAGGTCGATCCTGAAATGCGACACCTGCTAAAGGAATCTGGCTTAAATGAGTTCAAATGGTCGCGTTTGCGAACAGCAAGGAATAGATTCGCAGCAGAGAAAATATTAAATGTAACAATGAAACACATCTGTGAACGCACAATGCGGATAGACGTTTTGGTATGGGACACATCCGATTCAAGACATCTTATATCGGGACGTGATGACAGCGAGAATCTGCATCGGATGTACTTTCATCTAATAAAGAATGTGCTGCGGGATAGGTGGCCTGATGAATGTATCTGGAGGCTTTGCCCGGATGAGCATAAGGGGATGCGCTGGGATAGTCTCAAAGACGTTCTCGACAATGTGAGTTGGAAACTCGACAGAAGTCGTCTCACCAACGGCATATTTCATAAAGGGTTTGACGCCCTCATTGATCTATATGAAATAGAAAGCATAAAACCTGTTCAATCTAAGGACACGCCATTAACGCAGCTTGCAGACCTCGTGGCCGGCATGGCCGTGTATTCAAGGAAAGAGCATTGTAAGTATCAGGGTTGGTTAAAGCAAATCGGGCCCCAAAATGCCTCTTTATTCGATGAGCCTTATTCCGAAGGCCTTAATAACACAGATATTGAACGATGCATAATCATGAGTTCTTTCAACGATATGTGCAAGAAATACAGACTTGGCGTAAGCATGAATAAATATCATGGATTCAGAACAATGAATCCTAAGTATCCGATTAACTTTTGGTGGTATGTGCCACAGCATGAAGACGACAAGGCGCCAGTGAAGCAGAGACAGATAGACATGTGAGAATAAGAACAGATTGAGACCGGCCCAGTTCGACGCCTGCAACGTCATGTTACGTGAGAATGGCGGCTCCGACGTATATCATCAACGAATGATTCAAAAGATACTAAAATAAACAATGACTACAGTTATAATGTCGTAAAAGATTCTTAGTTCTCATTCATTTGTATCACATTCATTTGTATAGCAAGAGCGTCTGGATTATCTTGCTTCATGATCGACATCAAATGATATGTTTTTCAGCGAAAAATGTTTTTTTCGTCCTTCAAGGAGAGGGAGACACCATTTTCGGGTTGAAAAACGACCCCAAAATAACCACAATCTATGGTGTATGATGATTACTATATCGATTATTAACAATATTTAAAGAAAAAGGCAGCATATGGTAGTAATACTAGACATAATGTCTAATAAACATTGTTAGTGGCAAGATTTAAGAAAAATAGTCATTTTAGTCAAGATAAGTTGCTTTATCATGCTGCAGCAATCAAATATGCAAAATGTATTAAAAGCATATTGAAAGATGACCAACGAAAGCTAATGCTATATATGACAAGTTTTTATTTGCCACACTTGACAAAACTAAAATGCATTATTATGCTTGCTTGTAAAGGTTGATATGCGAATAAAAAAGTTACAGTAACGAGAAAGGCGCAAAACAGTGGATAATAATAAAGATACTACTAGAGATTTGCTTCTTGTTCCAAAACCAAGCATCGATCAAGTATGTCAGATTTTACAAGCAGTATTTTATGGCCCACATAATAACAGAATACAACCGAACGAACTCAAGGATTGGTTGTCACGACTGCTTGAAAGCGGGATTATTGATGACTGGAAGGCGGCTAAGTACGATAAACTTATATCACTCATAGGTAACATTCCTAAAGAAAGTGAAGATAATAATGAATACTATAAAAATGTATCATCTCTACTTGAAAAACTGAATAAGCGAGCGACCGCAGCTAAAATCATTCAAATAATCGCCCTAAGAAGCGGATTAAGACAGATTGCAGCAACAATGAAGGTCTCAGTATCGTTTTTGTATCTCGTTATGCGCCTTCGTCGATCGATTACAGATCCTGAAATGGCAACCACATTGGCAATAATGGGTGGCGTCGAAGTCGACAATGTTCTCGTACGAAGCCGTAGGGGCAGATTTCGATCCAGCAAGCAGACGAAGATAGAACTGGACCATTTTCTATCACGTTCCGACGTGCAGGATATTTTGGCGGGGCTTCGCCTGCTTGACCGTGGCGAAGTAGCCATAGTTCGCCAGTTGGTGCGGAATCTTAAGCGAGGGAAAAAGCCGAATTGATCTACATTGTTGCTTGAATGAAAAATCCCGCCCTACGTTCCCCAACGATACCGGGCGGGATAAAGTGAAAAATACCGGATCGGCTGTGAAGCCGGCGGCATATTATTATTATACCCCATGCCGCTACATCCGTAAATAGGAGGAAGAGTGTTATGTCAACAAACGGAAGAATGAGCGGCGAGAAACAGAAAGAGTTTTTACAAGCAATCTTTAATAACGTGGCGCCGCCCGGCCTGATTGAACTGCGCATTTTTAACGGCAGGAGATCGGCGCCCGAGCAGATTTTCTGTGAGTCTGTCGATGACTGCATCAAAGCGCTGAGCGAAGCCAATCCAACGGACAATGTTTACTTTGGCATCGCGCCACGTTCATTAAGGAGCGGCAAAAAAGACGCCGTTCATGCGATATCGTGCTTGTGGACAGATGTAGACTTCGGCAGCGAAGGGCACAAAAAGGCTTCAACGTACAAAACCCTTGACGAAGCGTTTGCCGCTGTTGAGTCATTTCCCGTCAGCCCGTCAGTTATCGTTAACAGCGGCGGTGGGCTGCACTGCTACTGGCTTTTGGTAAAACCATTTAATACCAGCGATTCAAAAGACCGCGATCTTGTCGAAAGTATAATGCAAGGCATCGCCAAGACACTGCACGGCGACGCAACGCACGATGTGTCGCGGGTATACAGAATGCCGTATACCACCAATAACAAGATTCCTGATAATCCGCGGCCATGCGTGATTCACAAGATGGATTCAAGTTTTCGCTACGACTTGTCTAAACTTGATATTTGCCGCTTTGGTCTTAGCCCAAATATGTTGAGTCATGTGTTCGACAGCGGCCCCGGAGAATACGAGTCGAGGTCTGAGCAGAATCAAGCGGTGATACTTGCACTTGTTAACGCCGGCGCATCTGACGATGAAATAACTCAGGCTGCCGAATCATATCCTTTCGGCGAAAAGTATCGACAGAAAGGCGCCCATGGCCAAGACTATTTGGCATTGACCATAGAAAAGGCTCGTCAGCGCGCCGCCAAGCATCCGATATCGGCGCCTAACAGCAACAAGAGACAGGTTGATATACATTCCGTCGTGAAAACGTTGCTGTCGGAGACCATGCTAAAGTATTTGCCGTCAGTGGGGTTTTACGTCTGGTTGGAAACAGGGGTATGGAGGGCGCGGTCTGACGAATACATCCTACAACTCATCGAAAAGCAACTGCATAGCGGAAAGCGTTTTACTAGGAGCGAGATTCAAGCGGCGTTGATTATTAACTCAAATGTGTTGATGCCGCCGGAACAAAACTTCAATAGCCGCCGCGATCTGTTGAACCTCAAAAATGGCATGTTCAGTTTGGACGATATGACGTTATTGTCGCACAGTCCTGAATATTCGTCTTCAATCCAGTTGGCGGTGTCCTACGACCCAACGGCGCAGTGTCCTCGTTGGTTGCAGTTCCTGCAAGAGGTGTTGCCGAATGAAGAGGATCGAATGATTGTTCAGGAAATGTTTGGCTATTGTCTGACCACCGACACACATCATGAAGCAGCTTTTATTCTGATTGGACAAGGCCGAAACGGGAAGTCTGTCTTGATAGACTTGCTCGTTCATATTGTCGGTGCGGAAAACACCTCGCGCGTTCAGCCGACCGAGATCGGAAAAATGTTCTGTACAATAGGGCTGAAAGACAAGTTGCTAAACGTCTGCAGTGACATAGAAACGCATGAAATAGTCAATACAGGCATGTTGAAAGCTATAATCAGCGGCGAGGCTGTCGAGGACTCTTTCAAACACAAAAACAGGGTGCAGTTCACTCCGTTTGCGAAACTTGTGTTTGCAACCAACACGCCGCCGAGGACAACCGACCGAACAGAAGGATTTTACCGCAGACTGATATTCATTAGCTTCCCAGTTGCGATTCCAGAAGAGCGCCAAGATAAGCGGCTCAAACAGAAGTTGCGCACAGAGACCGACGGCATATTTCTTTGGGCTCTGGAAGGTCTGCGTCGGCTTCGTGAAAATAACGGATTCACGAAGTCGGGCGCCTCGGAGCGTTTCATGGAGGATTTTCGCATCGAGTCCGATCCCCTCGCCCAGTTCATAGAAGAATGCCTCGACACCAGCGACCCAAACGCGAAGACGCCTAAAAATGTCTTATTCGCAAAGTACCAGCAGTGGTCTAACGATAGCGGATATCGACCTCTGTCGGCAGCCATCTTCTATCGGAATCTCAAACACAAGATCGACTTCGCCGAAAGTCGGTCTAGCGACGGCGAAGGGTCGCGTGTCAGATATATCCACGGCGTCAAGATCGTGAAACTGCCTCAAATGGAACCTTATTAAACGTCCGGCCGTCCAAGACGGCCAGGGTGTTCTCTATTTTAAGTCAAACAATTTTGAGGGCAAAGTATGTAGAAAAAGGAGAAGAGAAAGATAGAAATAAAATAGGAGTATCTTGGACATCCTGGACGGTTGGACATGGAAAGAAGGACGGATACTGACTTAGGCTCAAAAAAGGAGATCTTTTGAGAACATATTCTGACTCCGGCATGAGCCGTGCGCCCGTTTTATAGCGACATACGTTGTCGCTACCTTTTTAATCACAAACAACAGCCGGTAAAACTGATTCACCGCCGGCGCGCTGTCCGCCCCAGGAGAATCCGCGAAGCCAGCGGAGGCGGCCCAGCGTCACAGTCGTTAAGCTCGTCCACTGAGTAGCGGCAACCAATAAATCAGATGCCGAGGACGCGCTACCCGTAAGGGAGTGCGTCTTTATGCCTCGAAACAACAACTCAACCTTATCAGCTTCAGATGTTCAAACAATCGTCGAAGTAAGTCGGACTAAAGCAATCAGCATCATTCAACAACTCGGCGGCGCCCAAGACCCAGCCACTGGCCGCTGGCGCGTTGATGCCCGAAGGTTCTACTCATGGTATAATGCCCCCTGCAGCATTGCGAACGCAGAGGGGGGTGAAATAATGATTCAGGTCGATAGAATAGTTTCAGAGATTCAGAAATATGCCGCAGGAGAACAGGTGTCTTTTAGCCTTCATAGACCTCCACGAAGAAGCAACTGGCACATCCGCGTTTATCGGGGCCGACACAGCAAGATCGTCAGTCTCCGAACCACGGACAAAAAGCAAGCAAAGGCAATAGACGCGGAGATCCGCTCACGATTTCAAAGAGCTGTCGTCGAAGGAATCATCGCCACCAATACTAGTAAGTTCTTTGAGCAGTGGCTAGCGGGCAAAGAAACGGAGATTAAACCGAGTAGTCACAAGAAGTATCGCTCGGTTGTCGACAAGGCTCTAAAAGTCATGCCAGCGGAAGTTCATTATGTGAAACGTCAGAATATCGAGCAGTACAAGCAACTGCTAATACGTGAGGGCTACGCGCCTAAGTCCATTCACGAAGAACTGTGCGTGTTGCATTCTGCTTTTGAGAACGCCAAGCTTCTCGGTTACACCAACGTAAATCCATTAGACGGCGTATCAAGGCCAAGCAAGCAGCCAAGGCAGCCGGTCAAGGCTTACTCAGAGGCGGAGCTTGAGGCGTTATTTGCCGAACTGGAGAAGCAGGCTAGGAATGGTCGCAGAGAGCATAGCGATATAGCTTGGAGAACTTACATTGAGTTGTTTCACTGCATGAACTACACAGGCATTCGGGTTTCAGATGCTGTTAAGTTGCGATGGCACAACGTCAGTCTTGCATTCGGAACGATGTCATTTGTTCAGACCAAGACCGGCAAGGACACGCTCATTCGCATCCCGACAGTATATGTCGAGAGGCTGAAGAAGCTGTACGACTCGCAGAACCCGCAGCCGGACGATCTGGTTTATCCCAGCACAACAGGCAACCCCGTCACAGACAACTCTCTGAACGGAGCCATCCGCAAGGCGTTGAAAAACTGCGGTATCACGAAGAAGTCTCCGATCCACGCTTTTCGACATACGGTTGCCATGCGACTGCTCGGAGCCGGTCTGCCGGTGCATGAAGTCGCAAGCCAACTTGGCGACACCGTGGAGACAATCGTGCGCGCATACGTCAAGCCTGTGCTTCCATCACGCGCTGATGTGGACGCTGCTTACGGGCAGGGGTCACGCAAAGGTCACGCAAATATGGAAGAAATGGAAGGTTTTGCGGCAGTCGGAGCAACTAGCGACCTGACCCTTAAACGCCAAGAAACCCGCATAACAAAAGGGATTCTTAGCGTTTGCCAAGAATCCCGGCCTTCTTCTTAAATCCCTAAGCGGAGAGGGCATGCCGCTCTGGAAGATACGGAGAAATGTTTACCGCGAACTCTGGAATTCCGGCTGGCTTTGGAACGGCAACGTGATCCCTCTTTGACGAAATACACCTGTATTTAAGCCTCTTATTATTCTCTTGGGGTTCTGAATCATGGTGCAGCCCGTATATAGAACCCTAAATCTCATAAGCCAATGGAGCCATTTATGAGCCATTGACCAACGCTCCATTTTGTATGTCTCCAGTGGCTCCGTAATTTTCATGGGCTACATCATCCTCCAAGAAAATAAGCATCTGAAGTTTAGAAAGAGCGCATGGTTTTTAGGCTAATGAGATCAATCTTTTCCGCCTTGGCCTTCTCGACCATCCCCTCTGTAAAACCAGACTTTGAAAAGAGCATATATCGCTCCTTTCGTTTTCCCGTGTTCCAGTCCACAAGGGCCGTCTTTTCTTTGAGCTGTTCGAAAATATCAGTGCCTACGGGTTTATTACTCCATTTTACCTCGCCGAAATATATTTCTTTGTTTTCATCATCGAGGGCGACAACGTCAATCTCGTTGTTTTTCCACCACCATCTGCCTATCGAGCTGAACCTGATTTTCCCTTCATTCATAAGAGTATGACAATATTCCTTACAGACATCCTCGAATACCAATGATAGGTGCTGGTCAAAGGTCTCTTTTATCATCCGCAGCACTTCTTTGCTTTTTCCGATTTCGAGCCTACTCTTCATCGGAAACACATATCTGAACCAGAACTCAAAAAACCTGTCATGAAGCCTGTAAAGCCCAAGTTTGCTCTTCTCAGGATATTTCTCCGTCACCGGCACTTCCTTTTCCACGAGTCTCAGACTGCGAAGAATTTCAATATACCGCGATAGAAGGCTCTTTTCAAAACCGGTGTCATTGATAATCTCGGACAGCTTTCTCTTTCCCTGCGCTATCGATCTGAGAATAACAAAATAGTTCCTGGGTTCCCTCAGTTCTTCACGAAGTATGTATTCCACTTCGCTGTATAGAAATGTTCCCCTCGAAAGAATGAGTTCCTCTATGTTCTGAAAAATATCTATGCCTGGGTCGAGTTTTTCAAGGTAGGCCGGGATACTGCCCGTTATCCCATATATCGAGACAAGCTCGTCGAGATTTCTTTTTGGGAAAAACTCCTTCAGTGAGCCGAATCCCATTTCCTTCACTTCAAGAGAACCGGTCCTTCTTCCATAAAGCGGAGCTTTCTGAAAAAGCACTTCTTTCTCCATCATCCCGATGCTCGACCCCATAAGAACGAGGAAAAGCTTTGTGCCTTTAAGATACTGGTCAATCCCCTTCTGGAAAATGGAGGAGATCGCCTTGTTTGAATTTACGAGATAGGGAAATTCATCTATAACAAGGAGCATTCTCTCCTTAGCGTGCCCCTTTATGTATTCGAAAAATTGATACCAGTCATCGAACCCCCGGCTTGAAAGCAGGGGATCATTGAAGAAGGCGCCAGCCTCTTTACCCAGATTTCTCAATTGCTCATTTTCGGCAACACTGTCCGCGAGGAAATATATTGCGGGCTTGTCTTTGATAAATTCCTGAATTAGCCGCGTCTTTCCAATCCTTCTCATGCCATAAACAGGAATGAAATGGAATTTGTCTTCCCCGTAAAATCCGTTCAGGATTGCGAGTTCTTCTTTTCTGTTAACGAATTTCATAGCTCTCGCCTCCAATAAGTATAATCGTGATTAGTATAAACAGGATTATACAATATCGCAAGCCCCATGGCGAGTTTTCAATCACCACATTTCCCAGATATCAAATCTATGGTAACGGAGTTGTGTGATAGAACTTGACATACTTCGCCATTAGAGGCCTTGTTATGAGCCGCGCAAGACGGTAAGCGCCGAGGAGAAGACACTCTTGTCGGTTGCTCGCCACAGCAAATCATACTGGAGGTGGCTCAATGGCCAACATAGAATACATACAGAACGCGATTAACAGATTTTTTGCGGATGGGAAAAGGGAACTTTTGTTGGAGAAAATACCGGCGTCTGGTGAAATAAACGATGTGAATTCACTGGGCCCATTCTGTTTGCCCATATTTTCAGAAATGTGTCAGGGCCAAGAATTCGAAAAGGACATTCTTGCATTTAGAGAGAATTGCAAAAAAGACGTTCTGACAGTGGGCTCATTCAAATAAAATGATTCTGTGGAATTGAGACCTTTACGGCACTCATTATCTCTTTTTCCTCATGGTCTAACTTGGTCCCTACTTAGTCCCTATCTTGGTCATTACACGATCCCAACCAATCACAAATAAATAAATTCCGACTTGGTGCATAACTTAGTGCCGACTTGGTGCCTTTCAGGTTCTGTTATTCCTCTTTTTTTGCAATGTGCATAGAGATTGCCGCCCGACGATACCCTCCATTATGTGTTTTAAGTGGCGTGTAAAAATGTACCAGTTCAGAGGGATGTTATTTATGATGGTGTTTTCTTATTCTGCCTGATAAACAGAGGGCTATTTGGGTGTTTTTAACCAAGAATACGCCGCAAAAATGATGCTTGTGGGACGCTATTTCAACGACATATCCAGCGAAAACCAGCGGGGACGGATTGAAAACGGCAATTACGCGCTGTCCAAGGCTTGTCCCCACTGCGGCGCTGAAAACAGCGTCATCGGAAATGGCCGGCGACTGCGATGGTGCATCGGTTCGAGATCGGCAAAAATCGCTGTCCGTCGCGGAAAATGCGAAAGGTGCCATAAAAGCCAACATCGAACATCACGTGCTCAACGCCTTACGGCATCAGAGGGTTGGATCAGCTGGCGGGGCGGTTGCGTTGCGCTGCGCCCGCTCTGTGCTCAACGCCTTACGGCATCAGAGGGTTGGATCAGGCGTGACCCGCCCGGAAGGAGCAAAAAATGGCAGTCAGTGCTCAACGCCTTACGGCATCAGAGGGTTGGATCAGACGAGACGCGAGTGAAAGCGTTTCTCGCGGCGAAGTGCTCAACGCCTTACGGCATCAGAGGGTTGGATCAGTGCCTTTTGTTAGGGTAACAACTTTCAAATACTCAATCGTGCTCAACGCCTTACGGCATCAGAGGGTTGGATCAGTCTGTCCCCTTCCTCAGGTGTGTGTAGTGCGGAAAGTGCTCAACGCCTTACGGCATCAGAGGGTTGGATCAGACGCCGCCCTCCTCACCCGTGTCCGCCGACTCGAACTGTGCTCAACGCCTTACGGCATCAGAGGGTTGGATCAGAAAATCGAGGAGGGGTTATGAACACATTATTAATGTGCTCAACGCCTTACGGCATCAGAGGGTTGGATCAGTTGGATCAGCTCCTCGACGCCCTCGATTGCGTAGGTTTTCTTGTTGTGCTCAACGCCTTACGGCATCAGAGGGTTGGATCAGGGTTGAGCCGGGGACGCGGCTAGTGGTTCTGGACGAGTGCTCAACGCCTTACGGCATCAGAGGGTTGGATCAGGACCGTCATTTTTAAAAACGTAAAATCCACTAAAGTGTGCTCAACGCCTTACGGCATCAGAGGGTTGGATCAGAGCGCTTACGGCGCTCGAAAATTCGACTGTGGTTTGTGCTCAACGCCTTACGGCATCAGAGGGTTGGATCAGCCCACTTCAATTTCTACTAGGATTTATACGTTTTTTTGAGGCTGTTTTCAAGCATA
>ERZ795059.1091-NODE-1091-length-31442-cov-11.066206_pt1 | contig 31442 bp, 30 predicted proteins | sample MGYA00375143_ERZ795059 | MGnify/ENA primary metagenome ERZ795059 (study PRJEB30188, sample SAMN05720168) | activated sludge metagenome | isolation source: Anaerobic digester | place: USA | collected 2015-01-07 ... | reverse complement strand
GACTTCTCGAGCCAGTACCACTCGTGAAAATCCCATTCGCTGATATTCATTCACGGCGCTACTATTGGCACTCGAAAGTTGAGTACTGATATGTCGTTCTAGGTTTGGAGTCACTTGTTTACTGATTTCAGCTACTTGCATACTAGAAACAATGATTCCATCGACTTTAGCTTTCTCCAGTGATTGTAAATAGTGCTTTACTCCGGTAAAATCTTCCTCATGAGGAATAATATTCATGGTTACATAGACTTTTGCTCCATGGCGATGAGCGAAGCGACAGCCTTCTTGGATATCTTTTAGTTCAAAGTTACTGGCACGAGCCCGTAAACTAAATTTTTTCCCTCCAATATAGACAGCATTAGCCCCATATAAAATAGCAATTTTTAATTTTTCAAGATCTCCTGCAGGAGCTAATAATTCAACAAATGGTTTTTGTTTCATCATGCTTTTCCTCCTACTTTTTTCCTTGGAACAGGTCGATCTTTCAATAAAATCGATTTGTTTACCAAGAAACCTGAAGAAATATTGGGATTAATCGCTTTTAAAGCCTCTTTCGTAATAGCTTCTCCTTGTAATAACTGGGAGTAGCAATCTAAGGCCTTTAAAACTGCTTGTTCTTCTAAAAAGATTCCGTTAATTCGAATGTAAGTAATAGAGTTTTTTAATTCTAATAACTCTTCAAACATTGCATAAATAGTTGGCGTATAAATAAAGGTTCCGTGTTTCCCTTGATAGATTTTATAGTAGTCATCGCGTAGTTCTTCCTTCAACAATAACAATTCATTTTCTAAAGATTCTTTATTCGAACGGAACTCTTGATATAAAGTCAGTAGTTCCCGACGCGAATAAAAAATTTGATGGTAACCATAAACCTCCAAAGCAAACTGTTCTTTCTCTGCGATTGCTTTGATTTCTGGTAGACTTAATTCATTCGCTAGAAAACAAGTGATTTCTTGTTTTTGATAATAAGCAATGTCAAAACTACTAGCGATCAAGGTTTTTCCATCAAAAATCAATTTCTGTAATTGATGATGTTCTCTAAAATAGGAAACAACAGCCATATCCCCATAAATAAAAAAATCAAATAAAGGAAGTACTTGATCTAAATACTTCGTGAATTCTTCTAAATCGTGTTCTTCCATGATACGATCAATATTTAAAATGGCAATTTTTCCTTCTATTTTGATTTTAGCACTTAGACTAGTAAGGTTTGGGAAAGAAACTGTAAACCCATTGTAGCACGAATATTCTTGGGAATTGATGATAATTCCATCCGCTTGATGATAGTTTGCGAGATTTTCGCTCATTAAGTCAACGATTATTTTCATAGTTCATCTCTCCTAAGACTCACAGCCATTCCATCTCCTAAATCAAAAAAGGAAGTATCAAAATCAGGATGATTAGCTAACCACTGATTATAAGAATCAATCTTATTCACCAAATTTCGTACATTTTTACTCATATTACCTTCTTCGTTATTTACTAACCCATGGAACAATAAATTGTCTGTGACAATCATTCCATTTTTCGCTAAGGTAGGAGCATACTTTGTAAAAAACTTTTGGTATTGTGCTTTCGCGGCATCAATAAAAATCAAATCATAGTCTTTTCTTAAATTTTTCAAATCAAACGTAAGAGCATCGGTATGAATGACGGTAATTTGACTGGTTAAGCCAGCTTCTTTGATATTTTCTAGGGCTTGTTGAACCAAAGATTCATCTCTTTCCATCGTTTCAACAGTAATCTCTTGATTCATCATCGCCATATTGATGGCACTAAAGCCAATCGCAGTCCCTATTTCTAGGATTCTTCTTACCTTCTTTGTTTTTACTAAAAATAACAAAAAGACCAATCCTTCATCATTAATGATTGGCACTTTTTGGTTCAAAGCAATTGTTCGCATTTTTGTTAGCGTATTGCTTTGAGGCAATTGATTGATTTCTTGAAAATACTTGTTCATAACTTCACCTATATGATAGGCATATTATACGCTAAAAACACTTTTTCTTCAAGAATTTTACGCCATTTTATTGATCATGTAAGTGACTGCTTCTTTATATCGACTTAATTTGCATAAAATATTTACGTATTCTTCTTGATAGATTTGGTTATAAAAATCATGAAGGTAATTATAGCTATACGGAATGACATCGTATTTTAAATACTCTAGCAAATCATAAGTTTTTGTAGCAGTAAATTTGATTTCTATAAATTTAATAAATTTATGATGGATGAGGTCATTCGTATTATAGGTTACTTGATTTCTTAATTGAAGAAATTCATTTTGATATTCATCACTATGAAGTTTATAAGCACAATAACCAATCAAAGCCAGAAATCTCGCTTGATCCGCTAAGGAATATTCCTTGATTTCTTCATAAACCGTTTTATATTCTTTGGCATCTAAAAGGATGAGATGCTTAAAATAGATAATATCAATATCACAGAGATTCGATAACGAATCATAACTAATTCGTTTTGCTGCTTTGGCACTTAATTCAGGATAATCTTTTCCCCGAAACAATTGATAAATTAATTCAATTAAAATTTGTCGTTTAGAAGGATAGCTAATGAAGTATTCTTTCTTCAACATTTCGAGAGCTCGTAACATTTGAGGATAATGATGCATTAGGTAAGCAACGAAAACGCGTTGCTCATAACTCATGGCTCTAATTTTTGGATGAGTAATCGTAATGATTTCTAAACAGCAAGTATATTTGTAAGCTTCATGGAATTGATACGTATTTAAATAATAAGAGCAAACTAAAAATAGTAAAAGAATAGCCTGTTCTTCCGTTAAAGACTTCTTGATTTCATCTAAAATGGCAATTTCTTGCTTGAATTTTTCATATTCTTTATTGACTAGAAAATAAAACGAACGGCTAATATAAACATTCGCATTGTTTATTTTCCATTTAACATTTTGATAATAATCTTTGACCTTTTCAATATCACAAAAGAAATAGGCTTCGATAATCGTATTTAGTTCTTCATTCGCTTCACTATCAACTAGACTTTCATAGTTAATATTCACTCTTTCAAATAAAGAATGAACGTAATCCTCAGCAGGTACAATATCTTGATTCTCTACCTTACACAAATAACTGACACTACAAATCCCCTTCGCCATTTCTTCTAGTGTCATATTGTGTTTGATCCGTTCCGCCTTAATGACTTGTGAATACTGATGTCCCCTTTGTGCATAATCTCCTCTGGCAACATCATCAGCAAATTTTCTGAGTTTTGTAATCATTTTTCCCTCCACCGCTCTTATTTTATAGGTGGTATTTTAGCATATGAAATATTGAATAAACAATCCTTTATTTTTGAGAAAAAGGAGATATTCTAACCTCTACCCTTAGACACCTTATCTTTTTCAAAGCTTTTTTATTGATGATTATGGATGTTTGTAATTATTTTTCTTTTGAGAAAAATCAAAAATCCTCTTATTTTAGTCAAATCATTATTTCCTATCCTTACCATGAAAAATGGCACCCGAATCACTAGGGTACCTTAGTTGGTAAGTCGATATTTTTTAATTTCCTTTTTGTATTTCTTGTGTTCAGGACAAAGTAAGGAAAGGGTTTTGTAGAAGGAAGGACTATGATTAGGGACACTTAAGTGACTGATCTCATGAACAATCACATAATCTATGAAATCCGTTGGTAAAGCAATTAGTTTCTCATTTAAAATGATTTCTTTCGTACGAACCTTACAACAACCCCATCTGCTCTTATATTTCTTAACTTTTATTGTTGCTTGTTGCCCATTTTCTTCACACAACTGTTTTCCTCTATGGATTAAGTAATCATGGTAGAAGGAATAAAAACTCTTCTTCGAAGCAAAGAAAATGACATCATCCTCGATCTGTAAGTGTTTTTCTGGACTCTTCGTAGCTACCATTTGATACTCTTTCCCCAACAAATAAACCACTTTTTCATCTTGTAAATGAATTACATTTTGTTTCATTTTATTGTTTTTTAGAATCCTTTTGGTTAACCACTCTTGATGGTGATCGATAAAAGTCATAATATCTTGCTCTTTTGTACGAAGGGGACAGCTAATTGATATTCTATTTTGTTCATCTATTCGTAAATTGATATTTTTGATTCGTTTTTTGGTTATCGTAACAAAGTATTCTTCTTGATTAATCTTGATTTTTATCATAGTATTTTCCTTCATTTACTCATCATCGATTAGTTTCTTTCCTTGTCGGTGTTCTAAATAACTATAGTAGCGGCCTTTCCCAATAATGATATGGTCCACCACTTCAATATCAACCGCTTTTCCGGTTGTAACAATCTTTTTTGTCATCAAAGAGTCATTACTACTAGGAGTAGGATCTCCACTGGGATGGTTGTGTGAAACAATCACAAAACTAGCCGATAATTTTAAAGCCCATTTGAAAATATCTTTGGGATTAAAAACAGTTGTATTGACGGTACCAATAGAAATCGTTCGTTGTTCTATCACTTCACTTTTTATATTTAAATATAAACAAATCAAGTGTTCTTGAGTTAATGTGCTCATATTCGCCTGTAAATAATGATAGGCATCTTTGGGAGAGGTGATAATAACATGTTTACTTTGATTAGAATTCATCCGTTTTCCTAATTCAATAGCCGCTAGTAATAGAATTGCCTTAGCTGTTCCAATTCCCGTAATTCTTGTTAATTCTTTAATCGTTACTTCATTGAAGTTATGAATGCTTTTCAGAGTAATGAGCAAATGACTGGCAACTTCAACAACCGATACTCCTTTGGTTCCGGTTGTTAGTAAAATTGCGAGCAATTCTTGATTGGATAGTGCCTTCGCTCCATACTTCACCAACCGTTCCCGGGGACGCTCTTCCAGTGGCATTTCTTTTAACGTATATTTCATAATTCCTCTCTATCAATACATAAATATGTATAACTATCTATATATTAGTAAAGAAAATAGTTTTTTATTTTAAAAAAGACTTAATTACTTAAGTCCTTTGCGAAAGATTTCAAATCTTTGTAAGATATCGAGTTGCAATTCATCTAAATAAGTTAGAGCTTTTTTAGAAATTTCTTCAGGTATCGTAAAATACGCTTCAGCAATTGATCCTGTAATAGCAGCAATGGTATCCGCATCTCCACCAATACTAATGGCATTTCGAATGGCATCTTCAAAGCTATTCGCTTCTAAGAAAGCAACAATCGCTTGAGGAACAGACCCTTGACAACTAGAATCAAATTCATAATTTGGTCTGATCTCATCTAAAGTAAAGTCAAGATTATAATAATACTGATGAATATACTCTCTAATCTCTTCTTGTGTTTTACCTGTACGAGCTAAAAAGATTGCACTTGCAACTGCTTCTGCTCCTTTAATACCTTCACTATTATTATGAGTTGTTTCTGTAACAGCTCTACTATATTTCTTTACTTCAGCCAAAGAATTAGCAATGGTTGCAATGGGGCTAATTCTCATTGCTGCTCCATTACCATAACTATCATATGGTTTAGGTCGATCAGAATAAAGCCAACGAAAGAAATTTTCTCCATAACCAGAACAAGGATACTTTGGACCAATTAGTCTCATACTAGCGATTGTAGCATCATATAGTTTTGTATAATCACCTTGACAGTTCATAATTGCTTCAGCAACAGCCAATGTCATAATGCTATCATCCGTAACAAAACAATCAGCATGAAATAGTTCAAATTCTTTGCTTTTATAGTTTTTGAATTCAAAACGTGAGCCTACAATATCACCAACGATTGCTCCTAGCATAGTAGATCAACCCTCCTATATCATATTTACACTTCTATTATAAGATAAAACTGTAAATATTACAATATAGATAAAACAATCCTTTCTAGTTCTTCTTTTCTAAAGAAGAATAAATGTTGGAAAGATACTTCTCTGTTATTATAACTGGGAAATTTTTAAGCCTATCTAAGTTAACGGATGAAATCAAATCCACTAAATTTTCTTTTATATTAAGAAATGGATACATCTCATAATTATTCAATAATTCCTTAAAATAATTAAGTGCAGATGATGTATATTTACTAAATAAATTTTCAATTAAGTTAAGTCTATTAAATAAATCTTCAGAACCACGTGTATCAAAAGTATTTTCATAATTTTCTAATAAATATTTCCAAACTCCTGGTAAGCAAATTGCTACAGCTTGTCCATGGGGAATGCCATATAGTGATGTTATCTTATAACTCATTGCATGAGCAGCTGTTGTTTGTGTAATGTTTATCGCTTTACCAGATAAATTTGCTGCTTTAAAAATATTATCATATACTTTTTGATTATTATTTAAATATTGACCTATGTTTTCTAATATCAATGAAATAGATTCTTTTGCGTATTCTATACTTTGGTGATTAGAATTAACTGACCATATTGACTCGATAGATTGACATAAAGCATCAAATACTGTTGCTTTTTTCTGTTTTAATGGTAAAGTTGATAGAAATTGTGAATCTAATATTACATAGTCAGGCAAAATACAATCATTGTGTAATGATTGTTTATTTCCTTTGTAGTAAATAACTGAATATCTGGTCGATTCGCTACCTGTTCCAGCTGTTGTTGGAATAGCAATATGTTTAATGTTTAGGAACCTGTGTTCTTGTTCTAGATAGTTTTTGGTTTCATCTAATGGCAAGAATAACTTCATTGCTTTAGCGGTATCGATAGCTGATCCTCCACCCATAGAAATTAAACAGTCACATGAATATAATTTATACATTTTTATGGCTTCTACTACATCTTCGTATAAAGGATTGGGTTGAAATTTATCGAACAAAACTTGATTGATATTATTCTTCTCAAAAAATGCTCGATATTCACCAACCAAAAATGAATCAATTACAACAAAGGGTTTGTTTACTTTTAAATTAGTTAAGATTTCCAAAAGACTATTTAAGTTTTTTTTTATTTCTTGTTCTTTATAATCGAATTCTTGAATCCCTATTTTAACTTTTTCATAATCTTCTAAATTATCTATTTCTTCAACAAAATCATTTTTACAATCAAAGCTACTGATATTCATTTTATCTGAAACTTCATTCATTGCATTCTCTGCATAAACACCATCAATATGTCTATTTTCAATAAAATCAATTACATTATTCATCCAAGTATTAATGTCTTTTTTAGATAACTTATAAAATGGTTGTAAAGCAAAACAATCATTATCAAAGATATGAATCGACACTTCCTTTAATTTGTTGTTTACAATTCTACCTTTAAAATCCTTTTCTGGTAATTTTTTAGTTTTATCAACTGTTACACAGGATTCATATTTTGAATTAATAATTTTCTTTGCAATTCCTTTATTAAAAACTAGATCTCCATGTATCATAATAAAATCATCGTCTAAGTAATCTTTTGCTAGGTAAAAAGAATAAATATAATTTGTTTTATCATAGATTGGATTATTCACATAGATAAAATTATATTTCTGATAAGGTGGTTTTTCGGTAATTTCTCTAAATTTTTCTTCATATAAACCAGTTGTAATGATAAATTCTTCTATACCACATTCTGATAATATTCTTATTTGTCTTTCAAAAATGGTTTCTCCATTACAAAGTTTAACCATAGATTTATGATTGTTCTTTGTAAGTTCCCCCATTCTTTTTCCAATACCAGAATTAAATATAATAGCTTTCATTTATTTTACCCCTAAGTTCTTCATTAAGGCTTCTTTATTTTCAATCGGAGTTGTTGTTGGCCTACCTAAATCTTCTCTTGATCCTTGCTTTGTATATAATACCAAGGCTACTTTTGAATTTTCTTTCAATTCTTTCATAGCTAATGTAATTTCTTTTTCAGTTTTAGCCGTAATAACCTTTTTGAAGCCACAGGCCATCAATATCTTAACAATATCTAAATTCTTAGCACAAGTTGGTTGTCCACCTACAGATTCATGAGCATTATTAACATTGATAATGTATTTAAAGTTCTTTGTTAATTTTGAACCAATTACTGCTAGGCTACCCATATGCATAATGAATGAACCATCACCATCAATACAATAAATTTCTTTATTGCTACCTAGAGAAATACCATATGCAATGGAAGCAGTATGTCCCATTGAGCCAACGGTTAAAAAATCATTAGAGTGACCTTGATGGTTTTGTTCTCTAATCTCAAAAATTTCTCGTGATGTTTTACCAGTTGTTGAGACAATAATATCTTCTTCATTTAAACAATTAATTATTGATTTCAAGGCATCTTCTCTTGTCAATTGATATTCTGATTTTTCTTTTTCAGTTTTATATCCAGAGAATATTCCCTTTTGAATGATTAGAGCATATGGTTTCTTGTTCTTTTCCATGTATGAAATAGCCTTTTCCAAATCATCTTGATAATTATCAGAAAGAATTGAATATTTCATGCCAATGGCATCTAGTAATGAGAGAGTGACTTTTCCTTGTTTTACATGCTGAGGTTCATCATGCTTTCCTGGTTCTCCTCGCCATCCAATCACTAATAACATTGGTATTGAATAAACATCCTCATCTACTAATGAAAGTAACGGATTAATTGTATTCCCTTCACCAGAATTTTGCATGTATACAAGTCCTATTTTCCCAGTAGATAAATAGTAACCAGCACACATTGCAACTGCATTTCCTTCGTTTGCAGTTATTACGTTATTAAAACAACTTGAATTTTCTTTAATACATGCACATAAATTAGCTAGTAATGAATCAGGAACACCAGCGAAAAAGTCAATATTACTATTTATTAAATAATCGTAAAAAGCTTTAGTCTCTATCATATTTTTCACCTATGTTTTATTTGGTTCCAGGAATTAAACTTAATACTTCCTTTATTGAGATACAATATTCCTCAGAAGCTTCTTTTGAACGATGATGTTGAAGAATACTTTCAGCACATTTTTTCATCGCAGGATAAGCACTTCTTAATAGATGATTTGCATGAATAACAATATTAGCTCCCCACTCACAAAGTTCTTCTTCAGTGAATTGATTATATGATGTAGGAACAACAATAGTTGGTATAGAAGGGTAGTATACTCTAAATTGCTGTAAAAATTCTTTAATTTCTACGCCATCTTTTTCCTTACTGTGAATCATAATACCATCAGCACCACCCTCTTCAATGTAGATTTTTGCTCTTAATAGTGCATCATCAATTCCTTTACCTGCAATTAAACTTTCTAATCTTGCGAAGATTAAAAAATCTCTTGTAATTTGTGAGTGCTTACCCGCACGAATTTTTGCAGCAAAATTGTGGGGATCATCTAGTATTTGTTCAACTTCTGTTCCAAACAAACTATTTTTCTTTAATCCAGTTTTATCTTCAATGATAATGGCAGAAACTCCTAACCGTTCTAGTGTTCTAACATTGTAGGTAAAATGTTCAATTTTTCCTCCAGTGTCCCCATCAAGAATAATTGATTTTGTTGTAACTTCCATGATTTCTTCTATTGTTTTAATTCTACTTGTTAAATCAACAAGTTCAGTATCTGGTTTTCCTTTAAATGTAGAATCACATAAACTACTAATCCACATACCATCAAACTCTTTTATGGTTGCAGTTTCAGCATTTTCAACTTTTGCATTTTCAATAATCAATCCAGATAAACCATTTGAAGCTTCCATTATACTTATTACTGGTTTTAAATTCAGTAATTTTCTTAGTTTTGCTCTTCTATTATCTGGAGTATTGTATTGACTGCGCATTTCTTTCTCAATAATAGTAGCAGAAATTCCTTTTGTATATGGTATTTCGATAAGTTTTCCATTCCATAATTTTAGAGTTTCGATTACCTTAGCCCTAATATTACTTTGTATTCCTTCCCGCCAATCATCACCATGAATAACATAGTCAGGTCTTATTTTTAAAAGATTTTCAGTATAGTCCAATGAATTTTGGCAAATAACCTCCTCTACCCCCTTAATGTTGATAAATATGTTTTTTCTCTCCTCATAGGAAATCATAGGAATTCTTTTATATGATGCAATTGCTTCGTCAGTTAATAAACCTATTGTAACTTTGCCATACTTAGTTCCTTCCCTTATAATATTTATGTGTCCTTGATGCAGAACATCTGCACTAACTGCAATGTATACATTTTTCATTTTATAACCTCCCAATTTCTGTTTTTTTATAACATAATAATATCGCTTAGTATTAGTATTTCTATTATGATTTCTTTAGATATTTTTTCACTAAATTTATTACCCATCTAAATTCATCTGTCCAAAATGTAAATAATGTAATAATAATATTAGGTAAAATTGCTGTAATTAAAACCTTATAAACGAATGATAATAAATCTTTTCCGGAAATAAATGATAAAATATAGTAAGTTATTGAAAAAGAAATTATAACAATAAAAATATAAAAAATAAATTTTAATAAAACTTTTATATAAGATATTTCATAGTAATTTTTCATAATCATCTTTATTCTTATAAAAGATTTGAATAGCAAATAAGATAAAGTTCCTATCATAATACCTGTTATTCCGAAATAAATTCCTAAAATTATTGATATACTTAAGTTAATGAAAATTTCGACAATCGGAATGTATTTATTTTTTTTATATAATTCTAGTGAATAGAAAGCATCATCATATGGGAAAATAAGCATTTCAATAAATAAAGTTAGAGCAGTTAAAAATATAGGGATAATTCCTAATGTATAGTTGCTTCCAAGCCATAATATAATAAATGGAGTGGATAAAGCAGATAGTGCAATTGTACAAAATCCAGCAAGCCAAAAATAAATAAATGTCAAATTACTTAACATTTTTAAAGAGGATTTTTTATCTTTAACTACTAAATAGTTTCTTGTTGAATCTTGAGCAGAGTACTTTATTTTTCCAAGTAAATTAAATATTTGTGAATTCAACATTTTATAAGATGAATAAATACCATTTGTAGTAAATCCTAATAATTTTGTTATTAAGATATTATCAGTATTTCTTACAATAACACTTGATAAAGTATAGTAAGTAATCTTAAACATATCTTTAATTTCAGCTGAAGAACTCATATCAAGTTTTATTTTTGTAAATAAAAATGGATAACGTTTTTTAACAGCAAAAGTGCACAATATGTAACTTACCAAGTTAATCAATACTTGAATAACTAAATAAACATAAAAGTTACCAACTAAGAAAAGGAAAATACCATTTATTATTGTAAACGTTATTGAAACTACAAATAAATAAATATTTGTTAGATATCTCTTTTGATAGGCTTCTAAAAGGAATTCATTATAAATAAAAAGGTAACTTATCGCATTTAAAAATAAATATATTAGATACGCTATTTTAACCTCTTTTATTGGTATTATAACATCGGAAGCAAGCCAATTTAACAAAAAGAACAATATTATTCCAATCAATAAAACTAAAGCTGCTCTAATCATATATACTATTTTAATAAGTTTATAACTTCTTCTTATTTCAGCAATATTATTTTCTGCAATTGGTTTATGTATTTTTATAAATAGACTACTACAAACGCCACCATCAACTGTAGTTAGTAGTCCAAATATTCCTGTTAAAAACGTGTATAATCCAAGATATTCAACACCAATTTTTGTTAAAAATATTTTTCTTAGAACAAATGAAAAAATCAAAGAAATTATTGAAAAAATAATTCCTGATATTGATGAAAATAAAACTCTTTTCTGACGTGAATCACCAATTTTATTTTCGATGTTCATTTTTAACTCCAGAAATAAAACTACATACATCTTCTTTTATTTCATAAAATCTTGACTCAATTTTAGATAAAAGATAGTCGTATGAAGATACATCTAATTTATCTTTCAAATTATAAAAACAATTTTTATCTTTTTTAATATCATATACTTCGTTAATCTCTCTTTTCTCAAAAGTATTGTTGATTGGAACTTTCAAACCTATGCAATAATTTTTATCACGGATACTAAACCAAATTTTTTTTGATAACATATCTGGACAGCCGCTTCCCATATATTCTGTTATGATATAATCTAGACCAGAGTCTACCAGCATTGACTTTCCTATAAAAGAATCGGGTTTTTTTATTCCCAAAATATCAAAAAATGTTGGAAAAACATCCATGGAACTAAAGTATTTTTCTACTTTTCTCATCTCACTATTGGGGTTCCTAATCATCATAGGAATATGATAACATTCTTCATCAAAACAATTTACTGGAATTCCATGTAATGGATAATAGCTATATGAAGATCCATGATCAGCTACAATTAATAACGATGTATTTTCCCATAATCCAATTTCTTTTAATTTTTCGCAAAATTTTTCAATGCAAAAATCAACGTATCTTATCGTTAAAATGTATGGAAGACTTCCTTTAAAACATGTCCCACATGAGTTTATGTATTTATTAATCATTTCAAATTCTTCTTTCATTATATTATTATTCTGTATGTCATATGAAAAAAAAGAAATATATTCATGTGGGTCAAGTAAATGTAAAGACAAATAAAATGGAATTTTTGATTTTCTATTTTTTAAAATAGAAAAAGCAGTATCAAGTTGTCTTCGCGCAGAAGGCATATTTTGCCATCTTTTAAGATTACTATTAGATATAAATTCTTTTGTAGAGTTAATACAGTGATAAAAATTTGATAAGAATCTCAAATTGTTTTTTTCTTTTGTTTTTATATAATTTTTTATAGAATAAATTACTCTTTTAATGTTAGGTTTATTATGTAAAGAATTTGCTACAAAATTGTTTATACTTATTTTTTTAAAAATTTTTCTATATTTTCTGAATACTTCTTTTTTCAAGTAATCCCTATTGATTAAGGCATCAACATCAATAAAATCTATTTTTGCCAACTCATGCTCTTTTCCGCCATTTAAAATAGAGTGAATGTATTCAACTTTATTAGTGTTAAACTTTTCTCTTTCATTTGTTAATTTTTTTAGAGCAATAAGTAAATCAAAATTTGACATTTCTTTTTCTATTAACATTCTTGATTCATCATTTACTAAAATATCGTTATAGAAAGAAATCCATGAGTCGAACATTAAATTTATCCTCTTAATTAATAAATCTATTTCTAGTGATGATAGATCTCTTTGATTTACAATTTTAGCATAATAGTCAAATATTCCTCCCCATTCACTATCATATAGAAAGCCACTTGTATAAATTGTATGATCAATGCTTTTCTTTATATTAGGCCCATATAAATAATAGGGGTAGTAAAATCCATATGTTTCAAATCCATTATCATGGAATGCATCAAAATGTGTATATCTAGAACTATTTAATTTGAAAAAATATCCAAAATCATCTAAACAATTTCTTCCAGTGTACAAACTTTTTGTAGCAGCATCAGTATAAGGTCCTTGTGAAAAAAGTGACTCTGCAATTAGACTTTCCTTTTTTAAAGAATCTAAAAAAGGTGTAGGGCTTTCCTTAATTCTTTTGTTCCCAAAACAATCCCAAACTACAGAATCAATTAATATACATATTGCATTATTCATTTTTTGTTCACCTACTTATTTTTTTATATAGAGAAGTATATTTTTTAAATGCTTCTAATGAATCATATTCTTTTGATTTATACACACAATCCTCTCTTTTTAATGGATTATTATATATTTCTAATATAGAATAATACAATGCTTCAACAGTTTTTTCTTTTGTTACAATACCAGTTTTTTTATCAATAGCCTCTGCGCTTCCACCAGAATTAAATGTAATTACAGGAACACCACATGCTAATGCTTCAATGTTTACAGTTGGAAAATTATCTTCTCTTGTTGGATTAATTAATACATCAGCTATTGAATATAAATCTACTAATTCATCTAAACTATTCGTTTTCTTCACTGAAATAATATTTGAAGGTAAAGATTCTGATAACGCTTCATCTGTACCTACAAGTATGATAACAAATAAATCATTATTTATTTTTTTTGATAATTCAATGATTAAATCAATACCTTTTCTGTAATTCCATGGTGAAGCAACACCTAATAATACAAATTTATTCTTAATTAAATAAAAATCTCTCAATGAATTTTGTTTTCTAAAAAATTTCTCAATATCTATCCCGTTATTTATAGTAATTATTTCATATTTTTTTAGAAATGAAAATTTCGCCTCGTTTTCAAGCCATTTTGACGGCGATACCACAGTTAAATTATCAATAAAAGAAATGTACTTTCTCTTTAAATTTAAAATGTAACTTGATCTTTTTTTATTACCACATGGATAAGAATACCCAGGACATTTTTTGCAATCAGTTAGCCATTTTTTACATTCAGATGCTAAATAGTATGTACATCCACCTGTGAATGACCAACAATCATGTAATGTCCATACTATTTTTATTTTTCTTTTTCCTAAGTACCTAAATAGGATAGGAAAATTTATATAGCAGTCATGCAAATTATGTAAATGTATAATGTCGGGTTTATATTTATTAAGTAACCTAATCAGTGCAAAAGTATTAAAATATGAAAAACAACCATTCAAGCCAGTTATTTTAGCCAATCTAGTGCACAGTGCTGTTTCTAAATATGTTCCAAAATAGACCTGAGTCTTCTCATCAATTTTAGGATTATTTTTACTCTTTGGTGCAAAACATTTGTATTCAAATTGATTGTCTTTAGTAGTTTTGGCAATTCCTAGCATTATTCTTCCTGTACTTCCATTAAAGCATGTATTTAAGGCAGCAATTCTAATCATTTAAAACACTCCTTCTATTAGATCTTGACATTATTAGTTTTAAAATTATAAAGTAATAAATCAATTGCATCAAATACTCTTGTTTATAAAACATCCATGTACAAACACTAAATATAATTAGAAAACAACATTCCATTAATGCTATTAGGTTCCCTATTGATAATTTCCTTTCCAGTCTTTGAAAAAAAGCTGTTGCAACAATAGCGAGTAAAAGAGGCATTACTATCACTCCAAATAAACCAAAATCTCTTATCGAATAATAAAATGCAGTTGGAAATGCGTTAAATAAAACATTATCGCCAATGAGATATGTCGCATCTATAGATGCTAATGAAAACCGACTACTAAGCAAAGGGATTGTTTTACCAGACAAATAATATAATACCTGAGAAAAAATATAAAAAATGCTTCTAAAGGATATAATACCAAAACTTTTTTGGTCTAGGCCAAACCAACTTTTTCTATCTAAAATATAACTAAAAAAATGCAAGCCCCCTGTAAAATAGGTAATAATACTTTTTTTAAGGCTGGTGAAAACTGTAGTTATTTCTGTGCTTCTAGCCAGTCCGTTACCAATAATATAGATTAAGGCTATGATAATAACTAAAACAGCAATTTTTTTCTTCTCTTTTAAATTCTCTTTTTTCATGATATCATATTTTTTAAGAAAATATATAATGAAAAAAAGCATTATTACTCCAAAAAAAGCAGGTAGCCTACCACCACTTAATACAACTATGATAATCATATTTAAAATCGAAAATACGAATAAGCGATTTTTGATTTTACCAAGAAACCATAGTATTGCTATAATAACAAAAGAAGCTTTTGTTAAAGGAAAAATAATCCAGTGGATGTACAACAATCTCTCGAATGTCGACATAAATGTACTGCCGTCTGCAAATTCGCCAGTTGTTGCAGCTGATCTAATTTCAGAGATTTGTCCATTTATATATAGTGGAATGACTTTAATTAACATTGGGATTAAGAAAAGAAAAATAATGCATTGAATAATTAATAAGTAGTTATATACTTTTTTTTTGTCAAAATCAATTTCCAATTTATTATCAATATTAATTCTTCTTTTATTACTACCTTTAATTAAATAATAAAAAATTATCCCTAGATTAAACATCATAACACCAATAATAACATAAAGCATGCATTCTTTTGATAAGGCAACTAAATTATATTGATTGAATGAATCAATTATCAAGATAATTCCCCACCAAACATTAAAAATCACACCTGGATGCATTAGATGCCTTTTAATAAGATAGAAAAATAAACCAATTAATAAAACAAAAATACCAAACAACAACATTATTACACCTCAATTGAATTTATTACATTTAGTAATTTAGTTTTTAGATATTCAAGGGTATTGTTATTATACACTTCCTTAATTTTTTCAATTGGAATCTTTTTTCTATTATTCTCCAATATAAAATTTAATATAATGCTAACATTACTCTCAATATTAGTGAAATTTTGAATATTTAGAATTAATGGATATTTATCAAATTCCAAATCAAGAATTGTTTCATAAAAGAAATTTATTATTGGCTTGCCAGTCGAAATATATTCTAGAGATTTACTTGGATAAAATACTCTATTTGAATTCCCACAACTTATCAAAAAATCAGTTTCAAAATACAAATCATGTAACAATTCTCTTGCAATAAAGTTATGATGCAATATTTTACCAGAACTTTTTTCTACATAATCATCAATTAAACTATCACACTCAGAATTTGAAAATATATGTAAAATACCATTACACTTTTCTAAAACTTCTTTCATTACTTCAAGCATATAAATTGGATTTCTAATTTTTTTATAAAATGTACCTGCGTATAGAAAATTAATTTTTTTATGATCAAAATTATCTTCATTAATTTTTTCTTTTTTTCTTATTACAGAGAGGCTATATTCCATTTTCTCACATTTATTATTTAAAAACGGATATTTTTTAGTAATTTCATTAAATATTTCAGATGTAGTTAGTACATAATCTGAAGAAAAGCATATCCTCTTTTCAATATTTTTCATTTTATTCATTGTAACAAAAATATTTTTTTTATTTTCTTTTATTAAATATGAATCACCAAAGTACGAAATCCATTTTATAAAAGTTTTTTTCTTTATTGTTTTAGCTGCTAAATGAGATTCAATCGGCGAACTAAAGGAAATTATAGCTTTGATTTTATTATCAGAGAATATTTCAAAAAATTTTTTTGAAGCACTTTTTTTAAACCAATAAGTATTATCTAGAACAAAAAATAAGGAGTATATTCTTCGCAAAAAGTGTAATATCTTTTTTTCTATAGAAAATATTTTTTTCTTTATACCATAATTATTTTTTATTTTCTCATTCAATAATAAAATATTTTTTTCAAGTTTGCTTGTTACAGGGTAAAAATTAATATCGTCTTGTGAAAACGAAGATGAAATATTAATAGTTTGTTGAAAACAAATAATTGATATTTCATAATTATTTTTCAAAAAATTTGCATATTGTAGAGCAATTGAACCAACTGCAGACGAAACCGGTTTACATGATCCTACTATAAAAACAATCTTCTCTTTATTCATTTTTCATATCCTTTTTGTAATAGCATACAAAATTATGATGAGAAATTCTTTTTTCCTCAGTAGGCAATACCATATAATTACCATAAATTTTTTTTAATATCTTGTCGTATTCTTTTAGTATTAAGAATTTCTCACCTTCGAAAATATGGTATGTATATGTTTGCATAACTGATATATTGAATGCATCTCTATGACCATATGTAGAAAGAGGGCACCAAATTCTTTTCGACTTATTTTTATTTGATATTTTTTTATTTGCCTTATAACATAACAAACCAGCAGTCTTTCTCTTAGAAAATAGAAATGATAATTTTATGATTACCATTTTCATAAAATTTCTTTTTAATGATAAATCTACAGTTTTAGATAACATTAAAAATTTCCAATATGAAAAATAAATTTTTTTAAAAAAAGCTCTAAACATATTTGGTGCATAATCCAATGGAAATAAATCAATTGATATACCAAAATAATATGGCTTATTTTCTATTCTCTCCATTTGCAATGTATCATTATCACAAATTTTTGAAAACCAAAATGGAAAAGACTCATTTTCATTGGGTCCGATTACTTCATATTTTGGATTAAATTTATTAAATTTTTCTAAGAAAAAATTATAGTTTTCGCGAGTCATTGCAATATCAATGTCATCATCCCAAGGAATAAATCCATTGTGCCTAATAGCACCTAATAATGAACCATAATATAAAGAATATTTTATATCATATTTTCTACAAAAAATATCAACTGAGGTAAGAATCTCTAATTGTATTTTCCGTATTTCGTTTTTAGAAATTTGATTAGATATATTACTATTTAATTTATTATCAATCATATATTTTCCCCTTAAAAATATTATAATAGCTTACATACATATTTTCTACAGAAAATTTAGTAATATTTTCCATACTAATCTCTTTTTTATTAATATTGCAATTTAATTTTTCTACTATAGCAGAAACTAAGTTATCCACATTACCATAATCTATGAATAAATTATATGAATTTGTAAAAATAGTTTCTGGGGCACCACATTTAAAACCAACAATGGGTGTACCACAGCATAATGATTCTGCACACGTCAAGGAAAAAGTTTCTTTTTTACTGCATAGAATAAATAAATCAGCAGAAGAATAGAAGTTTGATAAAAGCCTTAAGTCTTTTGTCATTTGCACTTGAATAATATTTTCACTTTCAACAAAAAACTCATTCTCAATTCCTATCATAATAAATTTTATCTTTTCATTTCTTAACCTTTTAGCCACTTCTAAAAAATATTTTCCACCTTTTTCTTCATTCATTAATCTAGGAGCAACTGTGATGACAATTTTCATATTATCTGGTATATCGTACTTATTATGTATTAAATTATTACTTTCATAATGAAATATTTTTGTGTCGATACCATTGTGTACAACCTTAATAGGATATTTTTTAAAAAAAGATTGATTTATTCTATTGACTAACCATTGTGATGGTGCAGTAATTATCAAATTATTAAAATTCTCAAATACTTTTTTCTTATCATTAAACATTTTTTTTGTGAAATCAAAGAATAAACTTTTTGGATAATCTTTTAAATGTGGACATTTTCCACATTCAGTTTTCCATTTTTCACACTCATATGAATGACCACATTTACCTGTGTACATAAATTCACAATGAAATGTCCAAATAGTTCTTATATTACTCTGCTTTAAAAACTTTATTAAGGTAATTATATTTATAAAATATCCATGCATATCATTTAAATGTACAACATCAGGTTGTATTTTTTTAATTAGTCTAATAGCTTTTCTAGTTGAAAAAAACGAAAATGTGCCAGTGAGACCAGTTATTCTTGTTAACAATGCATGAATATATACTTCTATTTTTGTACTAATCCTAAATATATTTTTTTCTTTAATTAACTTGCCTCTTCCATATGCGATATATGCTTCATCTCCATTTTTGTTGATTTGATTATATAAATCATATATAAGTTTTCCAGTACTTCCATTTTTACAATTTACATCCATCAACAAAATTTTCATATTATCTCCTATAAATTCTTATATATTTCCATATTAACAAGTTCTTTTTCATTGGGGAAAGTAATTAACACAGCTTTTTTTGTTCCATAATAAACAAAAATTGAGCTTGCTGCTACAGCATGTGCTCCACTATCCAATGCCTTTTTCAAGTCAAGAATGTTTGATGCTCCACAATTAGCAATTACAGGAATCGAAACAGAGTTCGAAATTTCATTTATTAATTCTAAATCATATCCTGACATCATTCCCTCTTGATTAATCGAATTAATTATTATTTCACCAGCACCCATTTTTTCAGCAAGTAATGCGCCTTCAAGCGGTGACATATTAATTTTTTCTGTACCAGATTTTATATATATGTTTTTTTTACCTGATTTTTCTTGCTTCACATCTATTGCTACAACTATACTTTGCGATCCTGCATAATTTGACCCTATTTTAACAATTTCTGGGTTTAAGAAAAATGATGTATTAATTACTACCTTCTCATATCCTATTCGGAAAAGTTTTTTCATATCATCAAGTGTTTTAATGCCACCACCATAACTTAATGGCATAAAAGCTTGTGTCGCAATATTTGTTAATAGATTAAAATCAATTGGTTCATTGTCCTTACTAGCTCTTATATCTAAAATGCACAGTTCATCAACATATTTTCCATTAAATATTTTAACTGCATTTAAAGGATCTCCTAGATATCTTGGATTAGAATATTTTACTGTTTTAACTAAATCCCCATTATCTATTGAAAGCACAGGAATTACTCTAGGACGATGATACATATTTTTCACACTTTCATAAAATTTTCTAAAATTTTCATTCCAAAAAAGTGACTTTTTTCAGGATGAAATTGGACACCATAAATATTATCTTTAAAAACAGCAGCAGTAAAATTAATTCCATAATCACATTCCATTAATATATTTTCTGTATTATCACACACAGCATAATATGAATGAACAAAGTAAAACCGTGAATTACTATTCATACCTATTACTAGAGGACTATCCTCATTTCTAATTGAAATAATATCCCATCCCATATGAGGTATTTTTAAATCAATATTATCTTTAAAATCAAATCTTACATTTTTAAAGGGAATTAAATCTAATCCAGCAAGTTCTCCTTCTTGGCTACATTTCCCCAACAATTGCATTCCTAGGCATATGCCTAGAATAGGTCTTTTTAGAACATTAGCAAAATATTTTATTGGTTCTATCAATTTTTTTTCATGAAGATTTTTCATTCCCATATCAAATGATCCAACACCAGGTAAGATTAAATAGTCAGCCTCTAAGATGATTTTTTCATCAGAAGTAATTATGACATCTTCACCTCCAATATATTCAATCATATTTTTTATTGAGCCAACGTTTCCCATATCATAATCAACTATTGCTATCATAATATCTATTACCTGTATTGTCTTTTCTCAAAGCCAAAAAAGCGAGCTATTTTTACTGCTATTGCTATTAAATGAGAATTAGATCTATAATTTTTATATGTCTTATTTTCTTGATTCATCAATTCGTTAAATTCTTCTTTAGTCATATCTAGTTTTTTAGCCACATATTCCATATCTTTCATTGCCAAGGATTCATCATATGGAGGTTTTTCCAAGATTTTTAATGCTTCTTCTCTACTTAATTGTCCAGTAAGTACTAAACTAGAGAAATGAGCTCTTCTTTTATCATAGCCAAATTTTTTAACAAGCCAATAGCCTTCATAAAATCGCGTAAAGATACTTTCAAAATGTTTATTGGCGTAAGCTTCATAGCCAAATCTATCTTTTAAAGTTTTTATGGCATCTTGTTTATTATATGGAATCATATCCAAAGGACGATGAACATGCATTCCTTTAAAGAATCTATAATACAATTTATATTTAAACATACTTGTCATAGGAAGTGTTTTTAAAGGTCTCTTTCCATATTTCTTATGAATATCTTTAATCATCTTTAGATCATTTTGATATACCCATTCGATTGGCTCTCTTATACATTCAGTCGAGAAATTTCCACCTGTTAAAACATGTTTTATCTTATACTTTACTGCATAATTGTATAGTGCAGAGAAAATTACATGATCTTGTGGCAAATCTTGATAGGCTACTTGAGATTTAAAAAATGCAAGTTGCAGATCTTTCATTTCATTCCAATTTACAATTTCTGTATAGAGTTCAAGGTTTAAGCTACTAACTACTTTTTCAATATTTTCTACTGCAACATTTAAGGTCCATCCAGTGTCAACAGAAAACGCTAGTGGTCTTAATTTTAGTACTTCTGTTGCATAATATAATAAGTATGAACTGTCAATTCCTCCCGAAATTCCTATTATACAGTCAAATTCTTTTCCTTTTCCATCTTTTTTAATTTTTTTCACTAATTCTTCTAATTTTTTAGAACCTATTTCGTCTATATGCCAATTTGGTTTAATATTTTCTTGGAAATTTTTGCAATGATCACAAACACCATTTTCATCAAATTCTATCTTTGAATCAGTAGTATCCATAACACATTTAGTGCATACTTGATATTCTCTTTGTTTTAACATATCATTTTTTTCTCCACACCATTTTATTAACGATTCCTGTATAAGATTGAATTATCTTAATTACTTTATTCGAAACATCTTCCACATAAGTTGGAACATCTTCACCCAAATCATTGTTTAATTGCATTTGGATTGCTGTATCTACTGCTTGAGTTACTTCTTTTTCTGTTATACCAGCAATAATAAAGTTACCTTTATCCATTGCTTCTGGGCGTTCGGTACTTGTTCTAATGCATACTGCTGGAAATGATTTAAAGAAACTCGATTCTTCAGGGAGAGTTCCACTATCGCTGATTACACAGTAAGCATTCATTTGAAGATTGTTGTAATCATGAAATCCTAAAGGTTCATGTTGTATAATGTTTTTATGGAAAATAAAATTTCTTTGTTCAATATACTTTTTACTTCTTGGATGACACGAATATAGAATTGGCATATCATACTTTTCAGCAATCTTATTAATGGCATTCATTAAACTGAAAAAGTTTGTTTCATTATCGATATTTTCTTCTCGATGAGCAGATAGTAAAATGTATTTCTTTGCTTCTAAACCCAATTTTTTTAATATTGTTGATGATTCAATCTGATTTAAGTTAGCTCTTAAAACTTCTGCCATTGGCGAACCAGTAACAAATGTTCTTTCTTTGGCAATACTAGAGTCATTTAAGTATCTTCTTGCGTTTTCAGAGTAACACATATTAACATCACTAATAATATCTACTATTCTTCTATTTGTTTCTTCTGGTAAGCATTCATCAAAACATCTGTTTCCAGCTTCCATATGAAAGATGGGAATATGTAGGCGTTTAGCACTAATAACTGCTAAACAAGAATTCGTGTCGCCTAACACTAAAACAGCATCTGGTTGTACTTTTTGAAATAATTCATATGATTTAGCCAAAACATTTCCCATTGTTTCTCCTAAATCTTTACCAACTACATTCAAATAGTAATCTGGTTTTCGTAAACTTAAGTCCTTAAAAAATACTTCGTTTAGTGTATAATCATAATTTTGCCCAGTATGAACAAGAATATGTTCAAAATACTGATCACATTTTTTAATGACTTCTGATAATCTAATTATTTCCGGGCGAGTTCCTACTATTGTCATCAGTTTTAATTTACTCATTATTTTCTACCTCCAAATAGATTGTATCGGGATTCTCTAAGTCAAAGCATTCACTTGCCCACATTACAGTAATAGAATCAGTTACACCAATATTTGTGATGCTATGTGTATATCCACAAGGAATATCGACTACTTCTAGTTTACTACCACTTACTTCATAAGTAAATATATCTTTGGTTCCAACTTTTCTGAATTTGATGATACAATTTCCACTCACAACTAAAAACTTTTCATTCTTTGTATGATGCCAATGATTGCCCTTAGTAATCCCTGGCTTAGATACATTAATAGAAAATTGACCTTGTCCATTCGTTCGAATCATTTCTGTGAATGATCCACGATAATCGCATTTCATGTTTAATTCATAACTGAAGTCATTGGTTGGCAAGTAACTTAAGTATGTTGCGTATAACTTTTTAATAAATTCATCATTCATATCAGGAACTGATAAGTCTTTTCTAGAGCCTTTAAATGCATAAAGTAAATCAACGATTTCTCCCAAAGTTCTTTGATAAACTGGTTTCATATAGCAAAAATCATCCTGTAAATTATCTAAAGATAATAGATTATCTTTAGATAATTTGTTTTCTTTTCCATTGATGGCATTCAGAATTTCATTAACTAGATCATCGATATAAATCAAACTCATCTCATGATTTCTATTATTTACTTGTATCGGTAAATCATTAGCAATATTATTACAAAAAGTTGCTATAGCGGAATTGTAGTTTGGTTTACACCATTTCCCAAATACATTTGGCATTCGATACACAATAGTTTTCACATTGTTATCTTTTCCATATTTGAATATTAAATCCTCTCCTGCTTTTTTAGATATTCCATAGGGATTATCTAAAGCTGCCTGAATGGAAGAAGTAATTAAGATAGGAGCTTTATTACTATTTTCTTTCAATTTATTAAGAAGTATAGAAGTAAAGCCAAAGTTACCTTCCATGAATTCTTTTTCATCTTGAGGTCTATTAACTCCAGCTAGATGAATTACAAAATCACACGACTTCGTATACTTGTCTAAAAGTTTAATATCTGAATCTATATCAAATTCATAGATCTCATATAAATTTTCATGCTTTTTATTACTTAATTCAGCAATCAAATTTTTTCCAACAAATCCCTTTGAGCCAGTTATTAATAACCTCATATGTTACTCCTTTACTGTTTTCTTAATTCTTCCTTAATATATTCAAGTCTCATTAGTTTTTCCTTGACTTGTACAACATTCAATAAAGTTGTATTATTTGAATTAAATTCTGTCAATGGATTAATTTTTATTTCACCCTGTTTGAAATACTTATCGTAATTCAAATCTCTTTTATCGCAAGGAATTCTATAAAAACCACCCATATCTATAGCATGTGCGCATTCTTCATTGGTAAGCAATGTTTCATACATTTTTTCTCCATGCCTAATCCCAATTATTTTAATATTATTCTTATTACCATTAAATAATTCACAAACAGCTTCAACTTGTGTTTGAATAGTACACGCTGGAGCTTTTTGTACTAATATATCGCCACTATTACCATTTTTAAAAGCAAATAATACTAAATCAACTGCTTCTTCTAATGACATAATGAATCTTGTCATTTTGGGTTCTGTTAATGTTATTGGTTGATTAGACTTTATTTGATCAATCCAAAGAGGAATTACAGAACCTCTAGAGCATAAAACATTTCCATATCTTGTGCAGCAAATAGTAGTTTTTTCTGGATTGATTGTTCTACTTTTAGCAACAATCACTTTTTCCATCATAGCTTTACTGGTTCCCATTGCATTTACTGGGTATGCTGCTTTATCAGTAGATAAACAAATAACTTTTTTAACACCAGCCTCGATTGCAGCGGTTAGAACATTTTCTGTGCCTAATACGTTTGTTTTAACTGCTTCAATAGGAAAAAATTCACAACTAGGAACTTGTTTAAGTGCAGCAGCATGAAAAAGGTAATCTACTCCATAAATAGCATTCTTAATTGAGGATAAATCTCGGACATCACCAATATAAAATTTGATTTTATTACTAATATTAGGATATTTTTCTTGGTAATAATGACGCATATCGTCTTGCTTTTTTTCATCACGAGAAAAGATGCGAATTTCTTTAATATCTGTATTAAGAAATCTATCTAATACTGCGTTACCAAACGAACCAGTACCACCTGTTATCATTAATGTTTTATCAAAAAATATATTCATATAGTTTTCTCCATTATCTGTTGTAATTTTTTTGAAAATTCGCTTAGTTTATAGTGTACTTCAAAATATTTTCTTGCATTAATTCCGTACTTATCAATTGAAAATTTGTTATTCATATATCTTTTTATGAGATTAGCAAATTCAATAGCAGAATCCGGTTCACAATAGATACCACAAAGAGATTCATCAATCACCTTACAAGCATCTCCTGAAATACCAGCAAGAATTGGTCTTCCAATAGACATATAATCCTGCAATTTTGATGGTATTGTTGTTCCTATAAAAGTTGCTCCTGATAAAGACATTATACATGCATCAGCAATTTCATAAAATCCGATTAATTCATCCCTTTTTTTCCAACCATACATAATAACCATATTCTGAAGATTATTTTCACTAATTACCCTAACACAATTATCATATTCAGAACCATTTCCTACAATGTGCATTTTTATATTATATGCTTTTAAATATTTCATTGCTTCTATCATTACATCAACATTTTGAACTTTACCAATATTTCCTGTATATAGTAAATTAACAAATTCATCATTCTTTTTTAAAGATATCGAATCACATAATTCATAGGAATGCTGTGGTAAATAAATAATTTTTTCTTTTGTAATATTGTTAAATTTCAACAAATAGTCTTCAAAAGATGGACTTGTAATTATTATTTTGTCACTTTCCGAATATAATTTTTGACTCACTTTCCAATAATATTTATATATAATGGAATTTCTCTTTACTCCTCCAATTGTTAAAACTTCTGGCCATAAATCTTGACAGTAAACAATTACTGGAGTCCCTGTTTTTTGTTTATAGTATAAAGCAGGGTAGATTTGCATTACTGGAGATATTTCAAAAACAAAAACAATATCATATTTTTCCTTTAATTTTTTTATAGCCTTTTTTGAATTAATAACATAACTATAATAATTTAAAAATCTTTTAATAAACACTCTTCCTCTTGGGATAATAGCAGTTCTCATTACTTCTACACCATTTATAATTTCTATGGTGTTTTTTTTATCTTTATAGCCATTATAAATAATACCTTCTGGATAATTTGGTAATCCAGTTATAACTGTAACATCGTTTCCATCCTTATATAATTGCTCACAAATATCGGTGATTTTAAATTGCTCAGGATAATAATATTGACTAATAACTAGTATTCTCATCTTTTTATATATTCCTTAATAGATGTAATATTATTTTTAACTACATATCTCCCATCAAAAATATTTGAAATCTTTTTTTCATATACCAAATCACCAAATAATTTATCAAATGAACTTATTATTGGGCGTAGTAGATAAACTATCCAATTACCTAATTTTGTCATCCAGATTTTATGATTCTGTTCTTTTGCAAGAATTTCAATTATTTCACTTGTACAAAAATAGTGATCATTTTGGGGAAAATAAATTCCATTTTCTTGTGAATTTATCAACAGCCGAATAAATTCACATAAATTGTCTATATATAACATGCTTCTTTGGTTTTTAAAATTTGGAAATACAGGCGTTTTCCTAGCTAATTTTACTAGCCTTGGAAAGTTTCCTTTGCAATTAGGACCAAAAATCATTGGGGGTCTTACAACAGCAACTTTAAAAACATTTGTGTTCATTTCTTGCAGTTTTAAATCTGCTTGAAGCTTGCTATCCCCATAATAGCCCTTTGCTTTTGGCATTGCATCTTTAGTGATAATTCTTTCTTTACAACCATTATATACTAGCATACTACTCATAAAAATAAATTGTTTTACTCCTTCACTTTTAGCTTTAATAGCAGTTTCAATTGCTAAATCTCTATTTACTCTATAATATAGATTAGCATCTTTTTTATTTCCAGAATCATGAGCAATTCCTGCCACATGATAAACAGTATCATAACTAGAAAAATCATATTGTTTCCAAGTTCCATCTATCATATCAATGGTATCTATTTGGTATTCATTCGGATATCTTTCTAACCATTTTTCTACAGAAGTACCAATATAACTATTCGCACCTGTAATCAATATCTTTTTCAAAGTAACACCTACTTACTTTCTTTATGTCCTGTTTTCTTCTCTATCTCTCCAGTTCCCCCTTCAACAACACCATCATGTTTAAATACATTAAATGCTGTTTTAAAGATTAAACCGATATCATAAAAGAAACCTCTTTTTAATACATAATCACCATCTATTTTTGCTTTGTCTGGAATTTCTAATTCATCTCTACCAGATATTTGTGCAAGACCGGTTAAACCAGGTTTAATGTCATTGGCATGATATTTATCTCTTTCTTGAATTAAATCATCTTGGTTCCATAAAGCAGGTCTAGGACCAACAAAACTCATTTTTCCTGATAAGATGTTAAATAGTTGTGGTAACTCATCAATAGATGTTTTTCGAATAAACTTTCCAACTTTTGTAATGTGATTATTGGCATTACTTAATTTATGAGTGGGAGCATTTGGATCTGTATCAATATACATCGATCTAAACTTCCAAATCTGAAATAACTTTTTATTTTGTCCAATTCTTGTTTGTCTAAACAAGATTGGTCCTTTTGAATCTATTTTGATAGCCAATGAAACGATAATCATTGGTAATCCTAAAACAATAATCGCTAATAATGAGCAAAAAATATCAAACAAACGTTTAAAGAATGAATAGATTGGTTTTTTCTTCATAAGAAATCCTCTGTTATAATTTATATTCCTAATTGTTTAATCAAAGAATTGAATAATATTTTCTTTGGGATAGTTTATAGATATTAATTTATTATAGATTACCTCATGATGCGTATAACTAGATATTAAAATGCTATCATGAGGATATTTATTAATCTCATTGATACTAATGACTGGTAAGTTCACAAATGTTTTTTGTTGTTTTTCAGGATCATCATCAACAACAGCAACAATATCAAGTGGAATGCTATTATCATCATTCATTACTTGAAGGATAATCTCTGCTACTTCTCCTGCTCCATATAATAATAGTTTTTTAAACCCTCGTTTGATAATTTGATTTAAAAAATTAAAGATATCATCTTTTGCTGATTGATAAACAAAATGAGTCGATTTTAAATACCAAATATTTAAAACCTTTCTTCTTTCAATCCCTTTTTTTGTGATAATATATTCAACATTCTTTGTTGAAAGGTACTTTCGTTTGATAAACCCTTTTTTCTCATATTCATCTAGGTAATCATTGACCATGGAAACAGCAATTCCAATTGTTTTACTCATTTCTCTTTGGGTAATATTGGTATTCTTTTCAATCATATCTAGAATCATATATTCTTTATATAAAACTGTTGGTTTAAAAAATAGATTTTCGCTCAAACTGCTCACCATCCATTGTTCGTTTTCTTAACAATCTTATTATACAACGATAATATGACAAAATCAACACCTTTTGTTATTTTTCCGAACAATTAAAAAAGTATTAAGAAATCTCTTAATACTGATTGTTGCTGACTGTATTTTCTATTCCCCTAATAAAGATATTTTGAGTAATAATATATAATACCAGTAAAGGGATAATAATTAATAAAGCAACCGCATTGACATTAGAATACCTTCCTGTTGCTAGTTTTGTTGAAAGGAGTTCAAATTTCTGCATGTCGAAATTAAACATCATGGGGTAATATGAATCATTATACGTTAACACAAACGTAAAGATTCCTACCGTCATAACAGCTCCCTTTACATTTGGTAACATAACTCTCCAAAATGTTTGCATGACTCCTGCCCCATCAAGCTGTGCTTGTTCTTCAAGTTCAGTTGGAATCCCTTTAAAATATTGACGAAAGACATAGATAAAAATAGGTGAATAGATTCCCATTCCTAATAGAGTCTTAAGATAGATACTAAATAGACTATTTGTTACATTCATGCAAAAGAAGGGATAGAAGGTGAAAAACAACGTACTCGATACTTTTAGTGTTTCTCTAGGAACCACTAAACTAAACATCACCACCCAAAATAGTAAACTACTCCCTTTAAATTTCAACTTTGAAAAAGCATATCCATAAATAGCACACATGATGACTTGAATAAAAGAGGTCATCATACTCAATAAAAAACTATTGTAATATGCATTCTCTCTTAACAACTGATGATAAATTGATCGTACTCTTCGAAACGTAAAATCTTCAGGAATCCAGTACACCAAAGGATTACTATAATCAGAAGATGACTTTAACGCATCCACCAATATCTTAACAAAAGGCATGATTATCACAAAAACAGTTCCAATCAGCAAAAAAGTCCTTAAGATTTTACCAATCTTAAGAATTTTTTTCAGTTTACGATTTTCTTTTATTAAAACTGCATTGTTAACCTTCATCATTTATCCTTGTTTTTTATAATAAAATTTTAATTAGTAAAAAAATACTCTTTATCTAATTATACTATCTTTTCAAATTATTACAAAAACATTTTAACGCTATTTTGAAAAAAGCTTAGAAACGTTTACAATTGGAAGTATGTATGGAGGTATATTTCCATTCATAGTTATCGTTGATAATAGGTTTCTTAAATATGGAAACATAATAGCTGTAGCATTATCAATGGCCATTACATTTCTTGTCGAATCCTCCCAATCAACAAGTTCAAAGATTGATGAAATAATTATCTCGGTAGTAAATGGTACTAAACTCTTATTTAGTTCAGATGAAATCTTTACTCCCAATTGTATTTTATAATGTATATCATCTATCTTAGATATATCTCGATTAAAAAATGGTTCTATAGTAATTTTTTCTCTTTTAAATATAAATTTCTCATTTAATTCGAAATTAATTTTTATTACTTTATACTCAATAAGTCTCATTTCACTAGCACCCACCATAAATCAATTCTCCTTTTCTGCCAATTTTTGTATTATAAAGCTTACTACAAGGTTCTTGATACTCATACTCAGTTTTTAATACTTCTTTTTTTAGTGTTTTTTCAATTTTAGCGTTTTCTGAATCACTTAAACTATCTTTATTTAAATACCATAATTCAAAAAAGTTTTCTTCTTTATTAATGAGTCTCAATAAATTGTCATGTGTATTATCTTGTATGGTACCATTCTCATATCTTGTAATTGTTTTTATTCCGAACCCCAATATTTTTGATAATGTTGCTTGAGAAATTTTATACTTTTCTCTTATTTTAGCAATTTCATTCGCTGTTAACAAACTATTCTTTCTCTTGTAATCATCAAACAAAAGAATATCATTTGCTATTTCTACATCTTTATCAAACACTTCTTCTCCACAATTTTTACATGTTAAAATAGTGATTTCAGCACTAACTTTTGTTTTCTTTATTTCATATTCTCTAACTTCTTTACTTTCTACAACTTCACACATTTTTTCACAATTTCCACAAAATTTTATCATTTCTGCCTCCTATTTTAAAACTATTCCATATTATCTAAATGACAACTGATACAAACTACTCTTGTTTTTCCATCTTCACATTTTTTTATTTTTAACTTTATATACAACACATGTTCACAATAATCGGACTTAAACATCCATACATTTCCATCTTTTGTTGGATTTTTATCTGGCTCGGGTCCTTTATAGTAATCTTTTACTTTTAGATTTTTAATGATATCGATTTGATCATAAGTAGATAATCCTATTTTATACCTAGTTTTCTTATTCTTTTCTCTTGGGACGATAGCAATTGAATCTGCCTTCCTTATTTCATTTAAGAAATCTTGTATTTGTGAGATACTAGCCATACCATCCCTCCCATCGGTATCATATGATACCATTATATATTAAAAAAAAGCACAAGTCAATAAAAATGGATTTCTTTCTCATGATTATTAACATATGCTTTTTATTATTTCACATTATTCAGTTTAAAAATTCAATATTTTTACTCAATTTTTTTTATTAATTGTATTTAATATCTCACTAACAAAGTATAAGGATCCACAAAAGACAACAATTTCATCTTTTGGCTTATTAAATGCTTCGGTTAATAATTCATCTAAGTCAAATGAAAGTTTTTTGTTTGGATTGGAAGAAATGCTAAATAAGTAATCAGGAGTATCACTACGTTTATAGTGAAACATTGTAAAGATAATCTCATCGGCTAAAGGATCTAAAATGGAAATCATTTCATCTTTGGCTTTGTCTTTCGAAACAGCAAAGACGATCGTCATCTTCTTGTTCTCTTTGATGGTTGTTAAAAACTCAGCTAACCGCGTAATTCCATCGATATTAT